>Ga0224723_1000572_pt1 | contig 25059 bp, 26 predicted proteins | sample Balambano_FR2_Me_FD_161647 | JGI IMG/M metagenome (GOLD analysis project Ga0224723, IMG submission 161647) | Freshwater sediment microbial communities from Lake Towuti, South Sulawesi, Indonesia - Balambano_FR2_MetaG | ecosystem: Environmental > Aquatic > Freshwater > Lake > Sediment | place... | reverse complement strand
CCCTTCTCCCCCTCTCCCCTACACCCTCACACCTTCTTGCTCAAAAGATTGCTGTGCAGAATTTACAGACTTTTTGGTAGTATTCAACTGACCACCACAACTACGGAGTTCAAACAATTTCACACCAATTTGATATTCATATTGACTCAAAAGTCGCCCATAAATATATCCAGCTTTTCCATCCAAAAAGCCACGACGAATAATATAAAACAAGACAAACCGTAAAAATGGTTTAAATGGTAAACGTACCCAAATTTTCTTTAAAAAGCGTTTACGTTGTACTGCATCACCAAATAAATTAGCGCCAATAGTACCGTTATCGTCTTTACCTGTGAGAATATTGAGATATACACGTGCTTCCCAATTAGAATAGCGATTGTGACGCTCTAACCAGTGGAAAAGGTCGCGGAAGTCTTCATGAATCATGTCGTTCTTAAGATACCCAACTTTACCAGGTAAAACAACGTGTTCATGAACTTCATTATCACCAGTATTGCGAATCTCTTCAGTATTTAAGTTTTCGTAACGACCTAATTTATGTTTAAATAAGCGCAGATTCCAATCTGGATATTTACCACCGTGACGAATCCATTTACCTAAGAAAAAGACTCGACGATTGAGGTAATATCCATTAAATTCATCTTTATCAATCGCTTGGGCAATTTCTTCCCATAATTCGGGTGTGATACGTTCGTCACAATCAACTATTAACACCCATTCGTTGCGAAAATTTAAATTTTCTAAAGACCAATTTTTCTTCTTCGGCCAACGTCCGTTGAAATGAAACTGGACAACATTTGCTCCGTAACTTTTAGCGATTTCTTCACTTTTGTCACTACTTTGAGAATCGACAACAAAGATTTCATCTGCTCGGCTGACACTAGCCAAACAAGCTGGTAAGTTTGCTTCTTCGTTCTTAGCAGGAATTAGGACGGAAACTGGTATTTTTGAAAGCATATATTTGATATTTGATGGTTGGTTTTAAGAAAGGGAGTAGGGAGTAGGGAGTAGGGGGAGAGGGAATAGCTTACTTAAGAAAGGGAGTAGGGAGTAGGGAGTAGGGAGTATGGGGAGAGGGAATAGCTTACTTAAGAAAGGGAGTAGGGAGTAGGGGGAGAGGGAATAGCTTACTGTTTAATCTACTACTTACTACTTATTTTTTGTAAATAAAAGACCCTGAATAGCTGCATTTAAATAACCTATCTGACCATATGCATAAACGAATTTATCAAAACGTTCTGCTGGGTCAGAAAAATATTGCAATGACTTATATAAACCACGGATAAATCTTTCAATTCCCCGTTGTAGCTGACCAATACCTGCTTTACCTGCGAGTTGCTCGCGGTAGCACTCGCTGATACCTTGCCACCATCCCCGATTCAAGAACCAGGAGCGTTTTAAGCGTTCTGGAGCAACGTTATGAGCGGCTAAAGCATTAGGAAGATATGCGACTTGCCAACCTTTTTGTAGCGCAAGCTCAGTCATTTGGAGTTCTTCGTTAGATAGTAAGTTTTTACCCACTCGACCAAGATTTGGGTCAAAACCGCCTATCTCCTCTAAAAAGCTACGTCGTATTGAATAATTCAGTCCTCTAGGAGTTAAACCGGGATTCTCAATGTAGACAACATTATCTCCTAAATCGTATGCCCCTAGATTGACAGCTAATCCAGGAGTCAACCAAGGTGGTGATTGGGTGTCTTGTGGCCACAACAAAGTTACCTTACCACCTGCGATCGCCAATTTTGGATTTTCTTGATAAGCTGAGTACAAAACTTCCAGCCACTGGGAACTTGCTACAGCGTCATCATCCAAGTACGCCAATATCTTGCCATTAGATTGTCTTGCCCCTGTATTACGAGCTACAGATAAGCCAATAATAGGTTCGTATATATACTTAAGACATTCGTGAGAACGTTGTTCTACGACTTCTTTTGTGCGATCGCTTGATGCATTATCTACAACTATCACTTCAAAGCTATGGGCAAAGTCTTGCGCCAAAAGGCTGTCGATAGCAGCACCTAAATAAGTGTCTCGATTGTGAGTGCAAATAATGGCAGAGATTCGCGTGTCTGGCATAAAGATTTAGATTTTGAATTTGTCTAGGGGTATTGGCTACTAAACTTTTAATTATTAACAAAGCCCACCCTGACTCAATAAGAGCAAAGTGAGGTGATGTTGTATTTAACAGATTAGCCCACTATCCGCGATCACAAGTAGGAACATACAGAATTTGAGTAATACAAAAAATCTGTACAGCTTACTTGTCAATACTGCTCTATAGCTAAATCTATACCAAAAATCCCAAACTCACCAACCGAGTTTTTTCGGAAATAATCTCTAAATCTTCACGTTTACGTGAGTTTTCACGGAGATTGGATGTGACTGTGTAACACTACAAGAGTTTCAGCCAATTGACCAAGTTTTGTTTCTAAGTACTGCTTGCGTCCGAGGAGTTGACGTAACTTTTGGTAACGAGCGATCGCCATACTCACGCTAGCAACTTGTTCAGGTGGACAGGAGCGTGTCCAAACTTTCCCAGCTGAATCTAAAGCACACAGACGATAACCAGTACGAGGTGCAGATACAGGTTCCTTTTCTTGACTTGAACAAATTTCTTCTACATAGTCCATCAAGCGGTCAACTTCCCCATGACGGAGTGTAGCAGTTCCCTTTTCTTCTGGTTCTCGCTCATGGGATTCTAACCAACCATTAACAATTGGTCCTTCTAAATAAATATCTTGAATACGGCGGACAATTTTTTGTAGCTCTGTATGCCATTTAGCTACATCTACCTGAATTTCTTGCAGGAGATTCATTGCTAACGCTGGGTTAGCTCCATTGCGATGACTGGTAAAGTTAGGATTTTTAAATTTGGGTAGGGTAGGAGTTTTACCCTCACCTTCAGAAGCAGGAAAGGTTTGTACAGAAACGTGATGCAATAAATCCTCTTCTGTTTCTTGGTGTTCTGACTCGGTTGTACTGAGAGTCGCTTCTTTTGATTCTTGAGTTCCTACACTAATACGAAAAGAAAATGGTGGTTGCTTTGTACTACTATTTTCGCTATCGTCACGATTATCTAAATCGTGTAAGGTTGCCTCAATGCGTTTTATGCCTGCTTTCATAAATATATCCCGATATGTTGTATCTTGTGGCTTTCAATCATGCAGTTGTTTAACATAAAAGAACTCAGAATCTTGGAAGGCGTCTCACCATTATCTTAGATTTGGTGGTCAACAGTTTAGTTAGGGTTTAATCCCTGCCTAATGACATTCGGGATCCTATGTTCTTTTTAATGAGATTTTTGGCTGTTGCCAATCATCAAATTTTCGACTATCGTGCCAATTTTATCTATTAAAAGTTATTTCGGGGCAAAAATTCTACCCTGAAAGTGAAAAAATATAGTAAATCCTTGCAACTCTTACTAGTTCAAGATACTAAGGAAGTAGCTTTGAGTAAAGTAGTTTTAGTTACTGGACCTGCACGTTCTGGTAAAAGTGAATGGGCGGAACATCTAGCAATGAATTCACGTAAGCCAGTAGTTTACATAGCCACAGCAACTATTGATCCCCAAGACCAAGAATGGCAAAAACGCATTCAACAGCACCAAAAACGGCGTCCCCAAGACTGGGTGACATTAACTGTAGAACAAGAATTATCCGCGACTCTGGCTGATGCTAAGCCAAACACCTGTATGCTCATCGATTCTTTGGGTACTTGGGTTGCTAATCTCTTACAACAGGAGGATGAGGATTGGGACAATACTATGGGAGATTTACTTTTCACAGTAGATTTAGTCGCGGCGGATATGATTTTTGTGGCAGAGGAAACTGGTTGGGGTGTCATACCTGCTTATCCTGTTGGCCGAAAATTCCGCGATCGCCTAGGTTCCCTGATTCGTCATTTGGGTACTATTTCCCACACTGTCTATTTAGTTAGTGGGGGTCATGTGCTTAATCTTAGTACCCTCGGTTCGCCCCTGAAAGCAATGAGACAGGATAAAAGCCTTACAGTAGAACATCCTGAATGGGATAGTGAGTGGTAATAATTAATTAAAAATTAATGATTGCCAGCCCAAAATCTCAAATTTAAAACTTAATATTATAGGCATGGCATCAACACAACAAGTAAAACAGTATCTTGCCCAATGGTTTCAGTTGGGTAAACGTGTAGTGATTCGTAATGGTGCTGCAACCTTGCAGCCCCAAAGGATTATCCAAGGCGATCGCTATAGTGACGAGTTTGAAGATTGCTGGCAACAAGTTATTTTACCTCAAGCAGGGGAATGTTATCTAGAGGGTACACAGGAGACTATTAGTGAACTTTTAACACCTGCTTGGGATATGTCTTTTTGCGCTCGCTGTAGTATGCCTATAGTAATGCGAAATGTCGGTATGCCAGCTTTGTTATGTCCGTGTAATGATTTACCTAACTGGCCTAATACAGAATTACCATCCCCACGATCCCCGGTGGATAGTCAACAACAACTTAGAAATATACGTGATCGGCTTTTAGACAAGTTGCCATCATCAAGCAGCTAAAATAATCATTAAATCCGAACTTCACACTTATATATAATTATTGAGGTGTTGAGATTTATGAAGTTGGGATTATGAAGTATTGGCAACTACTTACTGGCTTGGTCTTAGCCGTTGTTCTGATTGTGTTTCCTGTATCCGCACAAGCTGCGAGTTCTTCTGCTGTCACAGGTTCCATTGTCCAAGAGAAACTGAAGGGTAAAGATTTTTCTGGTCAAAGTTTAATTAGGGCTGAGTATACGAGTGTAAATTTAGAAAATGCTAATTTCAGTAATGCTGACTTACGTGGTGGTGTATTTAATGGTTCGGTATTACACAATGTAAATTTGCATGGAGTTGATTTTAGCGAAGGGATAGCTTATCTGGTAGATTTTAAAGGTGCTGATTTAAGTGATGCAATTTTGACAGACGCCATGATGTTACGTTCTGTTTTTGATAATGTTAATGTCACAGGTGCTGACTTCACTAATGCAGTTTTAGATAGACCTCAAATCAAGAAACTCTGTGTCAATGCTAGTGGAGTGAATTCTAAAACTGGTGTTTCTACTCGTGGGTCTTTAGGATGTAAAAATTAGATATTGTAGAGACATTCTGGCAGAATGTCTCTACGAGTTATATTATGGCTGTTTAAACAATTATGATTAAACTCGCCCATTAGAGCCATAAAACTCAAGTATATTTTAAGATGGATGAGATTAATATTAGCCTAACTCAAGCAGTAATGTAAATTGGCATGGATATTAAACAACAACTACTTCAAGAAATTGAATCATCTCCAGATGTTCTCTTAGCTGAAACACTAGACTTTTTACGTTTTATTAAGACAAAAACAAGGTCAGAGGAAGTACCTCTTGATTCCTCACCAAAAGATAATACTACCGATAATAGTAGCTACTCCCTGCCACAAAATAGCAAAACTAAACTTGAAATAAAGGAAGCAACACCAATTATTAGAGGTTCAAAAGCAGAAGATTTGTTAAAATTTGCAGGAACTTGGCAAGGGAATGATTTTGAAGAGTGCTTGCAGCTTGTTTACAAAACCCGTTCCCAAGCAGAATTTTAGCAATGTATCTTTTAGACACAAATCATTGTAGCCGCATTATTTTTGGAGAAACAAACCTCGTTCGTGGGCTGCAAGAACACATCGGCATCGGGGTTGGCACTAGTGTTATAGTACAAGGAGAACTGCTTTACATGGTGCAAAAGTCCTCTCAACAAGAGGCAAATCTTACCTTTGTCAGAGCTTTTCTAAAAACCATAGACCTTTATCCTATAAATGGAGAGGTTGCCGATTTTTACGGTAGGCTCAAAGGAGAAATTATCCAACATTTTGGTCCCAAAGATAAAGCAAAGCGTAGAAATTTTACAGTTCAAGATTTGGGTTTTAGTGATAACGATTTGTGGATAGCATCGACTGCTTTGAATTATAGTCTCACTGTTGTTTCAGGCGACAGAGATTTTCAACGGATACAGCAGGTACAAGCTTTATCCCTAGAATCTTGGCTTTCAAAATCTTCCAATACTGAGTAATACTTAGGGCTTGCTGAAAAATAAAAGCTGATACTCTAAGATTATATTAAGCAATACTACCACGTTTTCTTGCTTCTTTTAATGAAGTTCCGACATTTTTCAACCCTGCTTTAATCATTTGCTGTTCAAGTAAAGCAAAGAAACGAGTTTTATCCCCACCTTTCACTACTGCTTGGTTATGTGCTTCCGCGATCGCTACTGGATATCCGTATCCTTTTTGTACTTGAGCTAACATCAATCCCAAGGATTCATCAAATAATTTTGTATTCTCTGCTACCCAAGATGGTACTTCAATACGGGCAATTTCTGTACCTACATGAACGTAGCAAAAGTAAATTTGTTGGTCTTCATATAAATCTAGAATCCGAGCATTACTACGCCATAAAGTCCCTCTTTGTCCCGGTTTTAATTGCGTTGACCACAAACTAGTATCCCTAAGTGGTTCAAAAACTTTACAAGGTACTTTCTCTAGTTGATTTGGGCAAAAACTTAGACAATCTGGTACTTGGTGAGAACAAGCCATCAGTCTTAAAAAATTCATTCCTTCCACGTTGCGAGATGCGCTAAGATAACCCATCAAAGGAACTTGAGCATCACGCATCTGTTTCCATGCTTGGAGGATCGGGGGTAAAATGCGATCGCGTGCATCTAGTGGTAATTGTTCTAAAAACCAGTAGATTAATGAACCATCTACCATTGCTAAAGTCGGAGGAGAATTTTCTGCTGCTACTTCACAAGCTAATTCTGCTAAAACTATTGCTTCCGATGCGGTACGACGAAAACTCATCCATTCTTCTGGTCTAATTCCCCACTGCCTTGACATATATAAGTCTTCTGGGCGGTAAAATACTTCTGGTAGACTATCTAGTAATGGATGGCGGTTTTGTCCATAATGTAAAACGACTCTACCTATATTGAGTAAGTAACAATAGGCGATTTCATGATGGTTTGGTGCAATTTGAGAACCATCGGTAGCGATGACGGTGTGTACTTTAGGTGGAACTGGAATATCAAGACAAGTGCTGAGTGGTTCAACTGGAGTTGCGTTGGCAAAAAGTATGCGATCGCGCCATTTTTCTTGCTTTTCTACTAAGTCGTCTTGACAATCAAATGCTTTTTTTAAATATTCTTGGGCTGATTCTAGTCTTTGACGACTTGCTAGGGCTTCTTGTGTCAAGTGTTGACTTAAGCCTTGCATTTGTCTAGCTAGTTTTGTTAAATCTAACATCTTTACAAGAGGTGGGGGAGAGATTTTTTGTTATTGAGCGTCAGGTGTGAGCCAGTTGGAAAATTCTCCGGTGAATTCGGTTAGTGATAATAGTTTGATTTGTGGGTCGTTTTTTGCTGTTGTTTTTTCTGCTGGTGTATTATAACCCCAATCTGCAAGGAATAGTTTTACTTGTTCTAGGTCTTTTTGTTGTTGGACTAGTTGTAATGTTTTAAGTCGGTCTTCTACAAACCAAAGGTTGTCTGGTGTAATGTCGGCTTTTTGGATGAATTCTCGCAGTATTTCATATTTGGGTCGTTTGACTTCTTTACCTATGATAGTTTCTGCTGGTAAGTTTAGTCCTTGTTGCTCTAATAGTTGCTGCGTGAAGCGTCCTTCTTTTGTGGTGACTACATATAAATCTACTGTACTAGTGATTGTTGCTTGAATTTTGTCAATAACTCCTGTGTAAAATTTATGGAGGTTTAGCCAGGAGTTTAAATCTGTGGCTATCCAATCATCTCGTAATTTATCTAATTTGACACCAATTTCTTTTCCTACGAGGTTATCTTTTTGGAGAATTTCTTTGGTAATATCTGGCCAATGTAGCAATATTTGTTGTTCGGGAATTTGTTCTACTAAGGCTTTTACCAAAACTGGCATTTCCCAACCTGTTTCAATCACTGGTCTTAGTTGATAAAATTTGGAAGCTGTATCACTTGATGGTATTTGATTTTCAACTTGCCACACTTGGCAATATGTGCGCCATGCTACCTCAAAATACTCAATCAGTCCGTCGCAAATTACACCATCAAAGTCTAGGGCGAGAATTTTAGGACTATTTACTGTCATTTTTTTGGGAGTTAAAGCTGCTGTCGTCAGTTTAACTGATTTTTCTCTCAATTTACGATTAAGGAGCAGAAAGACTCATATACTCGTGACAGAATACTTTCATCAAAAGAAATGCTCAAAGACTAAAATATAGATAAATCTTTCCAGTCAGAAAAGCTGATATTACAGATGACCGTTACCAGAACCAAATGGACGCTTGACGACTATCACACAATGATTGAAGTCGGTCTTATTTCTAGTCGTCAAGTTGAACTATTAAACGGAGAAATCGTTGAAATGCCACCAGAAGGACCCGAACACGCGCAGCTAAGTACGGATGCTGGAGACTATTTGCGATCGCTACTTGGTGAGATGGCACTTGTGCGTGATGCAAAACCGATTACAATACCAGAAACTAATTCGGAACCAGAACCAGATTTGGCAATTGTTCAACCATTAAGGGCACTTTATCGTACTCGTCACCCATATCCTGAAAATATTTTTTGGGTAATTGAATATTCAAATACCAGCTTGAGTAAAGATTTAGATACGAAACGGAAGGCTTATGCCAAAGCTGGAATTAGAGAATATTGGGTTATTGATTTAAAGAATCGTCTTGTGAAAGTTTTACGTAACCCAATTGATGAAAATTATCATGATGAAATGACGCTTTTAGATGGGGAAATTAGCCCGATTGCATTTCCAGAAATAAAGATTTTAGTACGACAGTTATTAAGCTAATTCAATAATTTACAACTTACACAACTTAGACAAAATCAATTCTGATGCCGAGTTAGTAACATCTCAATTAATTGTTTTGCTGTTTCCAGTCGTTTAGGGTCATTGGACTGGGCGACCCACGCTGCCAACTCATTAAGCGAACCATTCACCAAATGAGCAAAGCCCTCTGCATCAATCGTACTCAACTTTCCTTCATGGACGGCTATCTCGATTGCCTCATAGAGTAATCCAAATCCATTCTGGTCAAACTCGACTAAAGTGTTTGCTGCCAAAACAGCTGGAGCTTCAATAAACACCAACCGTCGTAGTTCCTCTTGTTGGGCAATTTCTAAAAACGCCTGACAACCGATTACCAACTGTTGCCAATTGTCCTCTAGTGGCTGTATTTTAGTTCTGATGTAGTTTGTGATCTCACCATAGGCTTCGATAATCACCGCCTGAAAAACTCCCAACTTATCATTGAATTGGTGATATAACGCTCCACGAGTAATCCCCAACTCGCTGATAATTTCCTCCGTGCTAGTGGCTGCATACCCTTTGGTTGCAAATAAATGACGCGCCCGATCCACAATGGCACGGCGGGTACGTAAAGTTTGTTCAGCTTTTGTCAGTTTAGTGGGCATAGTAGTTCACTTACCATTTAACATTCATACAGTATGTATCTTGACAATATAAACTTAGTATTTGTATGTTAGATACATACAGATTGTATCTTTAATACAGATTCTTCTCAAGGAGGTTATGATGGAAACCAAATTAAACACTCGCAAAGCCATAATTGCAGATGTGCCGTTTCTAGCCAGAATTGATTATGAAGCTTCTTTGCCACCTCTGAATCACTGCTTTTGGGAGGATATTCTGGAAGGTACTCAGACAACTGCATTGCAGTTTATTGAAGCAACGCTGAGAAAAGATGCTTCTAATTGGGGTAATGTGAGTGATTACTTGATTTTGGAAGAGGAGGGAAAGCCAGTTGCAGCGGCAGCAGGTTATGTGCCAAATTCAGAAGATTACTGCCCGTTGCGTTTATCTCGTTTGGATAACATTGCAGAAGAATTGAACTGGTCTCAAGAAATCACAAAAGTATTTTGCGATCGCTATATGGAGCTTTGGGGTGGTGATTTGCGGCCGTTTTTCCTTACACCTCAAGCATCGTGGATTATTGAAAGTGTTGCAGTATTGCCAGAAGCACGCGGTCGAGGTTTAGGAAAAGTGTTACTCAGAGCATTGTTAGAGGAAGGGCGATCGCAGCAGCACTCTCACGCGGGAATTATGGTAATCAATGGAAATGATGTGGCTCGTCATACTTATGAGTCTGTAGGTTTTAGACCTTATCTCACCTTTCATACTGATTACTTCACTCAGCAGTTTAACGTGGACTTTCCCGGAGTGACTAAGTTCGGTCTTTGTCTCAATTGAATTAGGAGAATAGCAATGTCGTTTAAGACAATTGTTGTAGCTGGTGCGAGTCGTGGTATTGGGCTGGCGGTTGCTGAACATCTAGTATCAAAATCTAATCGATTGCTAGCAATTTCACGTACAGCAGCACCGATTGGTGAGTGGATTCAGGCGGATTTGTCTAACCTAGGGGGTGTGGAAACAGTAGTCAAGGCAATTGGGGATGATTCTTTGGACGCATTGTTATACATGGGAGGAACCTGGGAAACTTATGCATTTACCAGTCAATACCGCTTTGAAGATTGCTCAGATGCGGACATTACCCAGGTAATTAACGTGAATTTAGTAGCTCCGATTCGATTAGTGAAAGTTTTGCTACCTGCTCTACGACGATCAGATAATCCGAAAATCATTTTTATGGGTGCTTTATCAGGTCGGGATAATTTCCCTGGACGAGAAGTTGCCAATAGTGCGTCTAAATTTGGGTTGCGGGGTGTGGTGCATTCACTACGCGAAGAGTTGCGATCTTCTCGAATCAGTGTAACAGTGATTAATCCTGGCAATGTCGCTACACCGGAAGTTCTGGCTGATCTGGCAACAGATAATCTATCAAGTGGTGAGGCAATTCCTCTAACAGATATTTTGAGTATTATCGATTGTATTCTCTCATTGTCCCGAGCCACTTGTATTAAAGAAATTGACGTGCCGGCAATGTTAGGTAAAGGGGCTTAATGCTTCTTATTAAGCGTACTCCTGGAGTAATTGGGCTAAAGGGTGTTCTTTTGGTAAAGCCTCAGTGAAAGCGATCGCCGCGTCGATTCCCTCTAGGTAGAGGATTGGATAATCTTCGAGCAGCGCAGAGCGAGACCAGCCTGCTGTTAGCTTCTCTAAAAGCCATTCAACACTAAGGCGAGTGCCGAAGATGGTAGGTTTGCCACCTAGTAGCTCTAGATCTTCTACAATTAGTTCTTTCAAATCATTACAGACCTGAAGCTTGGTCTTAACTTCCTCTCTTAGCATAATAAGGTCTCCATAATCATGAAACTTTTTTGACAAATTTTTACTGATTTTTGACTGTCAGAGTATTAAAAGGGTTTGTGAGGACGGTTTTCGCCTAAGTTCTAAGCAAAAATACTCATATATTCTAAAATTAGTAAACGTAGATAGTTTAGCTTCTCAACATAGGCTTTTAGTAATGGGTAATTATTTTCAGAGGAGAAGTACCACTCTAAAAAATAAGGAATATCCAAAATTTGCAACTTATGTAGATTTTCAATCATTTCTTGACCATTGTCTAAAGAATCTTTAGCAATTATTTGAGAAGCATATCCTCTAATATCAGTTGTAAAAATCTCTATAACACCCAATATCGTATAATCTTTAGATTCTTCCCATAAGTTTAATCTTTGCCGTTCTTCTCGTGTATTTTTATAATCATTTGACAACTCATTGAAAATTTTACTAACATAATCCTTATCTGTGTACCCATGAAATAAAATTTCCTCATACGGGTCTGGTTTTGGAGGTTGAATATTTTCACCGTGGTTATTAGAATTCATGGGTAAATGCTAGTAAATCTTTAGTGAATCCAAAATTTGTATAGTTTACCTACCTTTACTTAACATTGTACTCAAAACACCGTGTCTAGGACTAAATAGAAATGCTAAGAAAAATATAACCGATGCAACTAAAACAATTGCAGGACCGGAAGGAAAATTATAAAAGTAACTCAAATACATTCCACTAATACTAGAAATTACTCCAATTACAGCCCCTAAAATCATGACTTTATGCAAACGTTTTACTAGTAGATAAGCGGTTGCTCCTGGTGTAATTAATAGTGATAATACTAATATCACTCCTACGGCTTTCATACTAGCAACAATTGTTAGGGCAATTAGTAGCATCAGTCCAAAATTGAGGCGATTTACTGGTAATCCTGCTGCTTGTGCGCCTACAGGGTCAAAGGTGTAGAATAATAGTTCTTTGTAAATTAAAAATACGACTACTAATACTATGGCGGCGATGATAGCCGTATCGCGGACTTCATCAATGCTAACACCAAGAATATTACCGAACAGGAAATGATTTAAGTCAATTTTATTATCTTTTTGAATTACAGTAATTAAAGTAACGCCAAGGGCAAAAAATGCTGAGAACACTATACCCATGGCTGCATCTTCTTTGATGGGTGAGTATGTTCTGATCCAGGTGATGACCATTGTACTTACCACACCTGCAATAAATGCACCAACGAAGATATTACCACCAATCAAAAAGGCGATCGCTAATCCTGGTAGTACTGAGTGGCTAATAGCATCACCAAGTAAAGCTAATCGCTGTACCATCAGATAACTACCGACTACAGCACAAAGTAAACCAACCAATACAGCTATGATTAAGGAGCGTTGCATGAAGCCGTATTGTAATGGTTCTATTAAGGTTTCTAGCATAATATTCTATGGCAATAGGGCATAAGGGCAAACGCCCCTACGCTGAAAAATACATTACTTTACCACCGTAAGCAAGTTGTAAATTCTCTTCTGTAAAAACTTGCTGACGTGGGCCTGCAGCGATTAATTCACGATTCAATAAAATTAAGTCGTCAAAGTGGGTAATTGATTCACCTAAGTCATGATTAACCACCAAAACTATCTTATTTTCTTTCGCTAGTTCGTGAAATACATCAAAAACTACTGACTGGGTTTTCTGGTCGATACCTACCAATGGTTCATCAAAACAAAAAATTTCTGCTTCTTGCGTCAATGCACGCGCTAAAAATACCCGCTGCTGTTGACCCCCAGAAAGTTCTCCAATTGGGCGATCGCTCAATTCCATCATACCCACTCTTTGTAACGCGCTTTTCGCTACTTGACGACTAACTGTGGAAAAGTTACGCAACCACCCTGTTTTCTTCACCCTTCCCATCATCACTACATCCCAAACCGTAGCAGGGTAAGTCCAATCGATTTGACTTCTCTGAGGTACGTAGGCTACTTTCTCTAATTGCTGCATCAAAGGTTTACCTTGATACATAGCAACACCACTGGTTACAGGAACTAACCCTAACATCGCTTTGATAAGAGTACTTTTACCTGCACCGTTAGGACCAAAAATGCCTGTCAATCGTCCTGGTTTGATAGTGCAACTAATATTTCTCAAAGCTTCTTGAGTACGATAGCTTACTCCTAAATGGTCAATCTTGATTGCTTGAACAATACTCTTATCAGTATCTTTGACTATTGGTGTAGTAGCATTTTGGGCAGACCATCTAAATTTTAAATTAAAAGGAACAGTTTCCATAGATAGATAAAATATAGCGTTTCTTCAGTTTAATATAAAAATGAAAGAAATATGAAAACATCTATAATTGGGAATAATGTCAACTATAAGCGAAAGTAATGCTTCAGATGGAAGACTTAAACTCTATGCTCACGAGAAATTAGCAATCATGAGTAGTAAAATTCTTACTTTTACCTTTTGCCTTTTACCTTTTGCCTTATTCAGTTGTACTCAATCTAGCTCTGACTCCGCTAGTATAGTTAGTGATAAGCCTCAGGTAGTAGCAACTAGCACTATTATTGCTGACTTAGTTCAGGAAGTGGGAGGAGAAGAAATCAACCTGACTGGGGTTCTCAAACCTGGTACTGACCCCCACGTTTATGAACCAACACCAGCAGACAGTCGATTTTTTGAAAAAGCAGATTTAATTTTCTATAACGGTTACAACTTGGAACCAGGACTAATTAAATTAATGAAAGCAAGCGGGGGAAGTGTGCGTCAAGTAGCTGTAGGGGAAGTAGTAAAACCTCTACAGTTAGATACATATGGTAAAGGAACACCTGACCCACACGTTTGGGGTGATGCAGAGAATGCGATCGCTATGGTTAATGTGATTAGAGATGAGTTAATCAAGTTATCACCAGAAGACAAAGATAAGTTTACTCAAAACGGGGCAAAATTAGTATCTGAGTTAAAACAACTAGACCAGTGGATAACAAAAGAGATTCAAAAAATACCAGCAGATAAACGAAAATTAGTAACTACCCACGATGCTTTTCAATATTACGGACGTGCTTACAATATAATTATAGCAGGTACTTTAATAGGTATTAGTACTGAAGAACAACCAAGCGCTCAAACAGTGCAACGTTTGGTAGAGTCTATTAAAAAGACAGGTGTACCGGCGATATTTGCTGAGACTACTATTAACCCAACTTTGATTAATACCGTAGCTCAAGAAGCAGGAGTTAAAGTAGCACCTGGTGAATTATATTCTGATTCCATTGGCGCTAAAGGAAGTGATGGAGATACATATATAAAAATGATGCAAGCAAATACTCGTAATATTGTTGAAGCATTGACACAATAGTAGAGTTTGGCCATTTTATTAATCTATATTTACGCCACACTGTATTCATTAGGTATGATAGAAATATACAAATTTCTTAGCATTAAAGCTGTGTTATGTCGTCTCCATTTCCAGGAATGAATCCTTACCTTGAGAATCCTGAATTGTGGCCGGAAGTACATCATCGGTTAATAACAGCGATCGCCAATGCAATTGAGTTAAATCTGAGCCAAGAATACCGGGTGGCAATTGAGAAACGGGTTTATATTGGTGTGTTAGAAGACGTTGTGTTAGTTGGTATTCCTGACACGTCAGTTGTATCTCGCTTTGGTGGTCGTCATTCTAACACCTTGACAACCCCAACATCTGATTCGTCTATTACTGTAACGCTACCGATTCCCCAGGAAATTCGAGAAAGTTATCTGGAAATTCGGGATATTGCAACAGCAGCAGTGATTACAACAATTGAGATTTTATCACCAACTAACAAGCGTCCCGGAAAAGGACGAGATGCTTATGAAAATAAGCGAAATGCAGTTTTAGAAAGCGCAACTCATTTGGTAGAAATAGACTTGTTACGGGAAGGAATACCAATGGTGATGGTGAGTAGTGTTTCGTCACACTATCGTATTTTGGTCAGCCGTTCTCAGCAACGTCCAAAAGCCCAACTTTACGCATTTAATCTTCAGCAAACGATTCCTACGTTCCTGCTTCCGTTGAAACCAAAAGATGCAGAACTATCGGTTGATCTGCAAAGCTTGCTATTACAAATTTACAATCAAGCGCGGTACGATTTGGCAATTGACTACCAGCAAGACCCTATCCCATCTTACAATGAAGCAGACCAGACTTGGGCAGATGCACTTTTACTGGCAACAGGATTGCGATAGAATTAGCTACCATTCTACATCAACTGAATAATTACTAAAAACAGAATCACAACTAATTAGCACAGCATTTTCTGTATTAGTTTGAGCAATTAGTAATCGATCAAAAGGATCTTTATGATACATTGGCAAACTATCTAAAGCTAGTATATGAGCAATACTTATTGGTAATATTTCAATACAATTCTTTTGTTGAGTAGCAATAATTTCTCCTAAAGCTTTATTTAATGTTAGTTTACCTAACTGGTGTTTAATTTGAATTTCCCAAAGACTCACAACACTCAATAATCTGATATTACTCTTATCTTTTAATAGCTCTAATGCTGGCTTAGAAAGTTTTGTTGGCTCGCTATCCCACCAAATAAAGGTGTGTGTATCTAATACTAATTTCATGAATTTTGCAACCAAAATTCATCTGATAAAGGTTGATCGAAATCACTACTCATTACCATTGCACCTAAATTTAATCCGGGTTGAGGTTTTTTTTCTGACTCATATATAATTTTAGCAATAGGATTAATTAGAGTCAATTTAGCAATAGGAGTATTACCATGAGTAATGACTACTTCTTTGTCATCTTGAATCAAAGAGAGCAATTCACTAACACTAATTTGTAATTGTTGAAGATCGAGGGTTTTTGTTGACATAGCTATTAATTTAAATATTCTGATTCTGTTTTACAGCTGAATAATTTGTATTACTGGCATTTGACATGAGATAACTATAGCATTCTTCAATAAAACAATTGTAAAGCTTAGCAGTAATAGTTTCTTTTACCTTTTTAATTTTCACTTTTACCTTCTGCTAATAGCTCTAATAACTGAGCTTCTGTTAATTGAGCGATTCCTAGTTCTTTGGCTTTTTCTAATTTAGAACCTGCTTCTTCTCCAACAACTAAATAATCTGTTTTTTTACTTACAGAATCGGTAATTTTGCCACCTGCTTGTTGAATTAGCGCTTTTGCTTCATCTCGTTTCAAAGTGGGTAAAGTACCAGTAATCACAAAAGTTTTACCTGCCAAACTTTGATTACCAGATGGAATATTTTCATTTCCAACAAATTGTAACCCTGCCGCTTTTAATCTCTCTATTAATTGTTGATTGGCTTCAATCCGAAACCACTGAGTTACAGATTGAGCTATTTCTGCACCAATACCGTGTATTGCTTCTATCTTGTCAGAATTTGCTGCTGCTAACTCTTCTACTATAGGAAAGTTTTGACTTAATAATTGGGCATTAATGCTACCAATGTGACGAATACCTAAACCATACAACACCCGCGACCACGGCTGCTTTTTGGATTGCGCGATCGCTTCCACTAATTTTTCTGCTGATTTTTTCCCCATCCGCTCTAATGCACATAAATCTTCAACTGTCAAGTCATATAAATCAGCAACAGAATGTACCACACCTCTATCCACAAGTTGATGTACTAGTTTCTCTCCCATACCGCGTACATCCAAAGCATCACGACTCACCCAATGTTCAATTGCTCCTTTAAGAATAGCAGCACAAGATGCATTTACGCATCTAGTTACAGCTTCCCCAGTTTCCCTAACTACAGGTTGTCCACAAACTGGACACTGAGTAGGCATGATAAATGGTTTAGTATCAAGAGGACGCAATTCTTTAAGTACTCTGACTACTTCTGGAATGATTTCCCCAGCCTTGCGGACAATTACAGTATCACCAACACGGATGTCATATTGGGCAATGCGATCGCTATTATGTAAAGTAGCACGAGACACTGTCGTCCCTGCTAATTGTACAGGACGCATCTCAGCTAAAGGCGTCAATGCACCAGTACGTCCGACATTCACTGCAATATTTTCTACACGGGTGGGAGCTTCTTCGGCTGCATATTTTAATGCTACAGCCCAACGAGGGAACTTTTGGGTAAAGCCTAGCTGCTCCTGCATTTTATAGGAATTCAGTTTCACTACCACACCATCAGTCATGTAGGGTAAATTCAGTCTTTCTGTATCCCAGTGCTGATAATATTCTGCCACTTCTAGTAGAGATGAACACAAACGGTTATTCGGGTTAACACGAAAACCCATCTTTTGTAATAACTCCAGCGCTTCCCACTGGGTATTAGCAATACTTGCATCATCCATTCCAGGAATATGCAACGTATAAGCGAAGAAATCCAACCGTCGCTGGGCTACAATCCGTGAATCTAATTGTCTAAGTGTACCAGCAGTGGCGTTACGAGGGTTAGCAAATAACTGTTCACTGCGTGATTGTCTTTCAGCATTAATTTGTTTAAAGACATCCAATGGTATGAACGCTTCACCACGCACTTCAATTCTTTCAAATCCTGCTAAATTTAAACGCAAAGGAATAGAACGAATAGTGCGGATATTTTGGGTGATATCTTCACCCATCACACCATCACCCCTAGTTGCTCCCCTAACTAAAATGCCATTTTCATAAGTTAAAGCCAAGGCATTTCCATCTATTTTAAGTTCGCAGACATACTCCTCTGGGGAGGGAGATTCTAACTGTCTTTGCCAACGTGCGTCCCAATTCTTTAATTCTTCAACATTAAAAGCATTTTCCAAACTATAAAGTGGTACATTATGCCGTACTGAGTTAAACTGAGTTGCAGGCTTTTCACCCACCCGCTGAGTAGGACTATCCGGTGTGATTAATTCTTGATGGTCAATTTCTAGCTGCTGCAACTCCCGATATAAACGGTCATAGACAGCATCCTCCATAATAGGAGAATCTAGGACGTAGTAGGCGTAGCTAGCCTGTTGCAGTATTTGGCGTAGTTCCTCAACTCGCTGTTTGGCCTGTAACGTCAATGACTCCACGGACTTATCTCCTCCCAAAACCAGATTGATGTTCGTTTAATATATACACTTTTCGTCGCTAACGACATCCCCAAGAAGATAGTTTAGTACATTTTAACTAACCATTTAACGGTAGAGCGATCGTCATTTGCGTACCTTGGCCGATTACAGAGTTACAAATCAGACTTCCCCCATGTTTTTCTTCTACAATTTGACGGCTAATAGATAATCCCAAACCAGTACCTTTACCAACTGATTTTGTAGTAAATAAATGTTCAAATATTTGTGCTTGAATTTCTTCTGATATACCTTTGCCGTTATCTTGAATTTTAATAATGACTAATTGATTTTCTACATTAATTTCTGTTTTAATAATAATGGTATTAGGTAAAAGTTTAATTTCTGAAAAAGAGCGTCCTTGATTTGAATCTTCTAAAGCATCAATAGCATTAGCAAGAATATTCATAAAAACTTGATTTAATTGTCCTAAATGACATTTAACCAAAGGTAAATTTCCATACTCTTTAATTACTTTAATTTCAGGACGAATTTCATTAGCCTTCAAACGATGACGTAAAATTAACAAAGTACTATCAATTCCTTCATGAATATTAGCTAAAACTTTATTATTAGTATCAGCACGACAAAAAGTTCGCAATGAATTGCTAATACCTCCTATACGGTTAGCACTAACTTTAAAAGCATCAATTACTTGGGATAAATCTTCAGTCAAAAAATCGAGTTCAATACTTTCTCTATGAGTTTGAATTTCTAACACAGCATCTGGATAATAATGTTGGTAAAGATGTAAATGTTCTAATAAATCGTTGAAATATTCTTCAGTATACTTAATATTACATATAATTGCAGTTAAAGGATTATTAATTTCATGAGCAATACCAGCTACTAACTGACCAATAGTAGACATTTTTTCACTTTGCATCAATTGCAGTTGAGTTTGTTGCAAGTTTTGTAAAGATTGGGAAAGCTCTAAAGTTCTTGCTTGTACTTTTTGCTCTAGCTGTTGGGTAAATAATTGAAGTTGAAGATTTTTGTCTTCTAAAGTTTTGTTTAAATTTCTTAAACTTAAATGTAAACGCACACGAGCGAGTACTTCTTCCTGTTGAAATGGTTTGGTAATGTAATCTACCGCTCCTACATTAAAACCTTTAACTTTATCTGCTGCATCATTAAGAGCAGTCATAAAAATTACTGGAATATGTTGAGTTAAAGGATTTGTCTTTAATTTTTCACAGGTTTTAAAGCCATCAATACCAGGCATTTGTACATCTAGTAGAATTAAATCAGGCGGGTCGTATTCGCTTTGTTTAATAGCATTTTCACCATTCATTGCAACAGCAACTTCATAATCAGCTTCTGTTAATGCTTCTGATAACACTGATAAATTTGCGGGAGTGTCATCAACAACTAAAATAACATTTTTTTCTGTATTCATATTTAGAAATATTCCTTCAATAAATGTTGAATTTTCTCGACTTCAAAATTATTAGCTAAAGTTAAAATTTCTTGAGCGAAAGGTGTATATTTCTCATCTAGCTCTATCAATTTTTGTACTTCATCTTGTATAGCTTTAATCCTACCTTTTAAAGATAGTTGATATATTTTATGAATTTCTTCGATAGATGGTAATACAATTACATCAGTGTTAATTTGATTGTTAACTTCTTGATAAATCCAGTCTAATTGCAAATATTTTTGGAGTATTCCTAATAATTTATCTAATTGTACAGGTTTTGGTAGAAATTCATTTGCTCCAGCATCCAAACTCTGATGTTGGTCAACCTCAAATACACTAGCAGATGAAGCAATAATTACAACTTCTTGAAATTGAGGTAGTTGTCGTAAATTTTGTATCATTGTAAAACCGTCCATAATCGGCATTGCTAAATCAGTAATAATTAAATTAGGTTGAAACTCAATTACTTTGTCTATACCTTCTTGACCATTACTTGCTTCAACTACACTAAAACCAATTGGTTCTAATAAATTGACAATTACTGAACGATTTTCCCACTTATCATCTACTACTATAACCTTTTGCTGTTCACCTGCGTAACCTGTTATCATTCCTTGGGAATTAATTTTAGCTGTTTCAGACCAATTAGGAGATTCAGTAATATTTAGATTAAAAGAAAAAACACTTCCTTTTCCTAGTTGACTTTGTACTTCAATGGAACTATTCATTAGTGAGATAATCTTTTGAGTAATTGCTAATCCTAAACCTGTTCCCTCAACTTTACGAGTATCAGAACCCACTTGTTCAAATGGTAAGAAAATTTTTTCTAATTGCTCCTCACTCATCCCCACACCCGTATCTTCTATAGAAAATCTGATAGTTACAGGTACAGAACTTATTTGTTCTACTTTAAAAAATACACTACCTTGATCTGTAAATTTAATTGCATTACCTAAAAGATTAATTAGCACTTGTCGTAAACGCTTTTCATCTGTATGAATACCTATAGGTAGAGAATCAGGTTGATAAACAAATGCAATACCTTTTTGCTCAGCACGGATACGGCAAATTTCTGCAACTCCCTCAAGAAAAGCCGGAAAATGAAAATCTGTAGGATACAATTCCATTTTCTGTGCTTCAATTTTAGAAATATCTAAAATATCGTTAATTAAAGTTAATAAATGAGAACCACATTGGTGAATAACATTAATACCATTGCGTTCTCTTTGTGTTAGAGTTTGAGAGCGTTGTAAGACTTGAGTATAACCTAAAATTCCATTAAGTGGTGTTCTAAGTTCATGGCTCATATTTGCCAAAAAATCGCTCTTGGCTTGGTTAGCAATATCAGCATTAATTTTAGCTTCTTTTAATTGTGCAGTACGCTCTTCTACTCTAATTTCCAACTTTTCAAAAGATTCTTGTAACTGGGTAGTCATTTGTTGAAAAGAATGCTCTAACACTTCAAGTTCATCAGTACCTTGCCAATTTAGTTTATAATTTTCTAGATTATCACTTCTACTTAGAGATAATGACCTTTCACTATCTAACTCAGCTAATTTATGACATTGGTTAAGTATTGGTTGTAAGCGTTTGTTTAACTGTTGAACAAATAAAATTACAACGAAAGCTAGTATGATACCTGCACCTAGAGCAGCTCCAACTGTAATCATTAATACTGGTCGTAAGACAACCGATTGAGGTACTGCTGCTAACATTAACCAATTAGTACCTTCAATTCGCTCATAAGCCCAATATGTACCTTCTGCTTGTATTAATCCTGATTGATTTTTTTGAATTTGCTCCCATACAGACTTAAGATTAGGTATGTCTTGATACGTTGCTAATGCTTTAGCTTTCTGAGGATCTGGTGGATATGCTAATAAATTACCTTGTTTACTTAAAATTGCAAAATAACCGCCTTTCCAAGTTTTAGGAGCTTTAACTTTATCGCTCAAAGCTGTAATATTAACATCAGGACCAAGGTAAGAAATTAAACGACTATTATCATCATAAATTGGTAGAGCTACTGTAGTGATAGTAATTCCGTTCCATTGATATGGCTCTAACCAAATAGATTTTCCTGCGGCTACAGGTAGTTTATAATAACTCTGCTGAGTATAATCTTCTAGTTTGGCTACGTCTATGTAGCGGATATTATTATCAGGAGCAGGTAAAGGTTCACCTGTTTGACCAGAAACACCTAAATCAAGGAAAAAGTAAGGAAGATATAATTTCCGGTCTGGTACAAGTTGAAAAGGAGCTTGTGCAACACCAATACCAGTGGTTAAAGGAGAGCGTTTACGGAAGCTGTCTAAAGATAATTGTTTGTACGCTTCGGGGTTTTTGATTCCTAAACGATGCATCGTAATTACTGCTGCTGATAAACTCAAAGCTGATTGCTCTGCTTTACCTAGTTCTACTTCTATAGTTTTAACTTGGGTACTTAAATTTCCACGAATCTCGTTTTTGGCGCGATTTTCTAGTACTTCATAAAAAAAGTAAGACATAGCGCTTAAACCCACTAATGCACCGCTCAAGACATAGAGAAATAATCTTGAACCGATAGAGTTAAACAAGGGAAATTTGAGTGTTTGGAATTGAGGGTGATTTGTATGCATACTGAACTAGCATCTGGGGAAGATTCTATATGTATAGTTCCCATGGGCAAGTTTAGAATTTACATACAGCACATTGTAGGTTTTTAAGAAGCTAGGGATCTACATAGAGGGATACTGATAACTAATTCACATCCTTGTGAAGGTGCGGAAATACAAGTTAAAGAACCTTTATGTTGTTCTACAATAATTTGGTAGCTGATGAACAATCCTAAACCTGTACCTTTACCTATAGCTTTAGTAGTGAAAAAAGGGTCAAATATCTTGGCTCTGACTTCTTCTGACATTCCTGTACCATTATCTTTGATCCGAATTACAGCGCATTTATCTATAGCTTCAGTAGTAATATAAATTTTTCCTAAATTCTGCTCACCATAATAATCATCTAAAACAGAAATAGCGTTATTTAGAATATTAAAGAAAACTTGGTTTAATTGTCTGGGATAACATTCAACCTGAAGAGAATCATTGTATTGTTTAATAACTTCAATATTTTTAAGTTGATATTGTAGAAGTAGTAAAGTACTATCCAAGCCAGTATTAATATTCACAGTTTTTAACTCTGCTTCATCTAAATGTGAAAAATTTCTTAAGGAAAGTACAATGCTACGGATACGTTCTGTACCCATCTTCATAGAGCTAATTATTTTTGGTAAATCTTCAATGATAAAATTTAGATCAGAGTTGTTTAACTGTTGTTGAATTTCAGTTACGGGAGAAGGATAATTTTTTTGATATAAATTTATAATTAATAATATTTCTTCTAAATATTGATTAATACAATCAATATTGCCATAGATAAAGTTATTAGGATTGTTAATTTCATGGGCAATTCCAGCTACCATTTGTCCAAGGCTCGACATTTTTTCACTTTGAACTAATTTAGCTTGAGTAATTTGTAAGTTATCAAGAGTATCTTTTAACTCTTTAGTTCGTTCTTCGACACGTATTTCTAATTCTCTTTTGGATTCTTCTAAACTATGGAAATATTCATATAATTGCAAAGCCATTTTATTAAAAGAGTTAGCTAATATTTCTATTTCTATAACTTTAGAACCATATACTTTTTGCTTTAAGTTACCGTGAGCAATTGCTTCTGTAGCTCGACTCATACGAGCAATTGGTTTAGTAATTCTATTAGATGTATATATTCCTAATAATATCGCTACAAAGAAAGCTATTAAACATAGTCTAATAGTGTCACGAGTATTAGCGTGGATTTGTGCCATAAAATCTGATTCTGGTACAACCACTATTACCAACCAATCCAGCCCAAGTTTATCACGCCAATGTTTGACATTTACTAATTGGCGATCGCCTTTTATTTCAAACTCTAAGTATTGATTGTCTTTGATTACTGAAAAATCTTTAAACTCATCGCGCAAATACTTAGCTGTTGCTTGAATTAAAACCTCACTACTATCTAATGCATTCAGACGTTTTCCAATACCTTTTATAATTTTGAAAGGTTGTTCTTGAGCAGAACTTGCCACAAGCATTCCATTCGGTTCTATAATAAATATCTTTCCTCCCGGACTAATTTTTAATTTACGAAGAAAATCACTAATTTGCGAAAGTCGTAAATCTACACTCAGTACTCCCAAAATTTTATTTTTATTGTTTTGTATAGGATAGTTTGTAGTAATAGATATAATGTCTGGATATCCTTCCCAAGAAGAAATACTTGACCAAATAGGTTTACGAGTTTGAACTGTTTGGATGAATGACAATTCTTTCCAAGGGCTATAATCAACTGAATATTTTAAGGAAGTACGATTTCCTTGATTATCTGTAATATATGTGTAAGACTTACCTTTAGTATCTGTAGAAATTTCATCAATTGTGACTTCTTTAGGATCTAAAAAATACCCAGCAGCTGCATATTTATCGTTTATTGATGTATAACTGATATATCCGACATTAAATATTTGCATTTGTTGCCAAAAATGCTTGCCTAATTGGGGAAAGTTTTCTAAATCTAAAAGACCTAATTCGATAGCATTGACATTAATTTGATTGATTTTATGGGGTGTTGTCAGATAATTATCAAGGTGTTGTTCTATACGTAAACTAGCTTCATTACTGAGTTTACCTGCTAATTCATTAACAGCTTTTTGCCCATTACGTACTGATAAATAACCAGTTAATCCTACCGCAACAAAAGTTTGCAGAACAAAGGGAACTATCAAAATGGTTCTCAGGGAAATTTTGTGAAATTTAGATAGCATGGTAGTTGCTGTGAGGATATAAGCATTTAGAAGCTGCTCATATATAGTTCCCGTTTCCATGCTGCAAGTAACTTTATGTTTAGTGTATGGAAAACACATCCATAAGAGAGATAAGCTAGCTATAAAGGCAAATTATCGTGGCTGGTATTCAGTTCTTTGTTTGCTCTCCCAGAAAATATCCCCAGACGAAATAACATTCGTTTCGAGCAAGCACTCAAAACCCTTGATCAAGTTGTGTACAGCTTCATCAACGAGCGAGGACAATCAGGTAAGGATACTGGTAACAAAAAGGAATAAGGTAGGGCTTGCTTAATAAAGTTATAAGTTAATATGGGTAATAGTTTTCAGCCTTTTTACCAAAAAGTTCGTGCAAAGAAATAACATCTAGAAGCTCAAAAGCCTTGCAGCCCTCACCCCCTCCCCTCTCCCAAACTTGGGCTATCCATTAGTCACATCTTTCTT
>Ga0224723_1000571_pt1 | contig 25102 bp, 23 predicted proteins | sample Balambano_FR2_Me_FD_161647 | JGI IMG/M metagenome (GOLD analysis project Ga0224723, IMG submission 161647) | Freshwater sediment microbial communities from Lake Towuti, South Sulawesi, Indonesia - Balambano_FR2_MetaG | ecosystem: Environmental > Aquatic > Freshwater > Lake > Sediment | place... | reverse complement strand
TCTGACTTCTGACTCCTGACTTCTGACTTCTGACTCCTGACTCCTAACTCACGGGCTGGGAGCGCAGGTTTCTGGCGCGTCGGTGGGAGGAATGTCCAACTGCTGGGCTTTTTCTAGCAGGGCGATGCGATCTCGAATCTGGTTGGCGCTGAAGGGGACGTTGGCTAGGGAGTAGCTGAGCTGGGCTTGGCGTAGGTAGGGTAGGGCGGCAGGGAGGTCGTTGCGGAGGACGCTGATTTCACCCAGTCCTTCTAGGGCGACGGCCTGCCAGAGTTCGTCGCGGTTGGTAGCGGCGAGGGCGAGCGCCTGAGTGTAGTGGTTGTCAGCCAGAGTATTGAGTCCAGAGAGGCTGTAGAGGTCGCCCAGGGCGAGATAAAGAGTATCGGTGGGGGTGAGGGCAAGTTGAGTTTCAAGGGTGGAAATGGCTGCATCCAGCATTTGGTAGTTGAGGTAGATTTCGGCTTCAGCCAGGGCCAGTTCTTCGGGGATAAGGGCAGCGCGGTCTAGAGCATCCAGGTCGGTTTGCAGGCGCGATCTCGTCTCTGGAAACAGCACCGCGAACCCTGCTGTGGCGCAGCCTGTATCCAGGTCGGAAGAAACGCCCTGGTCGGTGATGACTTCTATGGCGTAGAAGGCGACTACATCTAGAGGGGGAGCACCACCGTAGATAACCATCGTGTCGGAAGTGGTGGTTTGCCAGATGGGTATGGGCTGGCGTCCACCGTTGGCGTCTTGCCACTGCCAGAGGCGCACGGTATAAGTGGTAGCGCCCTCGACAGGCTGCCAGCGAATGGGGAACTGGTCGCTGAGTTGGAAGGTGTTGCGGGGGGTAATTACGTAGGGCAGGCGCTGGTCAAATCCGCCGTTAAGCCGACCAGCCCGCACTCCTCCCCCTTGGCGACGGTTAGGGGAGCGGCCATCTCGCTTGCGGCGTCCGCCGATTAGAAAATTAGCAATACCAGCTTGGGCAGGGGGTGGCGGCACCAGCCACAGATCCAGCCCTAGCGTCATAACTAACAGCAGATTCACACTCACGACTCGCTTTAGCCGTAAACGTCGCCACGATTTCAGGAAAGCAGGCATAAGTAGACAACCAGAAACGATCTACCTTAAGGGACACCTAAAGCGCTGATACAGAAACCGGATTTTTGGGGCAATCGCGATGGAGTTGGGTGCGTACCACAGAAGAACCCCGGTTTCTAGACACACTACACTGATGTTTTAGGGATTTCGCACTTGGTGATTTAGATAAACCACCAGAACTGCCGTGCCCAACGCCGCTACCAGGGGTGGAACCAGGGGTAGCCAACCCGCTGCGCCAATCAGCAAGCCATAGCTAAGACCCACCAACAGCAGCAAACTCCCTATGGCCGCCAGCGCCAGGGGCAGAGGCCTTACCAACTGTCGGGCAATGAACCCACCCAGCAGTGCCCATAGCCCAATCCAAAGCGTTTCGGCCCACACTGGCCACCACCAAATCAGCTTACGCTCGCCCAGGGCGGCGCTCACCAACTGGCTAATCATCTGACCATGCACCACTACTCCCGGCAGTTCGCCCTGGGGGGTATTATACGAGTCGGCATTGCGATCTGTAAGGTCTTTGTATCCGATTAACACAATTCGGCCCCGTATTAGGTCAGGGTCAAATTGGCCGGTGAGTAGCTGCTGTACAGTAATTTGAGGGGCAAACTGGTTGGGGTCGCCTTGGTAGTGGCGGTAGTTCAGCATACTCTGGTAGCCAGTTAGGAGGTCAGGGTCAATTGGGGCATAGGCAGCGCTTTGGCTGGTTAAAATGCCGCCAATCCACAGTTGCGGCACCTGCACTGAGCCAAAGGTCATATCTTGAATGCCACCATCAGGTAAGAAGGGGTCAGTATAGTTGATACCCTGGTACTCTAGATACGCCTTAGCCAGTAGCAGGCTAAAGGCGCTGGCCGTGTTGCAGCGGGGTGGGTCGGCCTCGTGCTTAAGGTAGTGGCGACGGATGAAGCGGTTGGGGTCTAGCTCAAAATCGTTAAACCCCACCTGGCGGCTGGGCAGTTCTGGCGGTTGCTCAACACCGGGCGAGTCGCCATAGGAGGCCTTGCAGATGCCCAGCAAATTTTGGCTCTGCTGAAGCGCGACGGCGAGGGACGGGCTGGCGGCGAAATCGCGGTAGAAATCTAGCCCAATGACAACGGGCTGATGCGCCTGCAAAATGGTTAAGCCTTCTTCTAGGGCCGCGTCGGGAATAGTTCCCAGCCCAGGCTGATAGCGGCCTTGTTTGATTTGCTCTCGCAGCCAGGTGCCGCTAGCTTCATCTACAACTACTAACAGCAGGTAAGGATCTTGGGGTTCGCTAGGGCGATAGCGTATGAGGGCATCGTAGGCCGCCAGTTCCAGGGGTTGTAGCCCACCCACCAAGCGCAGAGCATAGACGGCCACGGTGACGGCACCCGCAGCCAGCCCCACAGAGCGCCCATTTACCTTGCGAAAGGGAAGCTGGCGACTAGCGTTGATGTACTCAATTTGCTGGGTGCTAGGAATGGGAATTTTATGGGCCGATTGAGCTAGCCAGGTATTGGCCTGGTCGAGGGCTTTGCGGCGCAGCAGCAGGCTGTCATCCTGCCCGGCTTTCTCCCATTCAATGGCCCGCAGCAGCAACCGAGTGTGTTGATCGACGTAGGCCGCGTCACTTTCTAAAATGCGATAGAGATCGCCAAAGTTGGAGGAAAAATCGCCCTCATGCTCCTGAAAGTTAACAGTAGGACTCGTGACTAGGCTAGAAGGCAGATGAACTGGGATTGGGCCATTGGCCACCCCAGTTAAGCGTTTATTAAGGGCCTGGGCATAGTCAATCTGAGCCATACAGTCAGGATTAGCCAGAGTTTGCACTGACAAGATGACCAGGCAGTTCTGAGCGCTTTCGATGGCTTGTTTGTCTGCTGTCAGGTCATTCCCGGCAACGGGATGACTAATTTGGTTGAACCAGGTGCTCTTGCCCTGGAGTTGCAGAGTGTTGTGCAGGCGGCGGGTAAAGTCTAAGTCTTCCGAGTCTGCAATTAGGAACACATCCAGGGTTTGAGTGCTGGTCTGAGACAGGCTTTCAGTAACAAAGGTTTCCTGGATCTCGATGGGGGGGTAGAGCGATCTCGTCCGGGCTGCCTTGATCCACCCTTCGTAGTAGCGCCGTTCGGCCCCGTGCAACAGCACGCTGGGATTGTAACGCTGCCGTTGCCACTTCAGAGCTTGCACCAGCAGGCGCTTGTGGTCGCGATAGTAGGCGGCATCCTGGCGCAGGGTGGCCATCAACTGGCGGCTACCAGCCTGGAAGGTTGTGGGTGCTTCTGTATCCCGCAGGTCAATCACCTTCACATTGTCCATGGTGGCTGGGGTTGTTTCTGCAGCAATGGTTTTGACCAGCACCGGCACAATGCGCTTATTGAGACTGAGGGCGTAATTCAGTTCCTCCAGGCAGTAGCTTGACTGCACCGACGACGGAGACAGCAAAAAGACAAAATTATCAGCGCCTTCAATGCCTCGACCCACGGCTTCGCGGATGCGATCGCCCGTTGCCAAGTCCTGCTGCCGATCCCACACGGTGAACCCGGCCCGCCGGAGCAACTGCCCTACCCTGCGGCTAAGGTTAGGGGTGGGGGGTGGTGTAACCCGATCCAACTGGCGGCGAATGGCTTCCTTCAGGTCACTATCTTCGTCGGCGTAGCAGAGGTAGACCTGGGCCAGTTGGTCGTCAGCGTACTTGGTGCTCTCAGTGATGAACTCGCAGTGCAGGTCAGTGGGTCGGGCAAAGGGCAGGTCTTCATCAATGGTCTGCTTCAGCCAGGTTTCGGCGGCTTCACGGCGGGCACCGCTGAGCAGGTAGCGGGGCTGTCGCTGGTTTTGCTGCCAGGTGAGAGCCTGCACTAGGTAGTCAGTATGCTGGTAAACAAAGGGCTTGCGGTCTTCCAGGGTATCTACCAGTTCAGCCAGGGCGCGGTTAGGGTCGTCTATTCCTGCGCGAAAATTAATCCAGTTCAGCTTGGCGATGCCGGGGGGCAGGTTGCGGGTAGCTGAGTGCAGCCCCTTAGCCTGGTAATCAATCCAGTCGGCCTCGTTGCCCTGGGGATGACGCTGCTGCCAGATATCGCGGGAAATTTCCTCCACATGCATCAGGGTGATGATGCTTTTGTTAAAGCGTAGGGCCTGATTTAACTCGTCTGCACAGTGGGGAGAATTGACCGAGTGGGGACTGAGCACAAAAATCAAGTTGTGGATGCGCTCGATGCTGCGGTCAATATGCGCCTGGTAATCCACCGCGAAGGGAATATCGGTTTGATCCAACCAAACTTTATACCCCATTGCCGTAAGCTGCTCTTGCAGCCAGACTACAAAGGTTTTGCTGTCGGGTCGCCCGTAGGAAATAAAGGCATCTTGCGGCGGCAGCATGGCTAATGACGATAAGAGACAATAGAAACCATCAAAACTGATAGCGAATATCAAAATATACTCGCAGTCCGGCGGGGCGATCGCTCGGCAGTTCATCCAGCTTAATCAAGGGATAGCCCAAATCAATTCGCGCCGTGAGGCCGTCCAGAGGGCGAGTCTCCAACCCCAGGCCCGTACCCACCATCCAGTTTTGGCGAGTCACCTGAAAGGCTGGATTGTTGGCCCACACATAGCCCACATCGAAAAAGGGAATGAGTTTGACAGTGGCCTGGCCACTGTCGTCTCGCTGAAGGGTAATCTGATCTTCCACGGAAAAGCGCAGTCCATTGTCCCCAAACCGCTGGTTTTGAAAGTAGCCCCGCACCGACTGAGCACCACCCAAAAAAAACTGCTCTGACCCCAGCAAACTATCTGGCGTTAGCTGCACGTTGGCCTGAATCAGCAGCCGATGGTTCGGCCCCAGCACCTGCAAGCGCTGCACCTGACCCAGCCAGCTAAAAAACTGGCCATCGGGTAATGGGTCGGGCGCGCTGGTAGCGTCAAACAGGCCCGTACCCAGGCGAAATTGGGATTGAATACCCCACACACCGCTAGCGTCGTACCGCAGGTAATCTTGCCCGAAGCTAACTACGCTAGTCACCGTCGGCGGAGTAATGAACCCCAGCAGCAGGGTAGACCCCTGGCGATAGCGGAACCCGGCAGACAGGGCCAGTTCTTCTCGCAAAGTGCGAATTAAAGGTTGGCGATACTGAATTTCGTAGCTGTCGGTGGAGCCGCTTAAGCCCAGGTCAAAGGTGGGCTCGTTGCGGTCGGTAATCCGGTAGTTGCTGGGGTTGGCACGGAATAGAAGGGTACCGTTCATCGGGTTGAGCGGCACCTGGTAGCTGAGGTCGTAGGCGTAGGCTCCGCCCGTGGTAGTGCGATAAACGGAGGCCAGCAGGCGATCTCCTAACCCCGCCGGGTTGTTGTAGCGCAGGGTAGCCCCGGTACGAAACTCCCCCACACTGCGGGGTGAGAGGGTATCTAGAGCCAAGCTGCCGCTCACTACCGGCGCTTCGGTGACTCGCACAATCAAAAGGCTGCCGCCGTCGGTTTGCCCCGGACGCAGACTGGCCTCCACATTTTCAAACAGAGGATCGGTCTTGAGCAGTTGAAGTTGCTCTTCTAGCCGGTTTTGGTTGATGGGGCGCAAATCAGCCAGGGCTATTCGCTGCTGCACATAGCTAGTCAGGCGCTCGGTGCCTTGCACCTGAATATCTTCTACGAAGCCCTCAATGACTCGAATTTGCACTACCCCGGCTTCAATATCTTGAGGGCTAACCACGGCTTCAGAGGTCAGGTAGCCCGCGTTCAGATAGAGCTGGGTAACGGCATTGGCGGCCTGTTGCAGCTCGGCCAGGGTGAGCATTCGCCCTTCAAAGGGCTGCACCACTGCCGCTAGCTCCGCCTCGCTGAATACAGTGCTTTTTACAACCTGAATGGTTTGTACCTCAAATTGAGGCGGTAGAGGACTGCTCGGCCCTGGCGCTTCGGCAGGTTCAGGCTCAACCGGGGGAGAAACCTCAATGGAATCGAGAGGAATGGGATCGGGAGGAATGTCCTCCAGGGGTCGGTTATCTAACAAGGGAGCAGGCCCACTGAGCGGAGCTTGAACCAGAGCATTCTCACTCAGGAGCATGGTATCAGCCGCAACGGGGGGTAAGGGTAAACCCTGAATTAGTCCAGTGAGAGCGAGCACGCCTAGGCATCGAGTCCACATTGCAGGCTAACAAGGTATAGGTAGCGGTTTAATTATGTCACCGACTGTAGGACAGCAAACGCCCGTTACGACCCCAGTTATCAACCACACTTAATTGCTATATACCTCGCTTGCCTGCTGCAACATGTTGTTAGGTGGCGGCGAATAGGCAAATAATTTAGCGGCCTGTCTCAACTTGCCACAATCTCAGATACTGAGTTACAAATCCCACTGTGCTTACCTCAAGCTCAGTGACGAACTTACCGCCCGCAGCCTCATAATATCTTCGAGGGCGGCGCTGTTTGGAACTGAAGTTGCTACAAGATTTTTTCAACTAAAACATACAAGAAAACCTCTAACTTGCCAAGGGCATCCGCCACTTGCTGACTCGCCTCTTCTCTGGAAATGGGGTCTAGCGTTAACAAGTTAACCGGGTAGATACGTTGCCAAATATCTACCAGGGATGAAAACGACCTAGGCCCATCCCAAAGCTGCAAAAGCAAAGCCGCAACACTGTGGCTAACGATGACGGGCTTGAGCGACGGTAAGCTCAGAAAGGTGCTGACAGTTAACGTACCATTCTGACCAATAGCCTCAGCCGCCGCCTGCTTAAAGGCATCGGTGCGAAGCTGGGTATGAAGGACTACTTGGGCAGTTTGCCAATCAGCCAAAGTCCAGGATTCTACAGGTAAATAGTCAGCATCTTCGAGGGGATGACTACACCAAAAATCCAGCAGGCGATGAGCAGGATGCAACAGTTCATAAATGGTCAACTGGGTTTCCGGCGGGCTGTCAGCTAGGCCCATGGCCAGGTAGCTCGGCAAATTATCCGGTTCCTTAAAGAGGTCAGCCACATCCCAATGCCGCCAGTTAACCATGCGGACAAAGTCTAGATTAGCTCTACGCAAAGCATCAAATAAATCAGCTACGCGATAGCCTTTGTCACCTTGGAGCAAGTGATTGGCTAATAGAAATTCAGTATTGCTCTCTTCATTTTCGCACTCAGCTCCCCAGCCAAATTTTTTGAGCGTCACAAAGGATTGGAGAGATTTCATAGTTTCTACAACAATGGGAATGGCCATGTCCTCAGAAAATTCTTCCATTAACCCCATAAGCTGAAATAGCTCTTGGGCCTGGAAAAAAATCTTACGCTGAAGCAAGCTGTGAAGATTAGCGCGAATAATACCCTCTGGCTTCAGCACGGATTCTAGGGCAGATAATCCTCTGGCAATATCATCAAAGAAATAAAGAACTTCATCGCAGTTGATGTAATCAAACTGCATCCCTAACTGAGGTAAATTTTCAATATCTAATACATGAAACTCCACGCTGTCTTTGTAGCCGTGGTATTCCAGCCGTTGCTGAGCTAGTTCTATAGATTTAGGAGAGAGATCGATGCCAACCACCTTAGAGCCAGGATTAGCTTTTGCTAAAACCAGTGCTTTATAGCCAGTGCCGCAGCCTGCATCCAGGATAATTTTGTTATCGGAACTAGCAATTTTGTGATGACATAAATAATACGGTGTCAATAGGTTGTGGATAAATAACTGATTGCCATCATCACTGGGTTCTTTTTCTATGGGAATGCGAGGATAGGGGCCAAAGTCAAACTGACGGCGCATTCTTTCCAGAAATTCAGCTTGAGATTCAGAAAACGATGGAGACATAGGAGTTTAGTCAACAAATCAAGAGGGCATTTCAGAATGTGTAGGTTGGGTGGCGCACTAGCAGAACCCAACAAAACTCGCTAAGGTTAACGATACAATCGAATTAGGATTGTTAGCCTGTATGGATAGGTCGTACCCTGCGATAGGTTAAATAGGTGCAAATTCGATACCAGCACCTTAACTGACTATTTGTAGGCATCAAACCCAACCAGTGCAATGAAGGCTGTCCCAGTATAACTCGCTTAAAGTACCCGGTTATCGCTGTAAAATCCTACCTACAAGCGATCTCAGCCTATAAAAAGGGCGATGACAGGCACGGGCAACGCCCTTCGTCCATCCTACGAGGCTGGTACTATACTGGTACTATAGTAGATAAATAACCTACCCTTTAGCCCCGATGGAGCTACTATGGAAGCCTCAATGCATTTGAGGAACTACTTAGTCAGCTAGCCGATCAAGTATTTAAGGTCAGAGGGGAACACACTGCCCCTCTGCCAGATTTTGCTGTCAGTCGCTCTGGCATTTATGGAGAGCACCCTTAAATCATGCTGTGCCTAAGTGTTACTCATATTCTGACTATGAATGCTGAAGATTTTTCTAGGTATGAACTAGAAGGAGTTATTCCTATAAATCCTCTGTAACCAGAGCAGAATTACCGGCTACTAGGTACTAAATTTCGCCAGCTCGGCAAAGCACTTGTTCAATCAACTTATTACTTAACCACATGCCTTGACTTTGCAATTGCTGAATTAGTGGCAGAACTTGGTCAATATAACCAAGCTCCTTGCCTTTGATTAAAACTCCTAAGGTTCCAGTACAGGATAATTTGTATAGTTGAGCCATCTAGCGGCCTAGTTGATCATCTAGAGTAAGCAAAGAATTGGGCTTAGTCAAGCCAATAGTGATTACCTCAGCTTCTCCTTTCCCTAGATCATTTTCATTGGGGGCCAAATTTGAAAGTGGTAGAGATACTACTTCAACCCATGAAATATTCATTAGACTAGGAACATCAATACCCTTAGATTTTCCAGCTTCAAGTTCTTGAACAACAGCAGTTGGCACATGAATGATTTCGTAGAGTCTATAAAGTAACTCCAATTGACTAATTTGGTGCAAATACAGTAGTGGAGATGTGTTAACTACAACATAACGCTTAAGCATTCTGAATATCTTGATCTAGATCTTCATCAGTAAGTTGAAATGGAGAGACCTGATAACGGCCTAACGCTATCAAGAAACCTACCCTCGACATATTAGCTAACTGCGCTGCTCTCCCAGACGAGAGCTTGCCCATCTCAAATAGCTTGACTGCTGCTAGCATAGCCAACTCATGGGAAATACTCTCTGGGGTTTCTTTGAGACTGATTAGTATCTCTTCAGGAATCTGAATTTGAATGGTGGCCATAGCCAAGTTTCCTTCTAGATGCCATCATTCTACTCTATGGGGCTAAAAGAGTAGCTGTAGGATGTGCTGTGGCGCTAGCCACCACCTTTGGGGTTTTAAATGGTGCGCCATGCAGGGCGATGACGGCACCTACAACGCTTACGAAAAAGGGCTACTCTGGTTTAGAGTAGCCCTTTATTCACAGCTTAAAAAGCGGAGTTGGATTGCTCGTTCGTAAAAGAGGTTTTGGGTTCCACGTTGTTTCACCCAACCTACACCTGCCGATTACTTACAATCAGACGTTTTAGCATCTGTTGCAGTTACCACAGCATCAACGCCTGGATCAGTAACACTGAGTGAAGGAGTTAGGTCAGGCTCAGAAGAGATACAAAGAAGGGCTGTAGTTGTTGAGTTACCACCGCTATCTCGAAGTGTGTAGGCAGCCCCAGCATAGCCAAGTAACGCTTCATCTAGAGGCACGGCAACAACAAATACTGAATTAGACAGTTCACCGCCGCTAATTTCTTCAACATCACCAGGGGTAGTTCCATCACCATATTGATAAAACTCAGTTTCTTCTTGAATACCTAGACCCAAGAGAGCAATTTCATTTGCAAAGGTCTTACTCTCCAACCGATACGCCTGCTGGCCCCGGTTGATAGAGCCAACGTAGGTGGTGGCTTCAGATTGGCGGGCGCGGTTGGCCTGGTTAAGGAAGGCGGGCAGGGCAATGGCAGCCAGAATGCCGATGATGATGATCACAACCAGCAGTTCAATTAGGGTAAAGCCGCCTTCTTCCTTTTTCTGGATAAAGTGTTGAAGCAGCTTATACTTCAGGGTGGATTTCATAGAGGGTGTCTCCTTGGGAAGCAGGGTATAGTTTGCATCGCTTCTTGAGCTAGGCTACCCAGGTCAATCTGGTTTCATATCACCAGCATAAGGATTTGGCGTTCTTTGCCAGCTTCTGGCTTCGGACTTAGAATTTGGAATATAGGAGCTAGAAGTAAGGAGGGTTGTTGCTCCTGGCTTCTAACTCCTGGCTCCTGAATTCTGAGGCGATTTGTTTTGCTTCATAACGAATACCTAGCTTTAGAGACAACTTAGAGAGCGGCGAGTTTTTCGATGAAGGGTTTGGCCAGAAAGAAGCTGGCGATGGATTTGGCATCCACAGCTTCTCCGGCGAGGATGGCTTTTTCAAACTGGTCTGGGGTGAATAGAAGCACTTCTAGGTCTTCGTCGTCGTCGCCGCCTGTGGGGTCAATGGCTTCCAGGTCGGTGGCTAGAAAGGCGTAGATGAATTCATCAGAGTAGCCGGGTGCCAGGGGAAAGTTGCCAATAGGGAGCCAGGTGGCGGCGGCGTAGCCGGTTTCTTCTTGAATTTCGCGGCGGATGGTGTCGGCGGGAGATTCGTTCGGTTCAATGGTGCCTGCCGGAAATTCCAGTAGCCTCCCCAGCACGGCAAATCGGTATTGCCGCACCAGCACTAGTTGGCCATCGTCGGTTACGGGCACGGCCAGCGCGCCTCCGGGGTGGCGAATGCATTCCCAGTCGCCCTCGGCCTGGTTAGGCAAGCGCAGGCGGTTGACCTCAAAGTTAAACTTGCGGCCCTCATAGAACAGGCGTTGTTTCAACAGTTGTGGGGGTTCTTGTCCGAGGGGCATGGGATTTTTTTTGAAGGTCTGAACATTGTACCTGGGTTGGGCTTGTCTAGCAGTTAGGGAAGGCAAAAGACAAAAGGAAGTGGAGGGAGTAGCTCAGTTATCCTAGCCGTTGCAAGGGGAGCATTCAACTAACTTCTGGCTGGGGCCGGAGCTGAGGCCATAGGTAAAGCCAGCCTGACCAGAGGGTTAGCGCCACTGCCAGCCAGAAGAGGATTTGGGCTGGTCTATCCCAAGCTTCTGGTAGAGGGGCCATAAGTAAGGCGATCGCCGCAATCTGCACCACGGTTTTGGCCTTGCCCCACAGGTTAGCCCCCGGTACGGCCCCGGCCTGCATTGCTGGGTTAACCCGCCAACCAGCGATAGTCATTTCTCTAGCCACAAGCAAAAACACGCCCCAGGCTGGTACCTGGTTAAGCTCCACCAGCATCAGTAGGGGGGCCAGCACCAGTAGCTTATCGACTAAGGGATCGAGGAACTTACCTAGCTCTGTTACCTGATTGAGCCGCCGGGCCAGGTAGCCATCTAACCAGTCGGTGCCTGCTGCTAGGACAAAGATAACCATCGCTGCCCACCGCTGATTGGGGGTGGGGTTGGTCAGCAACAGCAGCAAAAGGGGAACCCCGATCAGGCGTGAGAGAGTGATCCAGGTGGGTAGGTTCATGGGGGTAGTGGGGTGGTAGGTGCTGGGAGAATTATGGCTTGGGGGGCATCTGTCTTGAGTAAGTGCTGTCTTAGGCTGGCATAAATGGGTACTGACGTAGGCCGAAGCTTTGGTATGGGGAATTAGGGAAGCCTGGATTCCCATCCGGTGAGCTAGTGAAACAGAAATGGAGTTTTTTGGGAAACGGATGACTATCAATTCCCGAAAAAACTTAGGCCAAATCCTTTACAAAGTGGCGTTCGTTTCTCAGCATAGTAGAGGTCTTACACTACGTTAGGAGCTAGTATCTGTGGAACGCACTTTTTTGATGATTAAGCCCGACGGTGTCCAGCGGGGCTTAGTGAGCGAAATTATTGGCCGGTTTGAAACTAAGGGATTTACCCTGGTAGGCATGAAGCTGATGTCTGTCTCGCGTGAGCTGGCTGAAAAGCATTACGACGTGCATCGAGAACGTCCTTTCTTTGCTGGATTGGTAGACTTTATTACCTCTGGCCCGGTGGTCGCTATGGTGTGGGAAGGCGAGGGCGTAATTGCTTCGGCTCGCAAGATGATTGGCGCTACTAAGCCCCTGGAAGCAGAGCCTGGCACCATTCGCGGCGACCTGGGTGTAACTGTAGGTCGCAACATCATTCACGGTTCCGATGGCCAAGACACAGCTAAAACAGAAATTGCCCTTTGGTTCACCGATGCTGAACTGGTAAGTTGGGAGCCCTGCGCCAAGAGCTGGATTTACGAGTAAATACATTTGTCAGGTGCGTCACCACAACTGGGACGCACCTGTTTTTGGCTGTTCTCATGAGTTGGGTATAGGGTTTGTAACCCTGATGTCGTGTCTAGAATGGGCGCTTCTGGGAAGAATGCTAAAACCCCACCACCACTCAGGGACAAACCCACTGTATGGAACCTATCACCAAAGCTGAGCTAGGCACGCTAGGAGAAACCCTGGTAGCTCGGTGGATGAACGCTCAGGGCTGGCAGATCCAGGCCCGTCAGTGGCACTGCTCTTTTGGCGAGCTTGATTTGATTTTGACGAAAGGGCCAGCTAATGCCAGCGGGTGCCTCACATTTGTGGAAGTTAAAACCCGCAGCCAGGGCAACTGGGATGCCGACGGCCTGATGGCCATTACCCGCAGCAAACAGGCCAAGCTTTGGAAAGCCGCCCAGGTTTATCTGCTCAAACATCCCCAATGGGCTGAAGCCACCTGTCGCTTTGATGTAGCCCTGGTTGCCTGCCGCTACAGTGTCCCTGCGACGGCTCGTGCAGATCGTTATCTCAAAATGGAGGACGGGCGCTATCTGGTGCTACAAGACTACATTGACGGCGCGTTTGACGTGCCAGGACGGTAAAAGGATAAGTTACTTAATTATCTCTATCACTCCATCACTCCTTCACCGTCTATAGCCATCGGCTTCTGGCTAAACCGCTTCCATACAGCGTCTGTTACCAGGTGCGACAATAGCCCAATTGGGCCAGCAAACAGAGTTAGGGCCAGAGAGTGCCGAATGAATACTCCGTGAATCTGTCCCTGCCAGTAGATCCACCGGCCCACAAAAAGGTCAAAGGCCAGATAATGCATCCATCCGGTAGCCGTTACATGGGGATTGGCAAATAGAGCGGACAGATTAACCAAGCTAAGGTTGGGATCTGAAAATGCTTCCAACCCTTCCACATTGCTAAAGCTGGTAAGAAACAGAAAAAGATACAGCCCTGTCAATGCCGTGATTGGCCATAGCGGCATCATTACGGTGCGGGTGAGGTTAGTGTTGGGCACCAGCACCATTAAGGCCCAAAAGGGTAGTACAAAGAGGTTTGCACCAGTAAACAAGAGTTCTAAGACCGTGGTGTTAATCGTCATAATGCAACGCTAGTGTTGATGAAATTGCTATACCTACTCAGTGTAGATAACCTGACTTAGTTAAGATTGAACGTATCGCAAACGCTCCTGGCTTCCGACGGCTATGCCTGACACTTCAATTTCCCTGGCCCAGCATTACCACAACCGCACCAAGTACGATCCGCAAACCATTTCAGCTAAAGCTAAAGCTATTGACTTTGCCAGTCAGCCAGTCCCCTTCAAAAGCTACCCGGTAGGCACCGAGATTGACCTCAAACCCTATCTCGACGGCTCAATAGCAATAGAGATGCCCGAAGCTCAGGACTGGATGCGGCTATCGCGGTTGTTCATTAACGCCTACGGGTTAACGGCCAAGTTTCCCACAGTTACAGGTCAGACCTTTTATCTACGTTCAACGCCTTCAGCAGGTGCCCTCTACCCAGCAGAGCTGTATTTAGTCTCACGAGGAACGCACTTGTTACCGCCGGGGCTGTACAACTACCAGGCTCGTACCCATAGCCTTTGGCGCTACTGGGATGCGCACTACTGGAGCGAGCTACAGCGGGCCTGCTTCTGGCATCCGGCCTTAGAAAGTACGCAACTAGCCCTGATTGTTACGGCGGTGTTTTATCGCTCAGTCTGGCGTTATCAAGACCGGGCTTACCGTCGAATTTGCCTGGATGCCGGTCATTTACTCGGCAATATTGAAATAGCTGGCATGTTGACAGATTACCGCCCTCATTTAATCGCCAGTTTTGCTGACCAAGCGATGACGGACTTACTCTATCTCGATCCTGATGAGGAAGGGGTGCTGGCTGTCCTTCCCCTGGCCGACTTGCTGGCGGTAGAGCAAAACCTTCCTCTCACTCAGGCAGTATTTGCCACCCCACGCCAGACTGATTTTTTAGCCGTTTCTGATGAGCAGCTAGTCACCTATTTTCACCAGGCCACGGCCATTGAAGCTACTACTAATGTGCCTTGCTGGCCATCGCGCCAGGAAATAACAGTAGAAACCCATCAACCGCTCGAAGATAAGTACAATTTCCCTTTTTGTTTGCGAGTGCCAACTCAAACAACACCCATGGCTTGGGATAATCAATTAAGCGCAGTAGAAACAACCCTGTTAAAGCGCCGATCTACCCGGCAGTACACCGGTGCGGCAATTCCTCTAGAGGCGCTCAAGCAGTTGCTAGATTTTACCTACCAACCCCACCATTACGGCAATCAAGACTTTGACATTGCCCCAGACTATTGCGAACTGAATCTGCTGCAAACGTTTCTTGTGGTGTCTGAGGTGGAAGGCTTAGAGGCAGGCTGTTATTACTACGCTCCCCACAGTGAAGAACTGCGGCAGGTGCGCTTTAAGCAGTTTCGCCGTGAGCTGCATTACCTTTGCCTTGGCCAAGAGTTAGGACGAGATGCCGCGGTAGTATTATTTCACACCGCTGATTTGAAGGTGGCGACGGCAACCTATGGCGATCGCGTCTACCGCTACCTGCACATGGACGCTGGTCATCTGGGCCAACGCTTGAACTTAGCGGCTGTTTATTTGGGCTTAGGAGTCAGCGGCATCGGCGGGTTCTATGATGACCAAGTCAATGATGTGCTGGGCATTCCAGCAGACGAAGCGGTGATTTACATTACGACCCTAGGGCAGCCGGGATAGTAACTCAGCATCCTAAACTCCGCTAGCACGAACCCACGAGCAAAAGCTGTTGACGATAGATAGGTAGCGTTAATGCCCTGACTAATCTCCTCCCAACGGAGAAGGCTAAGTAGGCAGTTTGTACGCTAACATAGATGTCCTCTTGGTTAAGCATTGCTTTTGGAAGTCATGCTTGGCGGGGAGCCAGTCATCCTTAAATTTTGTTGGGAGCCTTCCTCATCACCTTCATCTGTAGCACAGTAAATTTTCATCACTGGCTCAGATGTGACTCAGAGAGGTAAGCAATAATAGAGCCCTACGAAATTCAATTGGCGGCTTGGCAACAGCCAACCGGTTGTCGTCAGGAACACAGTTGATGGGGCATCGGCATCTGCCACAGAGCTGTCATAGGAACGTCATAGCCGTGCAACACGGCTTCGATATCGTTTAATGCTCAGGGAACCTTTGAAAAAACTAGGATGTGGGCGTAGGTCAGTTGAACACGATGGTACGGTTTTCCACGGGGGTAATCCCCAATTGTAATAGACTTTAGACCTTAGATAATACAGTTAATTACCAGCACAGGGAGTCAAAATTGAAACATCCGATGCAGACCTGTCGCAGTCCTTTATAAATAATTGGCCAAAGTGACGCAGTGGAACAATGAGACGCAGGTCAGGGTCATACTCATCTACTACAATCTTGTAGTACTTTACGCAACAGGATGGTTGTTATATCCTAGAAGGATGAATCTATCGTGGTTATAAGGTTAGGTTGTGGGCGTTGAGGCCAGCCCAGTCTAAAGCCAGAGTGGTAGTGTAAGACGTTTCTTTCTTAGGGCTAGCAACCATATCTATCCTGATGTGCAGCAGCGTCGGCAGAAATTTACAGCAGTAGTTGTAGCGGCTAGGCAACCCAGCTTTGGGGATAGCGTCAATTCTTTCAAATTTGAAGCGTTGTTTCTTGTCCTTTGGGTGTTCCTAAGCCCGATGTTTTGTTATCCAGTTCCATCCCATCCTTAGGCGTTGTCAGCATTGTCAGTGGAGGCGAGAGTAATTTATGCCAAAGACCAAAACCCGTACGTTAAAAAGTAAGCCTCTTTACAGCGCCGATGCTGTGCGCACCTACCTCCATGAGATTGGGCGCGTACCTCTGCTGACCCACGAAGAGGAAATCATTCTTGGCAAGCAGGTGCAGTCTTACATGGCCCTGTTGGAGCTAAAAGAAAAGCTGGCCACCTCCTTAGAACATGAGCCTTCCCTGGCTGAGTGGGCTGAGGCGGCTAAGTTAACGCCAGAGCAGCTCAACAAGCAGGTGCATCAGGGCGAGCGGGCTAAGCGCAAGATGATTGAGGCCAACCTGAGGCTGGTGGTAGCGATCGCCAAAAAGTACCAGAAACGTAATCTAGAGTTTCTGGACTTAATTCAGGAGGGCACTTTGGGCTTAGAGCGTGGAGTTGAGAAATTTGATCCCACCAAAGGCTACAAATTTTCCACCTATGCCTACTGGTGGATTCGGCAAGCTATTACTCGTGCTATTGCTCAGCAGGCGCGCACGATTCGGCTACCTATCCACATTACTGAAAAGCTCAACAAGATTAAGCGTGTTCAGCGGGAGCTATCCCAAAAGCTGGGACGTGCTCCTAATGCCGCTGAAATTGGGGAAGAGCTGGAGCTAGAGCCCAAGCAAATTCGTGAGTTCCTGGTAATGGCGCGACAGCCCATTTCCCTGGATGTCCGCATTGGCGACAACCAGGATACCGAATTGCAGGAGTTGCTCGAGGATGACGGTATTTCACCCGAAACCTACACGGCGCAAGAATCCCTCAAACAGGATATTCGTAATTTGTTGTCGGAGCTGACCCCTCAGCAAAAAGAGGTAATTACTCTCCGCTACGGGTTGGAAGACGGCAACGAGTTATCCCTGGCGAAGGTGGGCAACCGCATGAACATTAGCCGGGAGCGAGTGCGCCAGCTGGAGCAGCAGGCTCTCAAGCATCTGCGTCGTCGTAAGTCGGCTATGCATGGCTACATTGCCAGCTAGGACAGCGCAGCACAGTAAATGGGGCAAGGAGCCACCTGAGTCTGGTTGCGTCCAGCTTGTTTAGCTCGGTAAAGGGCTTGATTAGCCTGCTTAATCAGGTCTTCTAAGCTGGGTATTACCGTTGTAGGAGTCGCCATCCAACTGGTGACTCCTATACTTACGGTTAAAGAAATTTCGGTGTTAGTTATTGGGAGCGGTCGCTGGGCTATGATCTGGCGTAATCGTTCAGCTCCTTGCCAGCCATGAGCCTGGGTGGTTTTAGGCATTAGCACAATAAATTTTTCGCCGCCGTAGCGAGCCAGGATATCGGTTTTACGGAGGTTATTGCGTAATCGTAGCGCCACCTCCCGCAGCACTTGATCCCCGGTTAAATATCCGTAGATATGGTTAATTTCCTTAAAGTGGTCAATATCAATCATCAGCAGTGTTACTGGCTGACTAAACCGACTCGCTTGACCTAATTCTCGCTGAGCTAATGCAAAAAAGTGACTACGGTTATAAATGCGGGTGAGCCAATCTCGAGTGATTGGGTTTTCTGAAGTAAATTGAGTTTTTCTAACCTCTGTCAGGTAATTGGCCGCGTTTTCGGCATAAGAACTCTGATTGTCTATCCGCTCTAGCGCAATAGCAAGGGCTTGTTCTACCGCTGCTCGGGCTAGAGCAGGTTGCCCTTGCTCTAAGTGAATATTGCTAAGCTGTTGCAGAACAAACACTTCCGCTTCAGTATTGTGAGTTTGTTGAGCTAAAGCAAGGGCATGTTCAAACAGATCTAACGCTTGGGTAAAGTCTTCTGTGACTAGATATTGCTCTCCCTGACTGAGTAGGCAAGCTATCGGGCTGGAGGAAAAGGTCATAGATTAACTAAAACTAAGACAGCATGATTCTAGGAGATGCCACACCTTGAACTAGCTAAAACTGGCCGGTTAGTCGTTTTTCAAATTCTTGACGTACCGTTTCAGAAATTTCGACAGCCTGAGCATAGATATCGCTGTGATGGTCTTTTAGCCACGCTAAAAGTCTGCTGAATTGAGCGTTTCGCAAATCCAAATCGGCCTGAAAGATAGTTGCTGTAGCCATGTGCTTGGCGTAATGAATCGGATGTCCTTGCTGCACAAACTGAGCTGTCAGAGCTATCAGAGCATCCTGACGTACATCGTCCTGATCTGTGGGCATTACAAAACTCATAGTCCTGTCCTCGCCAAGTCGTTGAATAGCTGCTGGCTCGATAACACCATGGGGCAAATAGAGCAAATTTATCTCAAGCCATCCTTAGGTTGAACTTGCCCAGAAGCGGTAAAAATAGTTTTTCCCGGTAAAAAAAAGAAACAAACTAAGACTGCGGGCAATCCGCAGTATTACTATTAATGTCATCATTTCAACATAGAAAAGCTCAAGGAAGCTGGCCCAGAGGCAACGGCCTAACTTTAAATTCAGGCACTCTCGCTGTTACAAAGCTTCATATTCTTTCCTGCCTGAGGGCACACAGTTAAAGCAAATCGAAAGTTTTACCGATCCCCAGGAGAGGGGGTTTTAGGATGCGGTGAGTAGAGTTAGATTTTCTGGCTCGCGCAGTAAATTCCATCTCATCGTCGTCCTGCACCTCCCCTAGGGAGATCGCTATGCAACAAATTCCGGCTCCGTTTTGGACCTTAGTTATTGGCATCGTTGTTACCTTAGTTAGCCTCTGGTTTGGCCAAAACCATCATTTCTTGCCGGAGCAGGCTTCGGAGCAGGCCCCGCTGGTAGATGACTTTTTTGATGTCATGGTCACTATCGGCACAGCGCTTTTTATTGTGGTGCAGGGAGCCATCATCTACTCGCTGATTCGCTTTCGCCGCCGCCCAGGAGATGACACTGACGGCCTCCCGATTGAGGGCAATCTTCCCCTGGAAGCCTTTTGGACGGCCATTCCAGCGATTATTGTGGTTGGTCTAGGACTCTACAGCGTGGTGGTGTTTCAGGATATGGGCGGCTTCTCTCCCGGTGGGCACCACAACCACAGCATGATGATGGCCCAAGCTCCCCAGCAGACTATGACCGATGTTGGCGAGCCGCTGCTGGCCCAGGCTGGGGAGGCAGATGCTAATGCTCGACAGGTCTATGGCTTTGGCGGGTCTCCTCAGATGGAGGGCAACGCCCCAGACTTAACAGTGAATGTCACCGGAATGCAGTACGCCTGGATTTTTCGCTATCCTGACACCGGTATTGTGGATGGTGAGCTCCATGTTCCCGTTGGGCAGGATGTGCAGTTGTTGATTGAGGCCCAAGATGTGATTCATTCCTTCTGGGTACCCCAGTTTCGCCTTAAGCAAGACGCTTTGCCTGGACAACCGGCCGAACTGCGGTTTGTGGCTACCCGCGAGGGCACCTATCCCGTAGTCTGCGCTGAACTCTGTGGAGCCTACCACGGTGGCATGCGTACCCAGGTTATTGTGCACTCCCAGGAAGACTATGGTGCCTGGGTCGCTAGTCGGGTTGCCCAAGTGCCAGACAGTTCCCAAGCTATAGCCCAGAATCCTCTCTCTACTGATGCTGACTATCTGGCTCAAATTGCCCAGGATGTGCCTCTAGAAGCTGCCCAAATTGCTCAACTGAGCGAAGCTTTGCACCCCTAGGCACAGAGCACAAACCCCGACCTATTTCCAGATTTGAAAAACTCGTTTAAGTTTCATCATCTATGGCTCAAGCAGATCTTCAAGTGAATATTCCGGTGGCCTCCCCTAGCCACCCGCATCCCGACAAGTGGAAGTGGTATGACTACTTCACCTTTAATGTGGATCACAAGGTGATTGGCATTCAGTATCTGGTCACGTCCTTCCTGTTTTACTTGGTAGGGGGTGGTATGGCTGTGTTGATGCGGACTGAGCTAGCCACTCCCGATTCTGACTTTTTAAGCCCCGAACTCTATAACGCCTTCATGACGAACCACGGAACCATCATGATTTTCCTGTGGATCGTTCCGGCGGCCATTGGCGGTTTTGGCAACTACTTAATCCCGCTGATGATTGGGGCGCGGGATATGGCGTTTCCCAAACTGAATGCGTTGGCCTTCTGGCTCAACCCGCCTGCTGGGGCACTGCTGCTGGCTAGCTTCTACTTTGGTGGTGCCCAAGCCGGGTGGACCTCCTACCCACCGCTTAGCGAAATCACCGCCAATGCCGCTCAGACCCTGTGGATCCTGGCCATTGTGCTGGTGGGAACCTCCTCCATTTTGGGGTCTGTCAACTTCCTGGTGACGATGTGGAAGATGCGGGTTCCTAGCATGCGGTGGGATCAGCTACCGCTATTTTGCTGGGCCATGGTAGCCACCTCTATCCTGGCTCTGTTTGCCACTCCTGTGTTGGCGGCTGGGTTAATCCTACTGCTATTTGACATTAACTTTGGCACTTCCTTTTTTAAGCCCGCTGCCGGAGGCAACGTGGTGGTGTATCAGCATCTGTTCTGGTTCTACTCCCACCCAGCGGTGTATCTGATGATTTTGCCGATTTTTGGCATTATGTCAGAGGTGATTCCGGTTCACGCCCGCAAGCCAATTTTTGGCTATAAGGCGATCGCCTACTCCTCCATGACCATTTGCCTGGTGGGGCTGTTCGTTTGGGTACACCACATGTTTACCAGCGGCACCCCTCCCTGGATGCGGATCTTCTTTACCATCTCCACCCTGATTGTGGCAGTGCCCACGGGCATCAAAATCTTTAGCTGGGTGGCGACGCTCTGGGGTGGCAAAATCCGTTTTACAACCGCCATGTTGTTTGCCGTAGGGCTGCTGTCGATGTTTGTATTTGGCGGTCTGAGTGGCGTTACCCTGGGTACAGCCCCCTTTGATATCCATGTTCACGACACCTATTACGTGGTCGGCCACTTCCACTACGTGCTGTTTGGTGGCTCAGTATTTGGCATATATGCCGCCGTGTACCACTGGTTTCCCAAAATCACTGGACGTATGTTGAATGAGCGCCTGGGCCAAGTGCATTTTGTGCTTACCTTTATCGGCACCATTCTTACCTTTACCCCCATGCACCAGTTGGGAATGCAGGGCATGCCCCGCCGCGTGGCCATGTACGATCCCCAGTTCGCCCATCTCAACCAATTGGTGACGGTGGGAGCCTATATTCTGGCTGTGTCGGTGATTCCCTTCTACCTGAACGTCATCTGGAGTTGGATAAAAGGCCCCGAAGCTGGCCCCAACCCCTGGAATGCCCTTACTCTGGAGTGGACAACGGACTCACCCCCCATCATTGAGAACTGGGAGATCCTTCCTGTCGTCACTCACGGCCCCTACGAGTATGGCCTGGACAACGACCCCACCCTAGAAGCCACACCCTCCCCATAGCCGTAGGCACTGCCTACCTCACCGTCCCACTACTCACCATCCCATCATTATGCAAGGCACCCTCGACTCCACCCCCACCGCGCCTACCGCGATCGCCCATGAAGAGCACGAGGATCTCCGCGTCCTTGGCCTGCTCACCTTCCTGGCCTCCGAATTTCTCATGTTCTGCGGCTTCTTCGCAGTCTTTCTGGTCTTTCGCAACTCCATTGCTGAATGGCCCCCAGAAGATACTGAAGTCGAACTACTGCTGCCTGCCGTTAACACCGTAATTCTGGTCTCCAGCAGTTGGGTAATTAACCTGGGCACCAAGGCCATCAAGCATAACGACTTAGCCGGTATGCGCAAGTGGTTTGGTATTACTGCCGCAATGGGGGCGGTTTTTCTGGTTGGCCAAATTTATGAGTACATGAGCCTGGGCTATGGCCTGCAAACCAACCTATTTAGCAACTGCTTTTACCTGATGACTGGGTTCCACGGTGCCCACGTGTTCATCGGACTGCTGCTAATTTTGGGTGTGCTGTGGCGTTCCCGTCGGGCTGGCCACTACAGCGATGTAGCTCATACTGGCCCCGAAATGGCTGAAATCTACTGGCACTTTGTCGATGTGGTGTGGATTATCCTATTCACCCTGATTTATCTTTTGACTCTGATTTAGCGCTGCCTATTCCCACCTTGGTCGCAAAGCCGGTTTGAACATCAGGATTCAAGGCTTTGGCCTTCACCTTCAATCTCAAACCCTAATACCCACTTGACATAACTGTGACAAGTTTGCCACAATTAAAGACTGTGTTTTTATTTGCTCGGATCAGGTCTAAAGGCCAACGGCTCTATTGTGGGCATGCAAGGTTGGCACCTGTACGGCAGTGATGAGGATAGCTATGACATATGCAATTGTGGCAACGGGTGGAAAACAGCTTCGGGTAGAGCCAGGTCGGTTTTACGACATTGAGCGCTTGCCAGTAGAAGCTGAACAGCAGGTGACGCTAGATCAGGTGCTGTTTATCAACAATGATGGTGAATCGCTGGTTGGTCAACCGCTGGTGGAAGGTGCCACGGTGACGGGTACCATAATCAGCCATTTACGCGGGCGTAAAGTCATCATCTATAAGATGAAGCCTAAGAAAAAGACCCGTAAAAAGCAGGGGCACCGTCAAGAACTGACTCGGCTGATGATTGATTCTATTCAACTTAATGGCAAGGCGATCGCCGGCGAAGCGACAGTGGCAACCCCTAAAGCAAAAGCTGAAGCTGTCGCCACTGTTGACGATACTGAAACCGACAACGCTAGTGTTGAAGAAGAAACGGTACTGGTGGTGGCCCCTGAAGAGGCGGTAGCCGAAACGGTAGTGGCCGAAGAGGTGGTTGAAGCTGCCGCCCCGGTTACTGTTGAGGCCAGCGTAGCCGAAACTGAGGCGGACGATGACAACGATGATGAAGTTGAAATCGTCAATACGGTTGAAACCGCCGATGATGTCGAGGACGAAGCCGATGATGATGGCGATGACGACTAAAATCAAGCCATTGGCCAACGATCGGTTAAGGTGAGATCCAAAATTGCGTTAGAGTTGAAGGACTTAGGGTTAGAGAAACATCATGGCTCACAAGAAAGGAACAGGCAGTACCCGCAACGGTCGCGATTCGAACGCTAAGCGCCTTGGTGTTAAGCGGTATGGTGGTGAGTCGGTACGGGCTGGCAATATTTTGATTCGTCAGCGGGGTACCAAAATTCACCCCGGTGAAAATGTTGGTCGCGGTGGTGACGATACCCTTTTCGCTTTGGTAGACGGGATTGTAACCTTTGAGCGACGCGGCAAAGCGGGTAAGAAGGTCAGCGTCTATCCAGTAGAAGCGTCAGCCTAAGGGCTTTGCGTTGCTAAATCTTAGCTGAATTGCTAAAAAAGCCGGGATTCTTAGAGAATCTCGGCTTTTTTGTGAGCAATGAACCTATCCTAATCGAGATAGCCCATCAAGACCGAAGCCGGTGGGTCAATAACATCATTAGGAGCAATAGGGCGATCGCCGGGCAGCACATGAAGGTCAGAAATCGGTAAATCGCTTACCGCTACGGGGCGATGGCCGGGTAACAGGTCGGTAGTGGCAACTTCAAAGGTATTAGCGGCGATAGGACGATCACCCGCGCGATCCAGGGTTCCTACAATCTCAAAAGTGCTGAGGGCAATAGGGCGATGGTTAGGCAGCGTGTCAGTTTCAACCAGCCGGGTATTGTCATCCAGAACAATTACAGCACCGTTGCTGTCTGCCTTTACTAAGCCGCCGGTAGGGGTGGTGCGCTTGCGTGTTGTGCGACTTGTCCGCCGAGCGGTAGTTTCCTTTTCTGGAGTTTCAGCGTTGCCGTTGCTCGTTTCGTTAGGGGTGGTCATAGGTCCTTAAGTCCTTATCGCAACAGGCAGCCACCAGAGGAGTAAGCTGCCAGGGTGAATATCAAACAGAGTTACAAATGGGTGCTTACTGTAACCAGAGCGACCTGTACAGGCACTAGGTCAGGAAAACAGGATGCTTAAGTAATGATTATACGTTGACCGTTGCCTTCCCTGAGTTTACGAAACTTTATGGGGCCTATAATTCAATTTGAGCTAAGCTAGCCCAGCACTTGTTTTGCAGACCTGGTAAGCCTTTAAGAGACTCAGCCCCGTTCTCGCTGTTGAGTAGTATTGGGGCGATAGGACGGTTTCCCGACCAAATTTCCCCAAAGTAGCTATATCAGCCGCTGAAATCTATCGCCTATAATGAGAGGAAGAGTTTAACTGGGGGCTGTAACGGTTTCGACGTTTTGACGAAAGTCACGCTGTGATGCAGGTCGAGAGGGAGTCCACTCTCGTTAATCCAGGCTCAAACCAAATGTAAGTGCGAACAACATCGTTCCTTTTGCTCGTAAAGCTGCACCTGTTGCTGCTTAATCTAAAACTCTTTTAGCGAGCGTTCATAGTTTGACTCCGTTAAGAGCTATGGACAAACCCCAACGGATGCGCTAGCACGTTTCCTCTGGTGAACTTGTTAGCTAAGACCTAGCCAGAGCATCCCACCGTCCGGGATAAGTGACGGTTCCCGCCCTGAGGGTTAGAAGGGCTAAACCTGTGAAGGAATGGTGTGTTAATACTCAAAGCGGACACGGGTTCGACTCCCGTCAGCTCCATTTCTAAAATCGTGTGTTTGTTTATTAAATATTCTTCCAAGTCAGAGACCCAATGTTGGGTCTCTTTTTGCATCTGCCTATACTGAGAGTAGAGATCTAAGCTAAGTGCTATTAGCGGCTTTTGCTGACCGTCAACAGTTTGTTATTGCCCGAAATTTTCCATTTATTTTCAAGAGTTTTAGAAAAATGCAATTTCCGTTCTGGCCCTATCTAAACCAACCCGTATTCAGCCGCACCTACCAAACGATCTATAACCCCTGGCGGTTCTGGTACACCTACCAAGTTCGGTTTTTAGAACGCTGTTGGCTGAGAGAATACCGTCCGGAAGAACGTCACAAATCTTAACATTAACCTATTGAGCAACCGGCTATCAGGTGCTTTAACCTCTTTAATTGAACTGGCATAGGTTTAATTAACGAACCAGTCGCAAGCGCTAATTAACGCCTAAGTAATATTAGATACTGAGACTATCTGGCAAATTATTAGCTCGATTCTTACATAACCAACAAGTTGATAGCCTTAACATTAAAGTTGTATAAAATTAATCGTCATACGT
>Ga0224723_1000570_pt1 | contig 25114 bp, 19 predicted proteins | sample Balambano_FR2_Me_FD_161647 | JGI IMG/M metagenome (GOLD analysis project Ga0224723, IMG submission 161647) | Freshwater sediment microbial communities from Lake Towuti, South Sulawesi, Indonesia - Balambano_FR2_MetaG | ecosystem: Environmental > Aquatic > Freshwater > Lake > Sediment | place... | reverse complement strand
AGCCATGCCAATGAAATTGTTTAAGTGCGACGAAAAGATTCCGGAACGGGAAAAGCACATATATATCAAAGAGAAGGGCGAAGATACCACTCAGTTTCTACCATCATCCAATGTGGAAACCATTCCCGGCTCGTTGTCGGAGAGAGGATGCAGCTATTGTGGTGCAAAACTGGTGATTGGTGGTGTCCTCAAAGATACAATCCAACTGATTCATGGTCCTGTGGGCTGTGCCTACGATACTTGGCACACCAAACGCTACCCCAGCGACAATGGCAACTTCCAACTCAAGTATGTCTGGTCCTCGGACATGAAGGAACAGCACATTGTTTTTGGTGGTGAAAAACTGCTGAAAAAGACAATTAAGGAGGCGTTTGCTCAATTTCCCGACATCAAACGGATGATTGTCTACACCACCTGCTCTACTGCTTTGATTGGTGATGACATCAAGCCAGTTGTCAAAGAGGTAGAACAGGAACTTGGAGATGTAGACATTTTCACTGTCGAGTGTCCGGGTTTTGCAGGTGTAAGCCAATCGAAAGGACACCACGTCTTGAACATCGGCTGGGTGAATGAGAAGGTGGGAACTTATGAGCCAGAAATCACCAGTCCGTATACGATTAATGTGATTGGCGACTACAATATTCAAGGCGATACCTTTGTCTTAGAAAACTACATGGAAAAAATGGGCATCCAAATTATTGCCCATTTTACTGGCAACGGTACTTATGACTCTTTACGCGGAATGCACAGAGCGCAGTTAAATGTCACCAATTGCGCCCGCTCTGCCGGGTACATTGCCAATGAGTTGAAGAAACGCTATGGCATTCCCCGTATTGATGTGGATACTTGGGGCTTTGACTATGCTAAGGAAGGTTTGCGTAAAATCGGTGCTTTCTTTGGGATCGAAGACCGGGCAGAAGCAGTAATTGCCGAAGAAGTCGCTAAATATGAATCTAAATTAGCTTGGTATAAGCAGCGCTTAACTGGGAAAAAAGTCTGTATCTGGACTGGTGGTCCACGATTGTGGCACTGGACTAAGGCTCTCGAAGATGATTTGGGGATGCAAGTTGTTGCCATGTCATCCAAGTTCGGACACCAAGAGGACTTTGAAAAGGTAATTGCTAGAGGTCAAGAAGGTACTATCTATATTGATGATGGCAATGAACTGGAATTTTTCGAGGTGCTGGAAATGGTTCAGCCCGATTTGGTGTTGACTGGTCCGCGTGTCGGTGCATTGGTGAAAAAGCTACACCTGCCTTATGTCAATGGTCATGGATATCACAATGGTCCCTATATGGGCTTTGAGGGTGCTGTCAACATGGCTCGCGATATGTACAATGCCATTTATTCGCCCCTGATGAAACTTGCTAAAGATGATATTCGCGAAGTTGACAGCACTGCCAATACCAACGGCAACGGTAAAGTTGTAAAATCTCGGTCTGAGGAAATCATCTCAAAAGTTTCACAGCCAGTTAAAGAAACTACCGCACCAGTTGCACAGCCAGCCAAAGAAACTACCGCACCAGTTTCACAGCCAGTTAAAGAAACTACCGCACCAGTTTCACAGCCAGCCAAAGAAACTGCCGCACCAGTTGCACAGCCAGCCAAAGAAACTACCGCACCAGTTTCACAGCCAGCCAAAGAAACTACCGCACCAGTTTCACAGCCAGTTAAAGAAACTGCCGCACCAGTTGCACAGCCAGCCAAAGAAACTGCCGCACCAGTTGCACAACCAGTTAAAGAAACTACCGCACCAGTTGCACAGCCAGCTAAAGAAACTACCGCACCAGTTGCACAATCTGCTGAGGAAATCGCGTCATACATTCAAGAGCGAACCGAGGAGATCACCTCATTAATTCAACAACGGTGTTTGTGGCAGTTTCACTCGCGTGCATGGGATCGGGAAGAAAACATCAATGGCGTTCTAAACAAAGCTACCCAAATCTTGACTGGGGAAAAGGTGGTTCTGGAAACCCTTATTGATAAGGCTTTTTACGCGGACGCAAAACTCCTTGTAGTTGACCTGCAAAGTAAGTTCCAATGGTTAACTAAGATGGATAACGTGCAGAAGAAGGCAGTACTGGAGTCTGTTAAAAACAGGTTGATCGATATTGCGATCACTCACTCCCTAAATGGTGAATTGCACCATTCACTTTATTAAAGTGATTGGCTCGGTAATTTAATCAAACAAACGGCGTTGCTGAATTGGAGTATGACATCAAATCCGTGCTTATCTGAATGATTAAAAAACCGCTCCAGACGCTGAGGGCGCAGAGAAAGAGGAATAATTCCGGTACAAACGGATTTGATATGAAGTAGAGTTTTTTGTGCTGTTCACATCCGTTCAGCAACGCCAAACACTCATCATAAATCTAACTAGGAGTCAAGAGCATGTCTGTAATTGTAAAACACAAGGAACGTAGTGGGGTAATCAATCCTATATTTACCTGTCAGCCTGCTGGAGCCGAGTACGCTTCAATCGGAATTAAGGATTGTATTCCTCTGGTGCATGGGGGTCAAGGGTGTAGTATGTTTGTGCGGCTCATCTTTGCTCAGCATTTGAAGGAAAATTTTGACATTGCTTCTTCTTCACTCCATGAAAATAGTGCTGTTCTTGGCGGCATCCCACGGATTGAGGCAGGTGTAAAAACGTTAGTCGCACGGTATCCAGATTTACGGATTATTCCAATTATTACGACTTGTTCAACTGAAACGATTGGGGACGACATCGAAGGAACTATTAACAAGCTCAACCGCCAGTTAAAGAAAGACTATCCCGATCGCGAGGTGATGCTTGTTGCTGTGCATACCCCCAGTTACAAAGGAAGTCAGGTGACTGGGTATAATGTAGGCGTACATGCACTGATTTCTACTTTGGCAAAAAAAGGGGAACCGAATGGCAAGTTGAATGTCATTACAGGGTGGGTTAACCCCGGAGATGTTACAGAAATCAAGCGTATCTTAAAAGAGATGGAGATTCCAGCAAACATATTACTGGATACCGAAACTTTCGATGCACCCACCATGCCGGATAAGACAAGCTTTGCTTATGGGAATACAACCATCGAAGACATTGCTAATTCTGCTAATGCAATTGGAACGATTGCTTTGTGCAAATATGAAGGGGGCAGCGCGGCTGAATTTTTACAGCAGAAGTTTAAAGTTCCCGCAATTATTGGTCCAACACCAATTGGAATCAAAAATACCGACATCTGGCTGCAAAATATTAGTAAACTGACTGGAAAACCAATACCGGAATCCTTAGTCAGAGAACGGGGAAAAGCCATTGATGCGATCGCCGATCTCGCCCACATGTTTTTTGCCAATAAAAAGGTGGCTATTTATGGAGATCCCGATCTAGTCATTGGTTTGGCAGAGTTTTGCCTGGAATGTGAGTTAGAGCCAGTGCTGTTGTTGTTAGGGGATGATAACAAAGCTTGCACAACAGATCCAAGACTTGCCGCTCTAGAAAACAAGTCTCCTAATGACATCGAAGTAATTTGGAATGCAGATTTATGGGAACTAGAGCGCCGCATCAAAGATAAAACCCACGAAATTAACTTGATTTTGGGTCATTCCAAGGGTCGGTACATTGGCATCGATCACAATATTCCGATGGTTCGGGTAGGCTTCCCCACCTTTGATAGAGCGGGTCTTTGGAAATATCCCGTGATTGGGTATAAAGGTGCGGAATGGCTAGCAGACAATATTGCCAACGCATTATTTGCAGATATGGAGTATAAGCGCGATCGCGAGTGGCTCTTAAACGTCTGGTAGGAAACTGATGTGCATGGGGGATGGCCATCGATATTGTAATAATTATTTTCTTGTCAGTTTATCCCCTAGCTACCGCATTATACCCTTAGATAGCACTACTATCTAATTTGTTAAAACATTTAGCAATTCTATTTCAATTGTAAACCAGGCGGCACCTGTTTAACTAGATTTAGTATCACAGGGTAGCTCAGTAGCCTGGTTTATGACATACATGGAACTGCTATAAAAAAAAGGCGAAATGGAGAGGGATTATGACTACGACTATAGATAAGAGTGTCGTATTTTACGGAAATTTGAGCGAACTGTATCGCATGGCAAAAGAGGGTAAGATTAAGACTAGCTTACAAGGTAGTCATACCCGTCCTTGTAAATTCTGGACAGCAACGAAAATTTTAAGTGGAATTAAAAATGCCATCGTGATTTCTCATGGTCCGAGTGGCTGTGCCTATGGTGTAAAGCGGGCATATAAACTGACTAACAGCCGCAATAGTGGTTCTCCTTATGAACCTGTGGTGACGACAAACATGAGTGAGAAAGCAGTTGTTTTTGGCGGGGAAAAAGAATTACAAGGCGCGATTCGAGAAGTAGATAAAAAATACCATCCGGATGCGATCGTTGTCGCCACAAGCTGCGCTTCTGGAATTATTGGGGACTGTGTAGATGACGTGGTGAATAAGGCACGCAAAGAAATCCAGTCTGAGATCATGACGATACATTGTGAAGGATTTGCCGGGGAGTATCGCAGTGGATTTGATATCGTCTTTCGGCAAATTGTAGACTTTATGGAGCCGCCAACTCCAGAACGGAAAGCACAACTAGCTGATGCTGTCAATATTGTAGGTGCGAAGATGGGTCCGGAAAGGACGGAAGTAGAAACCGATGTCAAGGAACTGGTACGACTGATTGAAGAAATGGGCGCACGAGTTCACAGTGTGATCGCTGGTGACTGTACATTAGAAGAACTCAAGCAAGCGCCAAGTGCAGCAGTTAACTGTACCTTATGTTTGGATCTCGGCTATACCATCGGCAAAGCTATGTCAGACAAATTCGGTACTCCGCTCAACTCTACTATTCTTCCCTATGGTATTAGCGCTACAGAAAAATGGCTCAAAGGGGCGGCAAAATATTTAGGGATGGAAGAACAGGTAGATGCCTTGATGGAAAGGGAATATGCTGCAATCAAGACAGAATTTGAAGAAGCTAAGAAATATATTGAAGGGAAGTTAGCGATTATCGAAGGACATGATGCTATTAAGTGCTTGTCCATTGCTCATATGTTAGAGCGTGATTTTGGTATGCGTGCGGTAATCTATAACTTCCATCCTTGGAGTACAGAAGCACGGGAAACTAGTGTAGACTACTTGTTAGAAACGGGGTTAGATCCAGAAATATTGATTACCAAAGGTACTCTTGCCTTTGGTAAGTACGAGTCTATGAAACAAACGGAAGATGAATTACTAGATTTTATTGGTGGTCTTGATACAGAATCAGTAGTGTATTTTGGTTCTTCCTTGAGTTTCCCCCATATTCCCGTCGTCGATTTAAATGCTATCTTAAATCGTCCCAGATTCGGCTATCGCGGAGCCTTAAAGGTAGCAAAGTGTATTAAAACAGCACTCCAGTATGGATTTAGACCTCGCAGTTCGTTAACCAAGCAAATGGTATTCCCTCAAAATGCCGGGTTAGCATCTGCTCAATCACTGACAGGAAAATTAGCGCAAGACTTGCCAGATTGTACCGTGTATGCAGAGAAGAAACGCGGAAAATGTTGTCAGGAGTAACAATTAAAAAGTAAAAAGAACCAAGTAAAAAGTGAGCCAGCACTGCAGACGGTGAGACCAGTGCTGTTCGCGCAGCGTCTCCGAAGGAGAAGGAGGGTTTCCCTCCGTAGGTGACTGCTGAACCCGAAGAGCGAACCCGTAAGGGTAAAAAGAAAGATGAATTCAATATTTCTTTTGCCTTTTAACTTTTTACTTTTACCTTGTCCGTGGTCAATTCCCAAACGAGAAATAGGAGGGGAAAATGTCCGATGCACTAACTTTTGAAAATTGTGACCATAGTAAAGATCCAATTGTTGGCTGTGCCCTTGAAGGTATTGCAACTACTGTTGCTGGTATTAAAGATGTCAGTATTGTGATTCATTCTCCTCAGGGTTGTGCGTCCACAGTCGCAGCTGGGTATGATACCCATGAAGTTGATTTCACCAAGCGGAAAGTAGGTTGTACTCGTCTTTTTGAGTCAGACATTGTGATGGGAGCGTCTGAGAAACTCAAAGGTTTGATTAAAGAGGCGGATCAATCTTTTAATGCTAAAGTCATGTTTGTCGTTGGCACTTGTGCGGCAGATATCATTGGTGAGGATATTGAGGGATTGTGCAAGAATCTTCAACCAGAGATTAATGCTAAACTCGTTCCTTTGCTTGCCGGTGGGTTTCGCGGCAATACTTATGATGGCTTGGATATGGGTTTGGACGCAATACTACCCTTCATAAAAAAAAGGCAGACTAAGAGAAGGGGTAGAAAGCCGAGGATTGTAAATATCATTGCACCTCAAGCAAATTTGAATCCTACTTGGTGGGCTGATTTACAATGGGTAACTCAGACTTTAAAGTCTTTAAGGATTAGAGTGCAAACGGTATTCTCCCATAATACTTCATTTGAAGAACTGGAGCAAGCTGGTCAGGCAACCGCCAATATTCTTCTCAGTCATGATATTGGCTACAAGTTTGCTCGGAAAATGCAACAGACTCATGACATTCCCCTGATCCTTGATGATATACCTTTACCAGTAGGGGTTAAAAATACTACCCGATGGTTAAAGGCATTGGCATCACATTTCCAGCTCGAAGAAAGAGTGGAACCACTCATCAAACAAGGCGAAGAAATGGTTGTAGATACGCTTCGCCGACGAGCATTGATGATTATTCCCCGATATCGTAACTGTAAAATTGCCGTATCTGTGGATGGGACGCTTGGTATTGGACTAGTCAGAATGCTGTTTGAAGAGTTGGAGATGATTCCTGAAGTGTTATTGTTTCGCTCGGCAATGCGTGACTCTCGCCCTATTTTGGAGCGAGAATTGCAAAGCCTTGGTATTTTTCCCCGCGTGGCATATTCGGCAGATGGATATCAGATTAGACAGGCTTTGAAAGAGGTTGATACTGATGCCGTTATTGGCTCAGCATGGGAAAAATACATCGCCGAGGAATTGGGAATCAAAATTGCTTTTGATGTATTCAATCCTACTAACAGAGAGACTTATCTTGATAAGCCATATTTTGGTTATGAAGGCATGATCAATATGATGGAGGTAATCGCCAACGATTGGGAAAGAGCTTTTCGCTCAAAACATATCCATTGGACTTAGAACATTTGGCATTTTGGCAAGTTTTTCAATTATAGAACTGAGATATTGTAGAAAATCATGCTAACGGCAATTATCACCGAATCCTCGGTAGATAATCTCCACCTTGTTGAAGGTGGGCAAGCGATCGCACTCCGTTAAAGCTTCAGATGTGCTAGTTGCTGTTTGATGAGGCAGTATCGTATTTAGTAGCAGAACGATACAGAAACAAATATTGTTGATTTTGTAGCGCTCGAAGGAGATTCTTTGGGCGTTTTTTAATTACTTTAGTTCATAATAAGTATCACCATATATACCATCTTGAGCCTAAAAGTTTCTTGCTATAAACATGACCGTTAAATTTCTATCAGTGTATACACGTAATAATTTGATTAGAGAAAGTAATATTTTTTAAGTTTCCGTGTAATTTCTCATCTCTGTCTATAAATAAATATGTTAAACCAGATTTAGCACTTTCTACGTGAAAGTGTAAACCCATTTTATCTAAATTTAAAATTTATTTGTTTTTTGATTATCAATAAAACTTCAAGAAAGTTTTGTCTAAAAATATAAAATTAACCATTAAAAAATCAGATAAATATTTATTTCTATATTTACAACTCATCTAGAATTAGCTTATGGTAATGCAAAAGACAGAATTAGATATATACATAGGCAAACTTCTCAACAATCGCTATTTAATTAGAGATTTGATTGGTAAGGGAGGTATGGGTAGAGTTTATCTTGCAGAGGATGCTGCTAAAGGTGGTATGCCAGTAGCTGTAAAGATATTATCGCTTTCATTAATCAATCAGCAAATGTCTCAACGTTTTGGGAGAGAAATTTTTATTGGCGCTCAATTAGGACGTAAATCTGAGCATATAGTTCGTGTATTAAGTTATGGTATCACTGATGATAATATTCCATTTTATGTGATGGAATATCTCCAAGGTAAAAATTTAAAACAAATAATTAAGACGCAACCTTTATCAGTATCAAAATTTTTAGATTTTACTTATCAAGTATGTTTGGGTTTAGACTGCGCTCATCAAGGTATTAGTCTCAAGGGAGAAATTTATCCGATAGTCCACCGCGATATCAAGCCAGAAAATATATTTATTACAGAAGGTTCTAAAAAAGGGGAGGTTGCAAAGATTCTTGATTTTGGTATCGCTAAATTTTTAACAGAACGCGGTGGAATGACGCTTACCGATTCTTTTATTGGTAGTTTACCTTATTGTTCTCCAGAACATATGGAAGGTCGCAAGCTATTGGATGTACGCTCTGATATTTATAGTTTGGGTGTGATGATGTTTGAGATGCTCACTGGTAAAAATCCATTTCCCATTAAAAATGGTTCTTTTAGTAGTTGGTATCAAGCTCATCGTTTTCAAGCTCCAACTCCATTTTCAGAATTAATAACTGATGTCGAGATACCGCAAAAAGTAGAGCAATTAATCCTGAGTTGTTTAGCAAAAGAAGTAGGCGATCGCCCACAAGATATTAGCGAAATATTAGAGACAATCACTGATATTAAAAATAATCCTAAGAATAAAACTCACGAAAAAACAACAGCAGTGCAATTAATACCTGTAACTGCATTATCAGAAAAAGAGTGTTTACAAAAAACTTGGCCTAAAAATAAACCAATTGCGTCTATTGGTTTTCCCCATTTACTACACACACCCCAAGGAACGATACCAAGTTTTTGGGCGATGTTACCCAAGGAAGAAATAAATAAATTTATACACGAAGGAAATCATACTGAATTCATTGCTAAAATGAACGTGTATCCAATGGTACTTTGGGCAATAGTGTTATATGATGTTGAGACAGCCTTGACAAAATGGTTAACTTACTTTTTGGATTTAAAAGACGCTAGAGGACAAAAAATCCTTCGTAGTTTAGCGGAGGTCGGATATTATCATTTATTATTTTTTGCTGTAGAGGAACCAAGTAAATGCTCTCATGTGATTACTTTAAGTCTAAATGCTAATCAGCGCCAGCAAATTGTAGACTGGTTAGATACTAGTCAAAACTCCCAAGCATTTATTACAGCTACTCAAGCCAAAATAGTTTTAAAAGCTGAGTATGAGAAGCTAAAGCCAGCAATAGTAGAAAAAGTCGCAGCTAATCAGAAAAATCGTCAACCAAGTGCTAGAACCTGGGTATTTAAGCTAGTAAGTAAATTTTTAAATTTATTATCCCGTCCTTAAAAGGTAGTTTTAGAAGCAGTTTTACTAAATTTAAAATTTATGTTGACAATTCTCTACTGTACGTGCATAATTAATAAGTTGCCAATTGAGGGACTGTAGTTCAATTGGTTAGAGCACCGCCCTGTCACGGCGGAAGTTGCGGGTTCGAGCCCCGTCAGTCCCGTAGAAAGTTAATTATTCAAGATTTTAAAGTTGTAGTGATGATCAGATTTTGATCAAGTGAGATCCATGCTATCGGTACAATGAGCGTGTAAGACATTGAAAATATTATGACTGTCAGAGTTCGTATTGCGCCTAGTCCTACAGGAAATTTACATATTGGTACAGCTAGAACTGCTGTATTTAACTGGTTATTTGCCCGTCATCATGCAGGAAAGTTTATTTTAAGGATAGAAGACACAGATTTAGAGCGATCGCGTCCGGAATTCACAGAAAATATTTTTGAAGGGCTGCGTTGGCTGGGGTTAAATTGGGATGAAGGGCCTTTTTTTCAAACTGAGCGCTTGGACATCTACAAACAAGCCGTACAAAACCTGCTAGATAAAGGTTTAGCATATCGTTGCTACACCACATCTGAAGAATTAGAAGCAATGCGGGAAGCGCAAAAAGCAAGAAATGAAGCTCCCCGTTATGACAACCGTCACCGTAATTTGACACCAGAACAAGAAGCAAATTACAAAGCCGAAGGACGTAGCTTTGTGATTCGGTTTAAAATTGACGACAACCGGGAAATTACCTGGAATGATATGGTACGCGGACACATGAGTTGGCAAGGTAGTGATTTGGGTGGTGATATGGTCATTGCTCGCGCTGCTGAAGGTGGTATTGGTCAACCTTTGTATAACTTTGCAGTTGTAGTTGATGACATGGATATGCAAATTACTCATGTTATTCGTGGAGAAGACCATATTGCCAATACAGCCAAACAAATTCTGTTATATGAAGCATTTGGTGCAAAATCTCCAGAGTTTGCTCATGCACCTCTAATTTTAAATATGGATGGGCGCAAACTTTCTAAGCGAGATGGAGTTACATCTATTTCCGATTTTAAACAGATGGGCTTTATCCCCGAAGGTTTGGTCAATTATATGACTTTACTTGGTTGGTCTCCCCCAGACTCAACTCAAGAAATTTTTACCTTGGATGAAGCTGCACAGCAATTTAGTTTTGAGCGCGTTAACAAAGCTGGTGCAAAGTTTGATTGGGCAAAACTAGATTGGTTAAATAGTCAGTATATTCACGAAATGCCTGTAGATAAACTGACCGATTTATTGATTCCTTTCTGGGAAGAAGCAGGGTATAAATTAACTGATGGTAAAGACCGTGCTTGGTTAGAACAATTGGTAATATTAATTAGACCTAGCTTAACTCGTCTGAAAGATGCGGTAGCCATGAGTCAGCTGTTTTTCGCAGAAAACTTAGAATTTAGCGAAGAAGCAGCAACGCAATTAAAACAAGAAGGTTCTAGCAATGCTTTGGAAGGGATTCTCACTGCTCTGGATAGTCAAGAATTAACACAAGCTAGCGCTCAAGAAATTATAAAAACTGTAGTTAAAGAGCAAAACGTTAAGAAAGGTGTAGTAATGCGTGGTTTGCGTGCTGCTCTGACTGGAGATGTGCATGGGCCAGATTTAATAGAATCGTGGTTACTACTCCATCAAATTAATTTAGACAAACCCCGTTTGCTTCAAGCTAAAGATAGCAGCAAATAGCCAAATAATATTGTAGAGACGACCCGGTGGGTCGTCTCTTCGCGTTGTCGGGTGTTGGTGGTATCTTCAGGATTTCAATTCAATACAAGTAAAGCATCTTGAACTGTTTGCACGATTTCTTGCACTGGTTGAGAAATGTCCACGGTTATTGCATTAGATGGTTCTTCAAGAATATCAAACTGACTTTGAAGAAGTTTTTCGGTCATAAAATGATTTTGTCGCTGTTGCAGACGTTTTTGGATAACTTCAAACGAACCTTTCAGATATACCAGTTTGACTTGTTTGTCTACAACCAATAATTGACGGTAGTTAGCTTTTAATGCTGAACAGGCTAGCACGACATTTTTATTTTCTTGTAACCACTGTTTGATAGCTGTTTGTAAACTTTGTAACCATGGCTTCCGATCCAAATCATTTAAGGGAATACCTTGGTACATTTTCTGAATATTTTCATTTGAGTGAAAATCATCAGCATCAAAAAATTGATAATGCAACGATTCTGCCAGCAGTTTGCTAATAGTTGTTTTACCTGAGCCAGATACACCTATAACAATAACAATCATTTATTTTTATCGTTTTAACTTTAAATCAAGGTACGGTAAGACTTATAGTGATTTATTTTAATGAGCCATGAGCTATCAACTCTACGACGTTCCCGCTTCTGGTAACTGCTACAAAGTACGTTTGTTATTGACTCAGTTAGGTATTCCCTTTGAACGCATCAACGTTAATATTGTACAAGGAGAAAACCGACTACCAGAGTTTTTACAGAAAAACCCTACGGGAAAAGTACCAGTACTGGAAACTGAACCGGGAGTTTATTTATCAGAATCAGGCGCAATTTTATCTTATCTTGCTGAGGGGACAGAATACTTTCCTGGTGTTGATATGTCTTTAAAGGAAACTCGTTTGAAACGTACACGAGTATTGCAATGGCTGTTTTTTGAACAATATAGCTTATCACCAAATCTTTCTCGTCCTAGATTTTTCATTTCTATTGTTAAGCAGCCAGATAAATTCCCTCATCTTATAGAACATTGGCGGAGTTTAGGTTATCAAGCTTTAGACACTATGGAACAACATTTAAGCAAACATCCATTTTTTGTTAACGATTCTTATAGCATCGCTGATATTGCTTTATATGCCTATACTCATGTTGCAGAAGAAGGTGGTTTTGATATGAATAAGTATGATGCTATTTCCGTTTGGTGTAAACGAGTTCAGTCTCAGCCTAAGTATATTAGTATTGAAAAATAAATAATTTATTGGCGTGGCAAGGCTAAAATGTTGCGTTAATATTTCTTAATTATCCCACAATCCCGCCCGGAATTTAAATTCCGGTCTAATAAGCTAAAGTCCTCGTCATAGGACTAAAAAGCTGAAGAGTCCTCGTCATAGGACTTTCACTGTTAGACAGAGAATTATATTCTCTGGCAGGTCATAAGACAAACGCGGTAATAATGATTACTCGTTTTTCTAATACGCTATTTTAAGCTTGCCACGCCACTACTCCCTCATTAAAATAGAGATGCTCTATTTGAACATCTCTATCTTCAACAAGGTATGTGCGTAGGTGGACGATATATTAGTAACCAATGAAGTGTAATACGTCACGAAGTACGCTGTAACCAGCCAAATCCCAAAGCAAGTAAGCTAGAAAACCAATCATTGCCAAACGACCATTCCATAATTCTGCTTGGGGATTGAAGCCAAAGATAAATGCGTTACGATCTACTCCGTTATATGCAGGAGCAACTGGTGGTAAGTTGGTATTTGTTGCATTAGGACGAGTTTCCATTTTTATTCTCCGATCTGTGGTTTGCAAATATTTATTCCGCTCAAAGTTCTATAAATCTCTTAGTAGCCAACGATGTGTAATACGTCACGAAGTACGCTGTAACCTGCTAAATCCCAAAGCAAGTAAGCTAGAAAACCAATCATCGCTAAGCGACCATTCCACAATTCTGCTTGAGGATTGAAACCAAAGATAAATGCGTTGCGGTCTTTACCGTTGTATTCTGTTGCTACTGGTGGTAAATCGGTTGTAGGACGAGATTCCATTTTCTTGTGCCCCTAAACTTTATTTGTTAACTTTAATGTACTTTATTTACAATGAACTTGTTTTCTGCCTAAAGACACAATTCAGCAACAAATATTACTAGTCTAAACAAAGTTGATAGATCCACCTCAAGAGGGTGATAAAAATTTAATTGTAAATAAATGTAACAAAGCTGACAAAACTGGGATGGGCAAAGCCAGGTCTTCTCTCCAAAACGCTGCGCGATCGCCCATTGTTCTGTAAATCTACCGCTGACAAAAGGGATCTTCCATGCATTAAACAAGTATTTTTACTGAAGCTAAACAAGTTCTATCCCTCGTGGGATAAGGTTTTCAGACCTTGGAGAGATGCCTTTTAAGGCTCTATTCGACGATTGTGTAGCTTATGAGTTCGGTATTGGGATAGATATAAAATTCATTTTCACTTGATTTGTCACTGCCACTGACTTAAGTTTATAGGAAGGAAATAGAATGATTCGTAGCACAGAAGTTATGCTGAAGCTGTATCAGTCACTGAGTTTAGTGGCACAGACTACAGTAAATACTCCAGATATTACACCAACACAAGCGTCGGTTCTAACTGCTGGACCCCGCTTTTTTGTAGCTTTAATTGCTGGTGTAATTCTTGCTTTTGCAATTCAATTAGTATTAACCAATTTATCTGTTGCCGCTGGTATTTCCTACTTGGGACATTCATCTGGTGGAGATTCCGATAGTGGAGAATCTGGGAGTTTTGGCGGTACTATTCGTAAAATTGGGACTGCGGTCGGAATTTGGACTCTAGTTACGGTGACGATCGCTCTTTGCATAGCTTGCTTTTTAGCAGTAAAATTAAGCCTAGTAATTTTTAGCCCTGGACTTGGTGCAATCCTGGGTTTAGTGATTTGGGGTGCGTACTTTTTGCTTTTAGTGTGGTTTAGTTCTACGACGGTAGGTTCTTTGATAGGTTCCTTAGTTAATAGTGCTACCTCTGGCTTACAGGCAATTATGGGTACAGCTACTGCTGCTTTGGGAGCAAAAGCTATAAATAACCAAGTTGTAGCGACAGCAGAAGCAGCAGCAGCAGCGGTACGTCGGGAACTAGGTAGCGGAATTGACCCTGGTTCTATCAGAGATAATATCGAAGATTATTTAGAAATGTTACGTCCGCCAGAATTGGATTTATCCAAAATTCGGGGTGAATTTGAAAATCTACTTAAAGACCCACGATTACAGGATATCGCTGGTTCTGCGGATCTCCGCAACATAGATCGCCAAAAGTTTATTGATTTGGTGAGCGATCGCACTGATTTATCTAAGCGAGATGCCAACCGGATTGCTGACACTTTATATGGTGTTTGGCAACAGGTAGTTAGTAAAGGGCCACAACAAGACCGGATGGCTGAGTTGATGGAATACCTGAAATCCATCCAGCCAGGACAAGCAAAAACAGATGAACTTGACGCCAAGTTAAACCAACTGATGGCGGAAATGCGATCGCAAAAACAAGTTGACGAAAAAGCGACTCCAAGCTTGATGCAGCAGACTTTGCAACAGGGATTTACAGCACTAACCAGTTTAGTTCTCGGACGAACAGATTTATCAGAGTTGGATGTCCAGAAAATTCTGAACACTATTATTAGTGCAAAAGATAAAGCTACTGAACAAGCTGACAAGTTAGGATTACCTGTACCATCCCAACCTTACAGCACAGTTCGCGTTGATGTAGAGAACTACCTGCTCAATACTTATGCTTGGCAATTAAGCAGAGAAAAAATCGCTCAAGAATTCCGCGATGTTATTTACGACCCGATTGCTAACCCAGGAACAGTACGTCAAGAACTAGAAAGATTGTCTCGTAATGATTTTGTTAATATACTGCAACAGCGTGGACTATTAACTCAAACAGAAATACAACGTATTGCTGACCAATTAGAAGAAATTCGCAAAGAAGTGCTGTTAACTGTTACAGCAGCAGAAGAGAGAGAAATTGCCCAAGACTTACAACGTCGAGTTGAAAGCTATTTATTGGTGACACCAAAATCTGAGCTGAGTGCTGAAGGTATTGCCCGCGATTTTAAACCAATTCTTGAAGACTCTGGTTCAGATTTTGAAACTTTGTCTTTGCGTTTGTCTCAGTTTGACCGTTTAGAATTGCGCGAAGTACTTCTAGAACGCAATGATATCCATCCAGAAGAAGCAGAAGCAATTTTGGATGAATTGGCGAAACAATTTGATAAAGTTTTGGTAGAGTCTAAAGGACTGGCTGAACAAGCGAAATACCAAGCCGAAACTTTATGGCTGAATTTAGAATCTTATCTGCGGAATACTGGCAAAGCAGAGTTGAATCCTGATGCTATCCGTAGTGATTTGCAAAAGCTTTTAGATGATCCCCAAGCGGGAATGTCAGCTATCCAAGCACGTTTGTCTCGTTTTGACCGTGATACGTTGGTGAAATTACTGAGTCAGCGGCAAGATTTGAGTGAAGACCAAGTTAATGACATCATTAATCAGGTGGAGCATTCTTGGCACAATGTTCGTCGCGCACCTCAAGCTGTTGTAGAAAAAGCTAAGGAGCAGTACGACTCAGTGACTACGACAATTTCTGATTATTTACGTAACACTGGTAAAGACGAACTGAGCCCAGAAGGTATTCAGCGAGACTTTAACAAACTGTTTGAAAATCCTCAAGAAGGTGCTTTGGCACTGCGTCAGCGTTTGTCACAAGTAGATAGAGATACGCTGGTAAAATTACTGAGTCAGCGTCAAGATTTGAGCGAAGAACAAGTTAATGAAATCATTGATTCTGTACAAAGCTCAATTAGTAATATTATCGGAGCGCCTCGTCGTTTGGCTACTAGAACTCAGCAAAGAGTGCAAAACTTCCAACACTATCTAGAAGAGTATTTGCGGCAAACTGGTAAGGATGAATTGAATCCAGAGGGTATCAAACGTGACTTGCAACTGCTGCTCCATGACCCACGAGTCGGAATGGAAAGTTTAGGCGATCGCCTATCTCACTTTGACCGTTCTACTGTGGTGGCTTTGCTGAAGTTGCGGGAAGACCTTTCTGATGAAGAAGCAGCACGGATTGCAGATAGTATTTTCTCAGTTCGGGAGCAGTTTGTAGAGCAAGTACGGAGTATCCAACGACGGATTCAAGATGTAGTAGACGGAATTTTTGCTCGTATCCGTTATTACCTCAATTCTTTAGACCGTCCAGAACTGAACTACGATGGTATTAAGCGGGATGTGCGTCAATTGTTTGATGATCCCCAAGCCGGATTTGAATCATTGCGCGATCGCTTATCTTCATTTAACCGCGATACTTTGGTAGCGGTGATGAGTTCTCGTGATGACATTTCTCAAGAAGACGCGAACCGAATTATTGACCAAGTAGAACGGGCACGTAACACTGTACTTCAAAGAGCAGAGCGCATTCAGCAAGAAGCTCAGCGACGTTTAGAAGAAGTGAAGCATCAAGCTCAAAAGCAAGCAGAAGAAACTCGCAAAGCAGCCGCATCAGCAGCATGGTGGTTATTTGCAACAGCAGTAGTATCTGCTATTTTCTCTGCACTTGGAGGAGCGTTGGCTGTATCTGTTCCATAAAGTGAAACATAGTTTTAGTTAAAAAGCTCCTTGGTAACGAGGAGCTTTTTTTATTAATGGAACTTACGCAATCGGCACTTGACACTCTTCGTCCTAAAGGAGCGAAGATTCTTAAGACCTCACAGCCTTAATATCCTGCTTAACAGGTTCCCCGGCTCAACACGTTTGCCCTGAGGGCGTGCTGATATCTACGCCAGATGCTACAACGCGGGGAACCCGCGCAACGCACTGGCTCCCAAGGGCGTAGACTTTCCCCCAGTCCGGGGGTAGGTTTTATTTAAATGTCTTGTACTGACATAGTTAGACTTTAACACAAAGCACTCGTACTTGAAGGACGGGGTTTTAAACCCATTTTTTTTGATAAAAGCTTTAGCGTGAACGCACCGACTCGAAATTGTAACTTGCTCACATCTTATATAACAATTTCTTGAGTTTTTTATTTCTTTCGCTGCTAAATAGGGCGATCGCGAAATTCATTAACAGATGCGGTACGGCACATACATTTCCAAAAACTGCACGCCACCTACTCCTTATTGATACTGCTCTTATGGTAGGATACACCCTCCAAAACCGAGTTACTGAACATACCATTTCGTCACCTAGTGTGGTTACTTCGTGCCACCAGCATGAAGGAATGTAAAGAATTTCCCCTTGATGAAGTAATACTTCACGTTGATGCTGAAGTGCTTCTTTGAATTTTGGAAATGATTGGAAATCAGGGTTTTCGAGAGACACCTGACTATACCAACAACGCATATTTAAACCGTAGCGCAAATGAACGAAGATTGGAAATGGATAAAGATTATATGTCTGAAAGGGTGGGAATAACACTACTTTTTTAGAACCATGCAACTGCATCAGTGTGCCATCCATTAAGTCATAATGTAAACTGGCGGTATGACCTCCAGGACCCATGTACAGGAAAAAGTCGCTAGCTGGCTGAGTTATACCTAGCTGCTTGCCAATAATTTTTAGAGAGTGGGTATCAGCGAGCGCTGTGTTTTTGATGGAACCCTTTCCAAGATAAATATCATTTTCATAAGCCTCACGGTTACGCAGCATCTGTGCATACTCTGTAAAGGGCATTCTTAACATATTGACACCACTTCCAATGCTTTTCCATTGGCGTTTGTCCTGCTTGTAGCGATCGCGTCCGTAATGCCGGAAGAGAAACTCATGATTGCCCAATTTTTCGCAGAGATATTCTAGATTCCAGTCACACTCATTTTCTAAGAGTCCTGTTATTATGACCGGGGTTCCAGTTTGTTGATATCTTTCAATAAAAATTTCTGGCGTCAGAGATTGTATATTTACCCGTGGTACATGATTAGACATAACAGATATATATTTACGTCTGATACCCGATAAAACATAACAGATTAGTAGTAGAATAGTCAATAAAAAATCTCACAAGTTTATTGTGAGATGCAACCTGTAACCATAAAGCTAATAATATTTGCAGTTGCAAGGTATCTTAATATTATTTATAACTTTGTTGTAGGATTTCATATGTTGTACCTAGAAATGTGAATGTCAATTCCTTGACGAGGTTCAAATCCAAATTTCTTGTTCTGTTCCATCAGAACTTATAACAGTTATTAACTTATCTATTTGCCAGCTACTGGTTACATCACCTGATTCAGTGGTAATCCATTCAGCATATATTGTACCTTCATGGTTTCCAGGGTTAAATATTCTATCAAACCAGTTGTCTTTATCATTTTTATTATCGTACCAATTTCTCTCATACTTTGGTAAGTTAATATCTGGCAAGGTGAAAAAACTTCGAGAAAGAGCATTAGTAAAAACATCAACAACACCACCATGTGTATCTACATCGTTGAGCGAGTTTCTATTATTACTACTAAACCTAACTAAAAAAGAATCATGTGCAGTAGCAGCTTTATTATTATCCCCAAGTAAACCTTTATCACCATCTGTAACAACAAATGCTAAAGATTTAGTTGCGACATCGCTAAAATTGCTTGGACTTTGTTTACCTGGTGTATTGATATCAGTATCATATCTATCTGCTGGAAAAGCCGGATCCAAAGCTACAAGATTTTTGGCTTTTCCTAATAAACGCGCAGTTTCAGAACTAACATAGGCTCCTAAACTATGTCCAATTAAGCTGATTTGATTAGCATTAATACCTAGTTTATCTAAGCGTTCTTCAAGCCATCCTGCAACTGGTGTAATCCATTTTGCAGTTTCAAATGGAACAAAACCTGCAATGTCTAGAAGTGGTGGTTGATCTAATTTTGCTGTTGCAATGCTACTCCAATCTAAAGCTACTACTTGAGAATTAGATTTACTAGCTTCTTTTGCCAAATTTTCAATACTAGGGGATTGGTCACTATTTTCCCAACCATGAATTATAATTACTGTTTCTCTATTGGATTCAATACCTTGAAATGTACCATTATCTTTTGTAGTTCTACCATCTTTGTCATAACGCCAAAGATTAACATCTTCGCTGTTAGGACGAACTTTTCCTGAAAGATTAACTTGAGTAAATGTTAAATCGTAATTTGTATTAATACTAGAGGTAGGATAAATTTTTATATAGTAGTCACCCGATTCTAATATCCGATTTAAAGAATCTGCGAAGGCAATACCAGGAATAGAGCGAGCAATAAATTCACCATCTCGGTTTAGTAATTCAAAATCTGCATCTGCGGTTAAATTATTGAGTGAGAAGTTAATATTGCTTCTTTGATTAACATTGAAGCGGAAATAATCATATAAATCTCCATCGTACCCAATAGAATCTGAAATAGTAAATGTTCTATCGCTAAATATTCCCCAGTCAACTGCATTACCTAATGTACCATTTGGATCTGGTGTTTGTATGATAGGAGAATCACTGGAGCCTTGAAAATAATTATTAGTGTTTAAAGGATTGGAAATCTGGAGGCTGGAGTTTAAGTTACTAATTGCATTTATATCTAAAAAAGTAGTTTTATCTAATAAATTTAAAGAGTTCTCAGCGAAATCGAATTTCATCGTGATATCTTTCTATATGAGGATGTCTAATTTAGAACCTTAATACATTACCGTATATAAATAGTACTCCCAAAGAAAGATATTTTAGAATCAGGTTGACAAATTACTTACCGATTACAAGTGACGTAGTTGTTCAATTGTAGCGCACCGTCTTAGCAGTATTTGTGTTTGTGATGAAATTATTGTGCTAGATAAAGAGCGATCGCAGCAAGAAACAGATCCTTGGCTAATACATATGGGTATTTTTGCTTCAGACCCGACGTTTGATGATTTCTTCGCAGAAGTTGCAGCTTATCGTCAGAATTAAGCAGATTTGATATTAGGCAAATTCTTTGACCAGGAAATAATACCATTTTGGAGAAATTGTAGAATTGCTGCATAACATAAGAATTTCCTCAGTTATATAAGAAAGAGTTAGGAAAAGACAAATGAAAACAGATGATACTGACAAAAAACTTTATCAACCTTTACATGACCAGAATTTATCTACTTTTATGTGGTGTGTTCAACATGACTTGCATCCTTCTATCAAGAAAGATATGTCAGAAAGTAAGCCAAAATCTACGTTTAAGCTTCTCTATCTATTTATCGCAATCCTAGGATTATTAGGTATTGGACTATGTACACAACTAGATGCGATCGCTGAAAATTTCCGAGATGCAGCAGAAACATCATCACAAGTCATTCCCAGTAATAAAAAGTAACAAAATTTCAATATGGTAGACAAGGAGTGATTGATTTCATTCCTTCAAGAAAATTTAGTGTATTTGTACTAATGTAATACTTTGTTGAAAGCAATCTAGAATACTTGTAGTTTATCAGGCAGCAACGCGATAATTAACGCTACAATTTTGCTGTAAACACGGAGAACATTCATGGAGTACGACTTGAAAGCGATCGCAGAACTTTACAAAAATGCGCTTTTGGATGATGTACTTCCATTTTGGGAAAAATACTCTGTTGACTGGCAGCAAGGTGGTTATTTTACTTGTCTGAATAGAGAAGGTAAGGTTTATGATACAGATAAATTTATCTGGTTGCAAAACCGTCAAGTATGGACTTTCTCTATGCTTTGCAACCAGTTAGAAAAACGTTCTGATTGGCTTGCAATTGCTCGTAACGGTGCTAATTTTCTGGCTCAACACGGTAGAGATAGTGAGGGTAACTGGTATTTTGCTCTTAATCGTGAAGGAAAACCATTAGTCCAACCTTATAATATCTTTTCTGATTGCTTTGCGGCGATGGCGTTTAGTCAATATGCACTTGCTAGTGGTGAAGAGTGGGCTAAAGATGTTGCCATGCAAGCTTATAATAATGTATTGCGTCGCAAAGATGACCCCAAAGGCAAGTATACAAAAACTTATCCCGGTACGCGATCGCTAAAATCTTTGGCAGTACCGATGATTTTAGCCAACCTTACTTTAGAAATGGAATGGCTATTATCCAGTGATATTTTGGAAAATGTACTGACTGCTACCGTTCAAGAAGTCATGACGGATTTTCTTGACCAAGAACGGAGATTAATGTTTGAAAATGTTGCTCCCGATGGTTCCCACGTTGATTCTTTTGAAGGAAGGTTAATTAATCCAGGTCATGGCATAGAAGCGATGTGGTTTATTATGGATATTGCCCATCGTCGTAACGATACAAAAATTATTAACCAAGCAGTAGACGTGGTGCTAAATATCCTTAACTTTGCTTGGGATCAGGAATATGGTGGATTATATTACTTTATGGATGCAAAAGGTCATCCTCCACAGCAATTAGAATGGGATCAAAAACTGTGGTGGGTTCACTTAGAATCTTTAGTGGCATTGGCAATGGGTTATCGCTTAACGAAGGATGAAGCTTGTTGGCAATGGTATCAAAAGATGCATGAGTATGCATGGTCACATTTTGCCGATGCTGAATATGGTGAGTGGTTTGGTTATCTAAATCGCCGTGGAGAAGTATTGCTGAATCTTAAAGGTGGTAAATGGAAAGGTTGTTTTCACGTACCTCGGGCATTATACCTTTGCTGGCAGCAGTTTGAAGGTTTAACATGGGACAACACATATAATTTAACATTCATCTCTCCTGGGTCATCCAAAGGAGAAAACTCAAGATTTGCTCAACCGGAGGAAGTGGATAATCTGTAAGGTCAATGGTAACACATTGCTCTTCTAATTTCAGAAACCGCCAAACCGTACCACTACTAACCGTTCCGTAAATCGTCGAGATAGGCTGTTGCTTTTGTTTGTTAAAGCGTTGATCTGCTACCATTTCGGCGAGACATTGACCTAGCGCTGGTTTCAGGTCTTCTTTAGCTTCTACCAGTATAACTACAGGAGCCTTAATAAATAGCTGCTCTGGGGAACGACTAATGAGAAAATCAACATAGCCAATCAGTTCAGCTTCCGGTTCTACATTAAATTCCTCGCCGGAGAAAACGCTTATCTGTCCTTGAAGTTGACGTTTCACCTCTAGTAACATAGGATTAATGATACCTTCAGAACGGGCTTTCTCGCTACTAACTGCGATCGCCCAGGGAATCGTTTCTTTGAGAATATCTTGAAGCAAAGCGGTAGGAGTAACTGAGGGAATTTCTGGTATAAAACGACCTCCTTCAACGATTGTGAGTTGGAAATCTTCTACAGCTTTGCTGAGAGTGAATTTAATGTAAGGCATAAACAAAAATTGATATTGAATTAGCAACTTTAACTTGATTACTCGCACTAAACTAGAGTTAAACAAAGCTTAACTAAGTGTGTAATGAATTGTAGAGTTTTGGTGACAATTTTCGTTAACGTTATTTCTCAACCAAGTGATTAAATTTGCTTCATTAAACCTATGTCGGACGAAGAAGACACCTATCTGATATTTTGGATACACTGTATTAATTAACTGAATTATCTTATTTTAAGCCTGAATCAAATTAAATACTGCTAACAAAAACTTTGCAGTCTATTACACAAATAACTACTGACAAAGCTATATTTTATACAGACCCACACGAGAAACTTACGCTACGATATCTGTTATTGCCTTTCTAGAATGACGAAGGGAGTAGCGCAGGTTCTACAATAACATGACACAAAACCTTAAGATACAGAATACGAACAATTTTGTTACGAGCATCGCTGAACAGTTTACTCTGCAAGGAAAAGTTGCCAACGTAAAAGCGTTTGGTAGTGGCAATATTAATGATACATTTTTAGTTACTTTAGATTCTTCAGTTGAAAAGTATTTCGTTCTCCAACGTATTAATACTCAAGTGTTTCATCAACCACAAGTGGTGATGCAAAATATGCGTATTTTTACTGAACACGTGCAAAATCGTCTGCAACGTACACCCCTGAATCGACGTTGGGAAGTACCCCTCGTTTTATCAACTCAGGATGGTCAGGATTGCTGGAAACACAGTGATGGGACATTTTGGCGAGGTATTAGCTTTATCGAGGGTTCTGAATCCTTTGATACTATGCGTGATACTTTTCATGCCAAAGAAATTGGTTATGCTTTAGGGATGTTTCATAATCTGATCAGCGACTTACCTCCAGATACACTTGCCGATACCTTGGAAGGATTTCATATTACACCACGCTATCTCCAACACTACAATCAGGTATTAGCAAAAATTAACCCACCCCAATCACAAGAAGTAAATTACTGCTTGCAATTTGTGAGCGATCGCTTTGTATGGGCCCATGTGTTGGAAAATGCCAAAGCTAAAGGTCATCTACCACTACGATTAATGCATGGCGACCCAAAAATCAACAATGTCATGTTTGACACTATCACCCGTAAAGCTGTGAGTATGATAGACCTGGACACTGTTAAGCCTGGTCTGGTACATTATGACATTGGTGATTGTTTGCGATCAGGTTGTAATCTTGCTGGTGAAGAATGTGAGCAGTGGGAAAGTATTTATTTTGATACAGATATATGTCAGGGAATCTTACAAGGTTATCTGTCAGTAGCCAAAGAATTCCTGACTGAGAATGATTATGCATATATGTATAATGCTATTCGTTTAATCGCCTTTGAATTGGGTTTAAGATTTTTTGCTGATTACTTAGCAGGGAACATTTATTTTAACAAAATCAAGTATCCAGAACATAATTTAATTAGGGCACTTGTACAGTTTAAATTAACTGAAAGCATAGAATCTCAAGAAACAGTAATTCGGAAGATTATTCAGGATATAGGGTGCGGGAAGTACGGGGTGTGATTGTAGAGACGACCCGGTGGGTCGTCTACGATGGAATGAAATTATATTGATCAAGATAACCGAAAATGCTCTCAAGCTATTATTACTTCTTATAAAAATTCCTATGAGTTATCAAACATTTTCATTGCAACCTTTTCCTTCTAACGAAGGTTTGCCGAATTTGCAGATTACAGGTAAGATGTCTCGACATGATAATAAACTTACCATTAGTTACATACTTTTTGGTAACATACAAGAAGTTCAAATTCCTCCACCATCAGATATACCAGAAAGAAAGCATGAATTGTGGAAAGACACTTGCTTCGAGTTCTTCTTAGGAGTCAAGGATTTTCCTGGGTACTGGGAGTTTAATTTCTCTCCTGCGGGACATTGGAATGTCTATCGCTTTGATGAATATCGTCAAGGAATGAAAGAAGAAACAGCTTTTGATGTGCTTCCATTTACTGTAGAGCATCAAGCGGATAGTTTAACGCTTGTTGTGAATATTGATTTAGATCAAATTGTTTCACCTAAGCAAGTACTTGATATTGGTATCACTGCTGTGATTAAATACGTAGATGAGAAGGTTACTTATTGGGCAATAACTCATTCAGGAACAGTAGCTGATTTTCATTTACGAGATACTTTTACAAGTATTTTTGGTTTATAAGCTTAGTAAATAATGGTACTTTCTGAGGTGATTAAAATCTAGCTTAGAAGCTTTACGCAGCATAGGTTTTGCATATCTGTAGTTTACGGCAGACTGCATCTAGGTTCTTTCCAATTTTACTTTAAGGATAGTCTGTCCTCAGTTTTCAAAAGGATTATAAACCACAATCTCTATTTCATCAAAATCTTTTTGATTACGAGTAACTAAAGTATAGTTATAATGTTTGGTTGTAGCAGCAATCAGAGAATCTAATGGTGGTAGCTTTCGCCCTTTTTTCTCTGATTGTCCTACCAACTCTCCCCATAACAATATCACTGATAAATCTAATGGTAAAATTCTTTGATCAAACCGAATAAGTAATTCATTCTCAAACCAGTCTTGAATATTATTTTTTCGCAGCGATTCAGGTAATTTTTCAATTCCCTTTCTAATTTCGCCAATAGTGATTACACTTAGAAATAAATTTTTTATATCTACTCCTTTAAGCCAATCAACTACCCTTTGATTAGGCTGCTTAGAGATTAATTCAGAAACAATATTTGTATCTAAAATATAT
>Ga0224723_1000569_pt1 | contig 25160 bp, 18 predicted proteins | sample Balambano_FR2_Me_FD_161647 | JGI IMG/M metagenome (GOLD analysis project Ga0224723, IMG submission 161647) | Freshwater sediment microbial communities from Lake Towuti, South Sulawesi, Indonesia - Balambano_FR2_MetaG | ecosystem: Environmental > Aquatic > Freshwater > Lake > Sediment | place... | reverse complement strand
CTGCTAAGTCCATCCTGAGGTACTTACCGCGATCGAGCGTTGTATAGAATACTTTTCTTTATCGATAATTTTTGAGAGTATGAGCAACACGCTGTGTCCAAGAACTCTATGCCTAAAGCAAAAGAAACCTTATCAGAAGTTAACTTAAGTCAGCCTCAGTTTTATTTCAACAGAGAGCTGAGTTGGCTTGAGTTTAATCGACGTGTCCTGCATGAGGCATTTGATAGCCGTACTCTGTTACTGGAGCGACTCAAATTTTCAGGTATTTTTAGTGCAAACCTGGATGAATTTTTCATGGTTCGAGTCGCCGGATTAAAGCAGCAGGTTGAGGCACAGGTCGGCACTCTCACGCCAGACGGGCGCACACCGCAGCAGCAGCTTGAGGCAATCACTCAGGTTTTGCGTCCCATGGTGCTTGAGCAACACCGCCACTTTGAGCAGGTTCTACGCCCGGCACTGGCAGAAAAGGGCATTCATCTGCTGAACTACATTGACCTGAACCAGGAACAGCGGCTTTTCCTTCAGGACTTCTTTGAGCGGCGAATTTTCCCAGTCCTGACTCCGCTTGCGGTCGATCCGGGACATCCGTTTCCGTTTATTTCTAACCTCAGCCTCAATCTGGCAGTCGTCGTCAAAAACCCCGAAACAAACCGCGAACATTTTGCCAGGGTGAAAGTGCCAAAAATTCTGCCCCGTTTTGTGGCATTTCCGGCAGAACTTCAATATCAAAACAGCGACCAGAACGGCAGAGCGAGCCTCTGGACGGGTGTTCCCTTAGAGCAGGTGATCGCCCACAACCTGGAGACGCTGTTTCCGGGCATGAATATTCAGGAATATCACCTGTTTCGGATTACGCGCGATGCAGATCTGGAACTGGAAGAGGACGAGGCAGAAGACCTGCTGTCTGCGATCGAACAGGAACTTCGCAAGCGGCGATTGGGTGGTTCTGTGGTGCGGTTAGAAGTCCAGACCAGCATTCCGGCTTCGATTCGATCGACTTTGATGCAGGAAATGGAAATCGAAGCCGGCGATGTTTACGAAGTCGAGGGACTGCTGAACCTGAAGGATTTGATGTCTTTGCTGTCGCTGCCTGCCCCGGAACTGAAAGATCCGCCCCGTGTTTCTGTGGTGTTGCCAAGACTGCGATCGATCGCCGACCCCCGTTCTTCCAGCAACGGCACGCCCCACGACGAAGCGGATGTTTTCTCGGTCATGCGGCGCGGCGATTTGCTGGTGCATCATCCCTATTATTCTTTTTCGGGTTCGGTGCAGCGGTTTATCATTCAGGCAGCAAACGACCCACAGGTGCAGGCGATCAAAATGACGCTCTACCGCACATCGGGCGATTCTCCGATCGTTAATGCCCTGATTACGGCGGCAGAAAAAGGAAAACAGGTCGTCGTCCTGGTGGAACTCAAAGCTCGATTTGACGAAGAGAACAATATCCAATGGGCAAAACGGCTGGAAGAATCAGGAGTCCACGTCGTTTATGGTTTGGTAGGTCTGAAAACCCATACGAAAGTGGTGCTGGTGGTACGAGAAGAAGGCGATCGGATTCGTCGCTATGTCCACATCGGCACGGGCAACTATAACCACCGCACCGCCAGAATCTACACCGACCTGGGGCTTTTGAGCTGCCGGGAAGAACTGGGTGCAGATTTAACCGATTTGTTTAATTTCCTCACCGGCTATTCGCGGCAGCGATCCTATCGGCGGCTGCTGGTTGCCCCGGTGAACCTGCGCGATCGAATGCTGGGACTGATTCGGCGGGAAATTGACCACTGCAAAAACGGACAGCCCGGCAGAATTATCGCCAAAATGAATGCGCTGGTTGACCCGCAAATTATTGCTGCGCTTTATGAAGCATCGCGATCGGGCGTGCAAATTGACCTGATCATTCGCGGCGTGTGCTGTCTGCGTCCGGGCGTGGAAGGCGTGAGCGAAAATATTCGGGTCATTAGCGTTATCGGTCGCTTTCTGGAGCACTCGCGCATTTTTTACTTCCAAAACAACGGAGAAGAGGAAGTTTATATTGGCAGTGCAGACTGGATGCCGCGCAACCTCGATCGCCGCGTGGAAGCCGTCACCCCGATCGAAGATCCCCAGCTTGCCAAAGATCTGCAAGAAATTCTTGGCATTTTGCTCTCAGACAACCGCCAAGCCTGGGAACTACAGTCCGACGGTTCTTATATCCAGCGGCAGCCTAAAGCCGGGGAGCTAGAGCGCAGTTCTCAGGTAATCTTTATGGATATGGCAATGCAGACAATCAAAAATCTGGGATAAGCAATCCGAGATAAGCGCAGAAGGACTACCGCTCTGAACTCTAAGATATAAGGGGGCTGCATTCCTGCAAGAGGTCTACTGGCTGCTGTCGCGAAACTGCCTCAACTCAATCCAGAATCGGGTTCCCTGCGCACGATCGCCTGCGTTATTTGGCTCCAGTCCCACCTGTCCGCCCATCCGCTCAATGCCTTTGCGCACGATCGCCAGTCCAATTCCCGTTCCGCTATAGAAATCTGACCCGTGCAAGCGGCTGAAAACTTCGAAGATGCGATCGTGGTCTTCGGGGGCGATGCCGATGCCGTTGTCTGCGATCCACAGACGCACTCGTTCCTGACGCGGCTCTGCCCAGACCTGCACTTGAGGACGAACACCGGGCGCAACGAACTTGATTGCGTTTGCCAGCAGATTGATCACCACCTGCACCAGCGAAAAATAGTTTCCCATGACGATCGGCAAAGGCTCGGCGATCGTCATCTCTGCCTGCTGTTCCTGAATCCCCGTATCAAGCTGTCCCATTGCCTCTCGCAAAACGGCTGCTAGCGACACAGGCTGAATTGGCATTTCTTCGCGGCTAAGCTGGCTATAAATCAGCAGATTTTGGATCAGCCGCTCCAGTCGCTGGGTTCCGGCAACGATGCGATTGAGGTAGTCCAGGTTGATGGCATCCAACCGATCGCCTGCGTCTTCCAGCACTGCGAGGGCAAAGCCTTCGATCACCCGCAGCGGTTCGCGCAAATCGTGAGACACCGAGTAGCTAAAGGCTTCGAGCTGACTGTTTGCCTCGGCAAGCTGAGCAGTGCGCTCCAAAATTCGTTCTTCCAGGGTTTCGTTAAGCTGACGAATTTCGGCTTCGGCATGCTTGCGCTCGTTGATATCGGTGATCAGTCCTTCAACAACTTGTTCCTGCCCAATCCTGCTGAGGGTTTCGCTGAGCAGCACCCAAATTTGTCTCCCGTTTGGCAGATTAAGCTGCACTTCTCTCACGTGGGGCTGTCCGCTTTCGCTCATTTCGGCGAGCAGGTCGGACTGGCGATCGAGCCGCCCAAACAGATCATCTGGCGGAATTGCCTGCGCTGCTTCCAGAGATTCCACGCCCAGCATTTTTAGAAATGCCTGATTGGCATCAATTAACAGCCCGTCGAGATGGGTGCGAAACACGCCCACATCCAGCCGATCGAGCAGGGATTGAAGCTGAACTTCAAGCAGGGCATTTCGCTGCTGCATTTCACTGCGAGTCATCGCTGCCTGCACTGCCACCGTCAAGCGAATATAGTGGCGCGGAGACTTGATTACATAGTCATCCAGCCCGGCTTTCATCGCGTCGATCGCCGTTTGCTGCGTTCCCGTTGTGGAGAACATAATCACCGGACGCAGCGGATCGCGTTCCTTGACCATTCTCAGCACCGTAATGCCATCTGTCCAGATCAGGTGATAGTCCGTAATCACCAGGTTATAGCGATCGGCTGCGAGTGCCTGCTGAAAGCGCTGAGCCGTTAACACTTCTTCGATCTGAACCGTGGGAAACGCTCGTCGCAGTTCGCGAATGATCAGGGCGCGTTCATCCGGACTGTCATCCAGCAGCAAAATCCGTTCCAGCGATTTCACGATTGTTCTCCTGAAGTGAGTTCAACCGATTCTGCGTTCGTCGGCAGTTCCAGCCAAAATCGACTGCCCTGCCCCGGTCTCGACTCGACACCGACCCGTCCTCCCATGCGTTCCACTGCTTTTTGCACGATCGCCAAGCCAATGCCGCTGCCGGGGAAGATTTCTGCCGGATGGACTCGCTCAAAGATACTAAAAATGCGCTCCTGATCTTCGATCGCAATTCCAACTCCATTATCTTGCACCACAAGGCGAATCATTGTTCCGTCAGCAACGGTTTCCGTCCAGATCTCGATCTGGGGCGGCGTGTCTACAGGAACAAACTTGATTGCATTGGTCAGCAGGTTTGCCATTGCCTGCATGAGCACGATCGGGTTTGCCTGAACGATCGCCAATGGCTCAGCAATATGAATTTGCGCCTGATGGTGCTGAACCATGTCTTCGAGGTCGCTCACCACCTGACCGATGACCAGACTGAGGTTGACTGGCTGCAACGGCAGATCAGCCCGCTCCAGACGGCTGTAAATCAGCAAATCGTGAACAAAGGCTTCCATGCGCTGCGCCGCGCTGTAGATCCGCTCCAGGGAGTTTCGCTCTTCCGCATTCAAATGGTCTACATCTTCGAGCAGGATTTCAGCAAAACTCTGAATTGTTCTCAGGGGGGCATAGAGATCGTGGGCAACGGTGTGAGAGAAAGATTCCAGGGCAGCATTTGCCTGTTCCAGGTGAGCCGTGCGTTCGGCAACGCGCTGTTCCAGCTCCTCCTCCAGGCTGTCCAGAACTTTCCGGAGTGGCATCTGCTCTGTGATGTCGATCGCGGTCGTGTTAATAATGCGGCGATCGTCCACAAGCTGACTGAGCGGAGAAGAATAGAAATTCCACAGCCGAGTTTCTCCGCTGCGCGTTCTGACCGGATACCCCCCCGTGTCGGTTCTCTTGTTGACCCAGTCCAGCCGCGCCATTTTTTCCTGGATCGCATCCTTGCGCTGCCCATAGGCACGCTCAAACCAATCAGAGAGGGTCGGAATATCAGCCTGGGTGTAGCCAGTTAGCTCAGTCCAGACCTTGCTAAGCTGCAGCACTTGCCCATCCTCCGCGTGCAGCATGATTGGGACAGGTGCATCGACAACGGCACGCCGAAAGGTTGTTTCTGCAGCCTGCAAGCTTTGATGAATGCGCTGAAAACGAGAAGCGTCCCGGTTGATTTTGAACATGACAATTGCCAGCAGCAGCATGACAATCAGGCTTTCGATCGAAACCAGCAGCCAACTCCGGCGCACTCGAAGCTGAGCCAACTGCGATCGCTGCGCAACAGCCTGGTTCGCCTCAGCTTTCATGGTTTGCAAAATAGATTGAATCTTCTCGATTTCCTGCTGCTTCAGCGGGGAGTGAATCAATTCCAGTGCGATGTCGTTGCTCAGATCATCACGTCGGGCGATCGTTTGTCGAAATTTGGCATGTTGATCAATCCCCAGAGACTCTACCAGAGACTCTAACTGCGAGAGGTGCTGCTGGAGTTTAGGGTTGTCTTGCATAAGCGTTTCCAGCCTCTCCAGATGATGGTGGATTGACTCGATTGCCGTAACATAGGGTTGCAAGTCAGGCTGCAAATCGCGATCGTCCCTGGTTAAAAAATATCTGCGCTGCGCGGTTTCTGCCTTATGCAGCTGAATTAGCAAATTCTCTAATCGAGCAATGCTGCTCTGCGACCGCTGCACCCACTGCGCGGTTTCCTGAAAAGAGATAAAGCTATGGTATGAAACAGCGCCAATACTCAGCAGCAGAAGCAGAATCAAAGAGAGGACTGCTGTAACTCGCCGATCGATCCACCATTTCATAGGTTCTAATTGACACATTGGAGCCAGCAGCCATCTGCTGCTAATGTGCGCTGGTTTACAACTTGGTTTAATAAAGATTGTAGTTTCTTAAGATTTTGTGCAAAATTGTTGTAAAAATCAAAGTTCGATCAGGGGATACCTATAGATAGAGGTCAATTTGACTTGAACCCCAAATTCGTTTTTGAGCTGGCTGCTTAAACCTGTGAAAACTGGTTAAAAGCCATTTTTTTATCCGGAAATTGCGTGCTGCTAATCTGTTATGCTACGGCTCTAGGAAAATATCCGACTTTGGATAGAAATTCAAATTTCAAGCTGAAGTGCAGATCATTAAGCTCACTGAGCCAGCGAGCGATCGACAGAGGTCTAGCTCCCACCGCCGTTTCACTCTCCGTTTAGAGAGAAGGCGACACGCTAAAGGGAATCTCTTCAACCTCTGGCAGTTTCTCGATGACGAGCGGTTTGTTGTTGTCTCCAGCAAGCTGCTTCAGCAGTTTTGGACGCGGATCGTGGAGAAGATAAATGATCCGATCGCCTGCCTGCCACTCTTCTGCCACCGGGATCACCTGAAGTCGATCGTCTCTTTCAACTAACAGCGGAATCAGTTCACCCGATCGAATCAACGCTTTGAGATGTGCCTGCTGAAACAGCAGTTCTGGTTCACGTAGCGCCGTCTCTCCCAATTTCACTGCGCTGTCCTGTAGATAGCCGTTCCAGGTTTTGAGCGGTAGTTGCTCTGTAAACGCCTGCTGCACTCGGGTGGTATCGCTGGTCAGCATCTTCTTCGCCTCGCTGGGAAAGACTGCCAGCACCCGGGGCGGCGCGAATTCTTCGGCAGTTCTCTGCGCCAGAACCAGGTTCACTTCGCTATTGTGGGTCATCACTAAAAAAGTCCCAACGCGATCGACCCCTGCCTGCTCTAGTACCTGAGTATCGAGGGCGCTGCTCGAAAACACCTTCAAGCCTTCCTGTTGAGCCAGCTTACAGGCATCTGCATCAGTATCGATCACTGCGACAGACTCACCGCGATCGCGAAATAGCCTTGCAATCACCAAACTCAGCGCATTACAGCCCACGATTACGACACCCGTTGCCTGGGTTGAAGTAATGCCCAGCAGCCGCGCAGCCCAGCCTGCCGACAAGCCCTGCAAAAACACCGTCGAGAGAATCGTCAAAAATACCAGTGCCTTAATCGCGTCGCCACCGTTGATGCCGCGTTCAGTGAGCAAAATGGCAAACAGGGAAGCAACAGAAGCAGAAACAATTCCCCTCGGCGCGACCCAGCAGAGAAACAGCTTTTGCCGCCAGTTCAAATCGCTGTTCCAGGTGCAGAGCCAGACATTGAGCGGACGCACCAGAAACATCAGCACGCTCACGGTCAGCAGCGATCCCCATCCCAGCGCAAACACACTCGCGATCGACAGATCTGCCGCTAGCAGCACAAACAAAACCGAGATTGCCAGGGTCGTAAGCTGCCCTTTAAATCGCCGCAGCAGCCGTTCTGCGGGCAGTTCCAGTGCGCCCAGCACAACGCCCGCAACCACCATTGTCATCAGCCCTGATTCACTGCGGATAAACTGTGCCAAGCCATAAAGCCCCCAGACTCCCGCCAGCACAACCAGATTCTTCAAGTCGTCCGAAAGCAGTGTCGCCCGCCGCAAGATTTGCCCCAGCAGCCAGCCGCCGATCGCCCCAATGCCGCCCCCGATCCCCAGCCGCAGCAGCATCCCGCTCAAAATCAGCACCGGGTCAGCATCCCCGCTGCGAATAATGTCCAGCACAACCACTGCCAGGATTGCACCGACCGGATCAATGAGCACCCCTTCCCCTTCAAGGAGAACGGCAACCGATCGATCGACCTGAACCTGCTTTAGCAGAGGGCTGATCACCGTTGGACCCGTCACCACAACCAGCGCCGCATAGAGAAAGGCAATCGTCCAGGGAAACTCGCTCAGCCAATGGGCAGCCATTCCCCCGCCCAGGAGGGTAATCAGCACGCCCAGTGTCACCAGATTGCGCAGACTGCCCGAAACCTTGTCCAGTTCACGCAGGTTGAGGTTCAGTCCGCCTTCAAACAAAATCAGCGCCACCGAGAGCGACACAATCACTTCCAGCCCATCGCCAAACCAGTGGGGATGCAGCAGCCCAACTCCATCTGCCCCCAGCAGAATGCCAAACAGCAGCAGCAGCACAATGCCAGGAATTTTGAGATATTCAGCCAGAACTTGCGCCCCGATTCCTGCAATCACCGTAAGAACGATTTGCAAGGTCAGCTTAAATGCATCTGCATCCATAAACTTTTTGGCAGTGATTGTTGCAGTGATTTAGTGCAATTAGCCGCTCGATCGAGGAATGTCAGGCGTTTCCTTCATCGATATTTTAGCCAGGATGTCGAGAATACTCTGCCTGATCATAGCCTGTTCTCCTTGTGGTGCTACTTTCTGCAAAACGGCGCGCTGATTTCTATTCTTTGAGCAACAGGTAATAGAGCTGCCCAGAGGCGAGCATCAGTCCTGCTCGATCGCCTGCCAGTCGCCCACTGCCCATAAAAATATCGACTCGCCCTGCGCCTTGAATTGCCCCGCCTGTATCTTGATCGAGCACATAGCGGCTCACCATTTGCGGCACAAGCTGTTGCTGAGTCGCTGGAAGCGGGATTTCAGTGTGAATCAGAGCCAGCGCACCCGGCGGCATCAGAGATTTGTCTGTGGCGATCGACCGATCGGCAGTCACAGGCACGCGAAGACTTCCGGTCGCTGGGGTTCCCGTTGTCTCCTTAAAAAAAATAAAGCGATCGTTGCGGGGCAAATAGTTATTTAACTCCGCCGGATGGTTGCGAAAATACTGAATCACCGCAGGTAAGCTGAGGTTTTCGGGCTGAATCTTGCCTGCGTTGACGAGTTCGCGTCCCAGGCTGACGTAGGGATAGTCGGTGCGTCCGGCATAGCCGATGCTCATTCGCGTCCCGTCTGTTAGCTCAAGCTGTGCCGATCCCTGAACCTGAACCAGGTATGCCTCCAGTCGATCGCGCAGCCAAACCAGCGCTAAACCGCGCAGCCTGCCCTGGTTTCCCTGAAGTCCGTCAACGCCTTCAAGCTGGCGACGGGTGGGGTGGGGACGTGCCCATTGCGCCAAATCGGGCGGCAGGGCATAAAGCGGATGCCGATATTCCGCAGTCTGCAGGCGACTGGCTTGATAGATAGGCTCAAAATAGCCCGTAAATGTCACCGTGCCCTGTCCGTCTGAGCCGATCGACTGATACAGGTCAAACTCTCGTCGCACTGCTTCCCGCAACGCTTCGGGTGATCGGGCAGTGCGCACAAGCTGCCGAAACCGAATCAGACTGCGCCGAACCCGATCGCGGCTAAACTGCGGCACGGAATAGGTTGCATAGGCGGTTTCTGCCGCAGGGGTATCCAGATATGCCAGTGAATGGTTGATTGCTCGGAGCAGTGCCTGGCGATCGGCAGCCATTCCTTCGTCTCCCCAGATCTGGCGATCGACCCCCACTTCGCCGATGAGTGGAGCGGAGGCAACGGGTTTTAGGGGAATAATTTGAGCCGGAGTGGGCAGCGGCGAAGCGGGTGAAGTCGCTGGCGGCGTTTGGGCGGGCAACCTCTGCAGCCCCAGCAGCAAGCTCAGCAGCAGGCTCAGCAGCAATACGAAGCAGTTTCCCCTATGGAGGAGTCGGGCAGTCAGTCGATCGAGCAATCTCAGTAATCTCAAAATGAATCTAGAAATCGCGGTCAACACTTCCAAAGAAAACAGGCTCTACGCGCAAAGCAATGACGCGAGCGGGTCGCACCACCATATATTCGCCCTGAATATTTTTGATGGGCACGTTAATAAAATCGTTAGAGCCAGACTTTGGCACAAGTTCCCCACTATACCATTTCTGGAAGTCCTGAATCGTGGGAAACCGCACCTCTTCGCGATGTCCCCCTTCCATTAAAATATGCACCGCAAATTCATTGGGCGTTCTTGGCATCGCAGATGTTCCTTTAGCAGCGTCAACGAACAGATTCAACAGACTATCCTACGATGTTGAGCATTCCCAGAACGATCGGAAAAAGTAAAGGACGATCGCTTTGCCCTGCCAATGTTAGCCGCAACCCTCAGGAGTCGTTCAATAGGTCGTTCAATAGTAAGTGAGTAGTAAGTGAGTCGCTCTGTAGGTGAGTGCTTCTCAAGATTACAAGCTGTAGATAACTTGGACGGAGGCTAAGGTGCTTGCACCACAACTTCAACTCGACGATTCTGTTGCCGTCCGGTGGGATTGTCAGACCCATCAGCATTGCTATTGGGAGCCACTGGACGAGTTTCGCCGTAGCCGTTCGTTGTTATGCGATCGGATGTCACACTGGCATTATTCTGCAGCCATTGCTTCACAGAAGCCGCCCGACGATTGGAAAGGTCTACATTATAAGAGTCGCTGCCTTTGGCATCGGTATGACCATTAATTTGCAGCGGCGCGTCTGGAAACCTTTGGGCGATCGAGGCTGAGATTTGACGGAGTGCCGCATCAGCATCGGGGCGAATATCCGCTTTGTCAAAATCAAACAAAATATCGGCAGGTAGCGTGTAGATTGTGGTGCCTTTGCCCTGCTGAATTTGCAGTTGCGGAAAATCTACTTCGGGAAAATTCACCACAGGAAAATCGGCTTTGGGAAAATCAATATCTGGAAAGTCGGCTGCTACAGGGTTAAGGCTGGGTGCATTAAATTTCGGCGCAAAGCTGCGTGGTTGATTCGACGCATCGGGCTGCGGCGTTTCGGGACTGGGAGCATTCAGGCTAGGTGCGTTGAAGGTGGGAGCATCAAAACTGGGGAGTTCAGCGCTGTCAGATTTTTTTTGTCCTGCACAAGCACTGACCCAAATACCCATACTGAGCAGTGCCAGAATTCGTAGATTTTGCATACGTCTTCTTGCGATCGAGACGATATGGGACAAGCCTTGCACCAAGTCATACAACAAACATACGTAAACACACGAAAGAGCGACTCAAGCAAGGTTTGCTCAACCTCCAAGATGACTGATGCGATCGGAAATGTCGAGCTTTTATCGTTCTACAAATTTGGCTTAAGACGGGGTGCAGGGGGAGAACTTTTGCGGGGGGGCTAAGCCCCCACACCTCCTTGTTCTTATCTGATTGCGTAGCGCCATAACTCACCTTGACACTCAACTGATGCTCAATTGACAATCAATTGCTGTTGAGATGGCGACCCATGCAAATGACCTTCACAGGAAGTGGGTATCACTTTACAAACAGCTTCTAAACAAACAGCTTCTGACTGGATCGCTAAACGGTAAAAAGTAAATAAGCGAAAAGTAATCGGACGCTTTAGCAATCCCTATCAGTTTGCCAGAATTCTGTCGATGGAAAAGGGGTGGTTTCCGCCTATAATGTAGCCTAAGTTGCACTTATGTATCGATTTATTCACGATTCGCTAGGCGAGTCTAAAGGATCGGCATCATCCCTTTACAAAACGATTTGTTTAAAGCAATTCATTTGGCTCCAGCAAACTGATATCACGCGGGTTGGGAGAGTAGGTCATGGGCACAGATTCACCAGGAAATTCCGCCAGGGGAAGAACTCGCCGGACTAGAGCGAAATCGGCAGCAGTAGCAAATTCGTCAAATAACGCATTGGCGCAGGAGGAAACAATGGCAGAGCAGAACGTGGACAACGGCGAAGTGGCTGAAACAAAAGCAGGCAAGCTGGATCTGGCGAAAAAGCCGGAAACCAACGGCAGTGATTCAAAGCTGGCAGTGCGGACGGAAGAACACCAGGGAGAACTGCAAGGCTTTACGGGTTATCTGGGCGATCGTCCGATCGGTCATGGCGCGATTGAAATTGCAGAACAGTTTACCTCTGCGGGAGTTCGCCCGATCGCTGCAAGCCACATGGATGTCTTTGGCACAATTCTCAACGGTCGTCCAATTCTGGCAAGCAATCTGCAAGTTGTGGAATACGCCATTCCGGGAAATCGCCCTGTCTTTGCCAGCGATATCGTCGTCTGCGATGACCTTACTCTGCCTGGAGGTCGCCCGATCGTTGCCAGCAGCCCTGATTTGCTCGCTGCAACCCTGCTGCCCGGAGGTCGCCCGATCGCTTCAAACGAAATCGACGACAGCGAAGCGTTGATGGGCTTTATTGACTAGCGGCAGCAAAGTTCAAGTCATTTCATTATCCTGTCAATTGCTCAGTAGTCTTTGTTAGTGGGGCTACTGAGTTTTTTGTGGATTCCCATTTTTCTGCGATTCGTCTGCCATTCGCCAGCGGTTGATTACTCGCGACACTGGATTCGCTAGAGTGAAGATAGCTTTCCGCTAACCCACAGGCATAGCCCGAAACGAGGTCTGATTTTTGGTTCGACTGCTGATGCAAGGTTTAAACACGATCGATTTTTTAGCAATGCCGGAAATCATTCTGGATGTGCGCAGTCCGGCTGAGTACGCGCAGGGGCATATTCCAGGAGCGATTCGTTTTCCTCTATTTAGCGACGATGAGCGATCGCAGGTGGGAATTTGCTATAAGCATGAGGGGCGCGACGCTGCCGTTGAGCTTGGGTTTCAGCTTGCCGGACCGAAATTTGCTCAGTTTATTGCAACCGCAAAACAGCTTGCTCCCGATCGCAAAGTGCGGCTTCACTGCTGGCGAGGCGGAATGCGAAGTGAGGCAGTTGCCTGGGTGCTGCGAATGGCAGGTTTTGAAGTCGTGACCCTGAAAGGCGGCTATAAAGCATTTCGTAATTGGACGCTAAAAACGTTTGAGCAGCCGAAACCGATCGTGATTTTGGGCGGCATGACCGGAACCGGAAAAACAGCTATCCTGCTGGCACTCAAGCAGCGAGGGGCGCAAGTGCTTGATTTGGAAGCGATCGCCAGCCATCGCGGCAGCAGCTACGGTTCGCTTGGGTTGCCTCCCCAGCCGACCAACGAACAGTTTGAAAACGAGATTGCGGTGCAGTGGGCAAAGTTCGACCCTGATTCCCCCATCTGGATCGAAGCAGAAAGCAAGCGAATTGGCACTTGTCGCATTCCAGAGCTGCTGTTTCAGCAGATGGATCACGCCGAGGTGCTCGAAATCTGCCGTCCTCGATCGGAGCGATTGGCACTCCTGGTTGATGTATACGGCGAAGCCGATCGCGAAGCGCTGGTGATTGCAACAGAGCGGATTCGGAAACGGCTAGGGGGGCTGCGAACCCAGCAGGCAGTTGATTTGATTCGCCAGGGACAGCTCAGCGCAGGATTTAGCATCGTGCTGGAATACTACGACAAAACCTACACCTATGACTTGCAGCGGCGAAACGTGGTCATTCACCCGATCGATGTCGCAGGGCTTTCCGCCGAAGAAAGTGCCGCGAAACTGCTTGTTGCTGTTCAACGACTGCAAGCCGAATCAAAACCACTGCTCAGCGCAGGCGCGATCGAACGATGAAATCGAAAAGCGAAATTGAAAAGCGACATGGAAGCTTCTAAGTTACTGGTCAAGTTCAGCCAAAAGCTCTGGGCAGATCCAGAACACCAGCAGCAGTTTATCAGTGCCCTGACCCAGCCGCGATCGTTTTCGCCCTGCATTCTCTGGACAAAGCCTCGCCCTGAACCTGCTCCGTTTACAGTTGAACCTGCTCTACCCTGGCAAGCTGCCTTTGTCGATCGCTTAAAGATAGGGGAAAAGCCGGGACAACATTCGCTGCATGAGGCGGGCTATTTTTACTGTCTGGATTTTTCTTCGGTGTTCGCCGCCACGTCGCTGCTGTCGATCGAAACTCCGGTGCGCCTGGTCGTCGATATGTGCGCTTCGCCGGGTGGGAAAAGTATCTTTGCCTGGACTGCGCTGCAGCCTGACCTGCTCCTGTCCAATGAAGTGATTGGCAAGCGCATTGGGGCACTGCTCTCGAACCTGAAGCGATGCCAGATTCAACCTGCGATCGTGGCAAATTTAGATCCGGAAGTGCTGGCAGCAGAAATTCCGCAAACGGCAGACGTAGTGCTGGTGGATGCGCCCTGCACCGGACAATCGCTGCTGGCAAAAGGCGGCAAAGCTCCGGGCTGTTTTCATCCGGTAAGCATCAACAAAAATGCCAATCGCCAAAAGCGAATTATTGCGAACTCAGCACGGGTCGTTGCGCCTGGCGGATATTTGCTCTACATGACCTGCGCCTATTCTCCAGAAGAAAATGAACAGGTTTGTGAATGGTTTTTAGAGAAATTTTCGCAGTTTCAGCCGATCGCTGTAGAAACTTTGGCGAACTATCAGTCTCATCTGGTGAAATTTCCCTGCTATCGCATGTTTCCCCAGTATAGGTTGGGTGCAGGCGCGTTCACTGCCCTATTACGAAATATGGCTGTATCTGACGCGAAAGATGAATCAGATCATGATGGTGACGATCGACTGAATGCATTTCTCCAGCGTCCGAGGCTGATCTTTACTCAGGCAACAACTGGGTGAAATCCAGGCTGCGCCAGAGATACCAGGATGCGATCGTGCAATAAGGCTGCCAGGATTGCCCCAAAGCTCGCACCGCTTTTTGTGTCGGCAGGTCGTCCAGGTGATAGGCGCGTCGAACTGCCGCCCGAATTCCCAAATCGTCTACGGGCAAAACATTCCAGCGATGGAGCCGGAAGATCAGCAGCATTTGCACAGTCCAGCGTCCAATGCCCTTGACCGGAATCAGCGTTTGGATAATCGCTTCATCGTCCATTCCATCAAGCTCTGCCAGCGTTGGCAACCCGTCCTGAATGTTTTGCGCCAGATCTTTGAGATAGATAATTTTGGGGCGAGAGATTCCCACTTGGCGCAGCACGTCGTCGGGCGTATCGAGCACCTTTTCAGGCAAGAGCGATTCTGGATAAAGGGCAATAAATCGGCTGTGAATTGCAGCAGCGGCTTTGGTTGAAATCTGCTGCGACAAAATCGACTTGCTGAGAACCGAAAATAGATCGCCGGTGTGCTGTTCGCGATCGAGCCTGCATTCTCCTAAGCGATCGATCAAATGAGCCAGAACCGGGTCAGCTTGCTTGAGTGCAGCCAGGGCGATCGGGTAAGTGATGGAAGTCGAGAAAGCAGAAGACATTGCTGAGTAGATGAGCTGAGTGGATTAATAGCGGCACAAGGGACGACAGCCACTCTATCATGACCCGATCGTTTGTTCTTCTGCTATTTTCTTGCTATTCCTCTGCTAACAGTGCGCTGTGATTTAGAAAATCTTTGAGAAGAGCGAGGGGGGCAGTTCGGGACACATCACGATTTGTCATCCACTAGAAATCCCAGGCTGGAGCGGGAATGCAAATCTCCAATCTCATTTCCACCAGACAAATCCAGATCAAATGGCAGAGCAGATAGGGTTTCTTCGGATTGAGCGGTTCGGGCTTTGGCTGCAAGCGGAATTTGCACAGTAAACGTTGCGCCCGCTCCTTCGCCCGGACTCTCAGCCGCCACCATGCCGCCATGCAGCTCGACTAGATGACGCACGATCGCCAGTCCCAGCCCCATGCCGCCATAGCTACGGGTGGTTGAGCCATCTGCCTGCCGAAAGCGATCGAACACATAAGGCAAAAAGTCGGGACTGATGCCGATGCCCGTATCCATTACTTTGACTTCGGCATAGCAGTCTACCCGCTCAAGCTGCACTTGAATTTGTCCGCCCATGGGAGTGAACTTCACCGCATTCGAGAGCAAATTCCACATCACCTGCTGCAAACGGTTGCTATCGCCCAGCACTTTGCCCACGCCTGGAGCCAGACTGATATTGATGCGAATTGATTTTGCCTGAGCCGCCGGACAAACGACCTCAACCGCCGAAGCAATTACCGTGCTGAGATGAATGGGCGCAACATTGAGCTGCATTTTTCCCTGAATTAAATTCGACGCATCGAGCAGATCTTCAACAATTTGCTTCTGCGTGAGGGCATTGCGCTGGATCGCTTCCAGTGCCCGGTTCACGACTCTGCTGTCCGTGACTTTGCGCCCTTGCAGAATTTGTGACCAGCCCAGGATTGCGTTTAAAGGCGTTCGCAGTTCGTGGTAGAGGGTCGCGAGAAATTCATCTTTCAGGCGATTCACCTGCGACAATTCCTTGGCTTTGTGGCGGAGCGTGTCTTCAAGCTGCTTTCGCACCGTGATGTCTTCGAGCAGCCCTTCCACAAACAGATCTTTGCCTTCCTGAATAATGATTTTGTTGATTGAAACCCACAGCGTTTTGCCGTTGACCTGCTGAAGCTGCACTTCTCGCCCTAAAAGCTGTCCCTCTTGCTGCAACCGCTCCCACAGCAGCGATCGTTCCTGAGGCGGCAAAAAAACATCGTGAAGATTGAGTCGTTGAGCTTCAGCAAAATTGCTCACGCCCAGCAAATTGAGAAACGCAGTATTGGCTTCCAGCAACTGTCCGTCGATCGTTGCCCGAAACACGCCCACGCTGAGCTGATTTAACAGTGACTGCAGCCGCACTTCGAGCTGAGCCGCCTTCTGGCGATCGTTTGCTCGTTCCAATGCCAGCCGAACTGCAGCCGCAAGACGAATATAGTGGCGCGGAGACTTCACCACATAGTCATCCAGCCCGGCTTTCATCGCGTCGATCGCATTTTCCTGCGTTGCCGAGTTGGTGAACATGATCACCGGACAGTGTGGACAAGTCGCTTTAAGCTGGCGCAACACCGCTAAGCCATTGCTCCACAGCAAATGATAGTCAATGATTGCAATATCAAATTCTGAGGTTGCTAAGGCTCGATCAAGGCTGGCTTTGTCAATAATTTGCGTCACGTCAACCTGATCGAATGCCTGGTTGAGCTGGCGAATTACCAGTATGCGATCGTCAATATTGTCATCAATCAGCAGCACTCGCAGCATAGCGTTACTGCACTTCGCAGTTATGTGGAACAGTTGCGCTCGCTATATAGCGTGAAGGAAACCCATGCTTGCTGCCAACTATCTCTAGATACAGATCGGCATACAGCCTTTTTCAGGCTAATGCAGTCCAAACATTGGGGTGCAGGGGCACAGCCCCCACATCCCCCATCCCTTAACTGAATGAAAAACGCTGCGGCGATCAATCTCAGAGATGAAGGCTTGCGGATATTGGACTCAGGAAGTGGGTCTACTGCTTTGGGAGGGTCTCGTAAGACCAAAGGGAGGAAGGCGAAAGTCTACCTTCTCTGAGGCAAGTCCCGATGAACAAAGAAGCCCGCGCTCTATTGCGTAGCAATGAGCGTCGGGTACTTCACTACAAAGCCTCTTTCAAGGTGGAGTTGTATTTCTAGTGACAAGCGCCAGGTTTTCAGAATTTTTTTCGGCTGTAAAGTCTTCAGATTTTGCATGAAGATAGGCATTATCCAGCCGCAATAGGGTTTGCAGCAGCACATTTGCTCCGGCAACACACTGTTCTGGCGACGTATATTCGGTTCCGGAATGGCTGACCCCTTCTTGACTGGGTACAAAAATCATGCCCATGTTGGTAATCCGAGCCATTTCCATTGCGTCGTGTCCGGCACGGCTTGGGAGGTGACAATAGCTCAACCCAACTTCCTCGCAAACCTCAGCGATCGTTTGCTGAATCTGGTCTGCGGCGGGGCTTGGCTCCACTTCCAGGATGGGCTGAATTGCCATCATTGTGTCGGTCTGGGCGGCGATCGTTTTCATTTGCTCCTGGATCTGGCTCAGCATTTCTTCCATCACCCCGCGTGACAGATCGCGGAGGTCGATCGATAGCTCTACCTGTCCTGGCACGATGTTCACCGCGTTTGGCGCAACGGTGAGATAGCCGACGGTTCCCACAGGCTGAGACGGCATGGATAGCGCAATTCGCTGGACTGCCAGAATCAAATACGCCGCTGCCACCAAAGCATCCTGCCGCATCGTCATTGGGGTCGTTCCCGCATGATTCGGCTGTCCGGTAATGCTGATCTGGTATCGCTGCATCCCCACCACGCCCTGTACCACGCCAATTTCTTTGCCCACTTTTTCCAGCACCGCGCCCTGCTCAACGTGAAGCTCCACAAACGCTGCCAGATTCGATCGCTTTGCCTGAGCCAGCAGATCCCAGTTGCCGCCGATCGCCTCCAGCGCATCCTGGATTGGAACACCCGTGGCGGTTTTGTAGCTCTCTGGGGCAGGTTTGACCGTTCCGGCGATCGATCGACTGCCGATCATGGTGCTTTCTTCGTCGGTGAAGACAAGCACCTCGATCGGATGGTGCAGCCGCACGCTGTTTTCCTGCAAAACGCGCACAATCTCGATTCCAGCAAGCACGCCCAGCGTCCCGTCATAGCAGCCGCCAGAGGGAACCGTGTCGATGTGGGAACCTGTTGCCAGGGCAGGAGCGGTTTCATCCCTGCCCGGATATCTGCCGATGAGGTTGCCTGCCGCGTCAATCCGCACGGTCATGCCTGCTTCGGTCATCCACTGCTGCACCCGATAGCGTGCCTGCAAATCTTCGGGCGTAAAGGCGAGGCGACAGATATCTCCGTTTGGCTGCCGCCCAATTTTCGCCAGTCGATCGATGCTCTGGTTGAGTCGATCGCCGTTCACTCTTAACTGGGATAGCTGTATCTGCTGAGCTGCCATGTTCACCATTAACCCTGATCTTCCTGCGCTTAAAAATTTACTGTGAGAATTTGCTGTGAGAATTTGCTGTGAGAGCTTGCTGTGAATCTAACCGCCTTGTTTGCCCTACAGTCTGATTTGATCGGGATGCAGATTTTTGATGCTTTTGATAACTCTGGTTTTGCTCGCCGTGAGATGTCTCTGAATTGCCTGCGCTGCCGCCGATCGATCGCGGTTAGCAATTGCCTCATAAATCTGGCGATGTTCCAGCCGCACTTCCAGCACTTCCGGATTGTGGCGCGTGGTTTCCATCCGCAGGAGTGCCATTTTGTCAAAGACCTGATCGAGCAAAAACACTAGCCAGGAATTGTTTGCGCCCTCGGCAATCAGGCGATGAAAGCGATAGTCCAGTTCGAGGAGTTGCTCGGCTTGTCTCCCTGAGGTGGGAAAACCAGCGTGCTTCATCAAATCTTCTGCTGTGGTGATATAAGATGCCAATCGCTCTATCTGATCCTGGCTGGCGTTTTGACAGGCTTCAACGACCGAAAGCTGCTCTAGCGCAAGCCGACAGTCATAAAGCTGCATGGCATCCAGCACCGAAATTGCCGTGACTCGAAGTCCGCCGCTGCCATCTGCCTTGACTAATCCCTCTCGCTGAAGCTGGCGAATCGCTTCTCGAATGGGGGTGCGGCTCACCTGAAGCTGCTGAGCAAGCTGAGTTTCAACCAGCCGATCGCCCGGAGCTAACTGACCGGAGAGAATGCTCGATCGCAGTGCCTCATAGGTTTGCTGATGCAGTGATTTGCTGCGCTGAATTGGCGGTGCAGAAAGGTTCAACGAAACACCTCCAGAAAGCAGACGATCGACGAAAGATGGGTGCAGTAAAGCTTTGTTGCAACTTATAAAATCTGACGAGTTTGAGCATTTTGCTGCTCGAAGTTACTTCAAACTAAAGGAATCTTACCTGAAGGAATCGAATTCTGTATACAGAATACTGTATGCAGCCTGTCAGTCATAAACTGCTAATTTCGATACGATCGCTCCTTTGAAAAGATAACTTTATGATCCCGCTCATCAAGAAAATTAGAATATTTCTATTCGGCACTGCTGAATCGAAGTACGATACGCCCCCTGACTCCCCAATTCCGGCTACGGTGTCCACACCAGTCGAGTCTGCTTCAGTTTCACGCTTTGCCGCCCCCCAACCCCCCAATTTGTGAGTTGCCGCGCTCAAAGTCCCTCCTCGCGCTTTGAGCGCGGCAAATCCCAGATGGGAAATTGAGGGGACGATGCAGAAGCTCAATTTGCACCGTTCTGATCCCGATTCAGCAACGCCTTCTATTCTTACGATTGAGAAGCTCACCGAAAACTTTTCTGCAAACTGCGATCAATGGTCTGTCTCTGCCCTATGTCTGCCGAAGCTGCTCCAAGCCTGGTTTCCCCCGTTTCGACTTCAAGACACTCATTCGAGGCTCCGCTGCGGCTCGGCATCATGGCATCGGGCAACGGCAGCAACCTGGAGTCGATCGCCCAGGCAATTGCAGATCATCAGCTTCAAGCCCGGATTCAGGTGTTGCTTTACAACAAGCCCGATATTCAAGCAGCAGAACGCGCCGATCGCTGGGAGATCCCCAAACATCTGCTGAATCACAAAGAATTTGCCAGCCGCGAAGCGTTAGATGAGGCGATCGTGGCGCTGCTGCACCAGTATCAGGTGGATTGGGTGATTATGGCAGGCTGGATGCGCATCGTGACCCCGGTTTTGATCGAGGCTTTCCCACACCGAATTCTGAATATCCACCCCAGCCTGTTGCCCAGCTTCCCCGGAGTCCGCGCTGTCGAACAAGCCCTCGCTGCTGGGGTCAAAATTGCAGGCTGCACGGTGCATTATGTGATTCCCGAAGTGGACAGCGGCTCGATTCTTATGCAGGCAGCGGTTCCCGTCCTGGAGAACGATACGCCCGAAACCCTGCATCAGCGGATTCAGGAGCAGGAACACCGGATTTACCCGCAGGCGATCGGGTTAGCGGCATCGCAGGTTAGGTCAGTAGATTGAGAATTTGACGACGGTAGAGGGTGTCTCGTTTGCGATCGGTTCTCACTTCTAGCAATCGAATTCCATTCTGAGGCAGTGTCTTAATGCGATCGATCAAATCCTGCCAGTCGCGAATTTGGTGATAGTCCACGCTATAAGTAGCGCAAAGCTGAGCAAAATCGATGTCCTGCGGGGTGGCAAAAAATTCCTCGAAGGGTGGCTCAAATTGGGCGATCGGCAACATTTCAAAGATTCCGCCGCCGTTATTGTTGATGAGCACGATCGTCAGATGTCCCTTGAGCTTGTTTCGCAGCAAAAACCCGTTGGTGTCGTGCAGCAGTGCCAGATCGCCTGTGAGTAAGACACTGCTTTGCTGACCGTAAGCCATGCCGATCGCTGCCGAAAGCGTGCCGTCGATGCCGTTTGCGCCCCGGTTAAAGTAGGGCTGAATCCGTCGATTTCCGGGCTGCCAGAACCACTCCACATCCCGCACGGGCATACTGTTGGCAACAAAGAGCGGCGTTCCGATCGGCAAATGCTGAGACAGCAGCCAGGCTACTTTGCCCTCAAACAAAAATTCGGTTTGCTCCAGAGTCCGATCAATCTGGCTTCGGGCGATCGCCTCCAGTTCTTGCCAGGATTTCAGATAATCAGACGGTACGCCTCCCTCAAAGGACTCCCTGCAATCCATCATGCGAGCTAGCTGGGCTGCGACTTGCTCGATCGACAATCGCAAATGAACGGTTCTCAAATGCAGCGGGTCAAGATTGCGATCGTCCGGATCGATAATCCACTGAATTGGAGACAAATCAGAGTCGAGCCACTGGCGCAGGGTTTTGCTGGTGGGCATGTCGCCAACGCGGATGATCCAGTCGGGCTGGAGCTTGTCTGCCCAGTCAAAACTCCGCAGAATCAGATCGTAGGTGCTGATCAAAAAAGGATTGGCATCGGCGGTATTTCGCACCGGAGACAGCCCCTCTGCCAGCACCGGAACCCGCAAAGATTTGGCTAAATGGGCGATCGCCTCACAGTAGGTCTGATGATGCGTTCGATTCTTTGAAGGCTGCGCAACGCCTGCAACAATCAAGCCGCGATCGGACTGTTGCCAGATCGAGGGAAGGGCAAACTGAGCAGAAACCTGAATTGGGGCGGGAGCAATCCCAGTAAAAAAATCGGCTGGAAATCTCGCTGCCAGTGCGTTTGCTTCAGCCTGGGGAATCGGCGCGAGCGGGTCGCGAAAGGGCAGGTTCAGATGCACACAGCCCGCCACTGGAGTATGAGCACGTTCCCACGCATGGACAATCGCTTGCCGCAAATATGCCAGCAGCGACAGTTCCAGCCCCGGTATCGACAACTCGCTGTACCAGTTGGGATAGGTTCCATACAGCTTTTGCTGATCGACGGTTTGCCCCGCATTACAGTCGCGCAGTTCCGGCGGACGATCGCTGGTGAGAATCAGCAAAGGCACACGGCTTTCCCTGGCCTCGATCACTGCCGGATAAAAATTTGCCCCTGCCGTTCCCGAAGTGCAGACCAGTGCCACCGCCCGTCCGGTTTGTTTCGCCAGCCCCAGCGCAAAAAAAGCAGCCGATCGCTCATCCAGTACGGGAATTGCCTCAATCGATTCATGCAGCGCAAAAGCAACCGCCAGCGGAGCCGATCGCGATCCGGGACAAAGGACGGCGGTTTGAAGTCCTAAACGGTGCAGCGTTTCCACCAGAACGGAAGCCCAGACCGAGTTTGTGTTGCTGAAGTTGAGCGGCATTCCTGATAAGCGAACGATGAAACCCTCTTCTAGACTAACGCCCGCAGGAGTGCCTGAAGCTTCAGCCGGATTTCTGCCAGTTCGCGATCGGGATTTGACCCTGCCACAATTCCCGCTCCAGCATACAGACGGGCACGGTGTCCATCAATCAGCGCCGATCGAATGCCAACCACAAATTCAGCGTTTCCTTGCGCATCGATCCAGCCTAGGGGCGCGGCATAGAGCGATCGTTCAAAGCCCTCGTACTGGCAAATCTGTTCGCAGGCAATTTCGCGGGGTCGTCCAGCAACGGCAGGGGTGGGATGCAGTTCGGCAACCAGGGCAAGGGGGTGCAGATTGGGCGGCAAAATTGCCTGAATCGGCGTGTGAAGATGCTGGATATTTGCCAATTTCCGCAGGGCTGGAGTTGCGGTGAAGCGCGGTGTTAGACCAACATTCACCAATCTCTGCGTAATAAAATCCACAACGACCTGGTGTTCGTGCCGCTCTTTGCTGCTGAGATAAAGCTGCTGTCCCAATCGATCGTCCTCAATCGCAGTGCGTCCGCGTGGAGCAGATCCGGCAAGGGCATCGGTGAGAAAGCGGCGGTTTTGAATGCTCAGCAGTCGTTCAGGACTTGCACCAATAAAGCTTTGTCCGTTGCCATTGCCAATTGAAAAAACTGTGCAACCCGAATGAAGCTGCCGCAAATAGTTAAGCGATCGTCCCCACTGAAACGGAAGCTGGGAAATGACATCGATCGCGTGAGCCAGCACCACCTTATCAAATTGATGAGTTTCGATCGATTTCAGCACAGAAGCAACCGCAGGCTGGAACGAATTGTGATCCACAATTTCCCATTGATTTAGCAGTGGAACAATGCCCTGCGGAAGTTGAAAAACGTCGTATTGTGCCTGACGAATCGATCGAAATTCCTGCCAAATGGTCTGCGTTAACTGCTGCAAATTCGAGTTCGATTGAATTGGCAAATTGACGATCGCGCCATAATGTTCTTGCCAGCGAACGATTTGCCATCTGGGTAAAAAAATGGTTGCGCCCGGAAAGGGAGAATCAAAATGAGTTTGCTGATCAAAAAAAGTAAAACTACAAAAAAATCGCGGCGTTATCCAGGAGAAATCAATGGGATAACTCGCTAATATTTGATCGAGCTGAGTTTGAATAAAATTTTGTGCTTGGCGAAACCGTTCTTTGCCGTTCACCGTCAGTGAAATTGCTGATCCAACTGCGGCGATCGATCGTTCTTGATCGCAGTTTTCCAGATAGCAATGAAGCTGATTCGATCGGCTAAATTGATTGAGAACAATTAAAGGATCGATCGAATCAATTTCAAGCGCAATACTGGCAATTTTGGGCTGATTTTCTGCAATTGATTGTTTGTGGCAAAAGTCAAGAAATTGATAAATTTGTTTACAGTTTTGCAGGGGTTGCAGGTGTTCAAAAGGCGACTGACAAAGCATTGAAGAAAAACAGTCCTCTTAAAAAAATAAGTTGTCAAAAGGATCACAATTTGCTGTGTCGAACCGTCAGGAATTCTTACGATTCCTATTCCCGATTTTAGCCTGCTTAAACTTTACCCTAACTAACACCTTCGCGCTTCGTTGACGATCGCTCACTCTCACCCGAAACTCCTTCGGCGGCACAAACGTAATTCCCCGGCGCGTCGGCTTCACCGCAGGCAACATTGCACTCGAACTGCTCAGCGTCACCTGTCGCAGCACCGTCGCCAGCACCAGCTTCATCTCATACATCGCCAGCGCCATCCCAATACAGCTTCGACTGCCGCCCCCAAACGGCAAATATTCATAGGGCGACTTCGCCTTGCCGCCTAAAAATCGCTCCGGCTGAAACTGGTCTGGATTCGGGTAGGTATCCGCCCGCCGATGCGCCAGATAAATCGAGGGAATTAGCACCGTCCCCGGCTCAAACCGATAGCCCCTCAGATCGATCGCCTCTTTCACCCAGCGGGGCTGCGAAATTAGGGCGATCGGATAAATTCGCAAAGCCTCTTTACACACTGCATTCAGATAAGGCTGATTTGCGATAGTGATCGGATCAGACTGCTCGCCCAGTGTCTTCAACTCTTCCAGAAGGCGATCGACAATTTGCGGTTCGCGCTGGAGCCAGTAAAAAATCCAGGTCAACCCCGAAGCGGTGGTTTCATGTCCCAACAGCAGCAGCGTCATCAGCTGATCGCGCAGTTCCACATCGCTCAGCGGCTGACCTTCAGCATCAGTCGCACTCATCAGAACCGACAAAATATCCGATCGATCGTGGATTCCCTGAGCGCGGCGATCGGATATTTCTGCATACAGCAGCGCATCAATCTGCTGCCGAATTCGCACAAACTGCCCCCACGGACTCCGCGCCCCCCAATCCTGCTGCAGGGGCGGCAAAAAAAACTGCACCGAGTACAGCGGCGAATTAATATCCTCCAGCAATCGATGCAAAAGCGGCTGAAGCTGCCGATAGCGACTCCCCGGCTTCAGCCCAAACACCGCCCGCAAAATCACTTCCAGCGAGATGTCCAGCATTTCTGCCTGAATATTCAGCACCGAACCAACCGACCAGCGATCGACTACTTCCGTCGTCAAATCACAAATCACCTGTCCCCAGCGATACAGCCCCTCCCCATGCAAGGCAGGCATCAACATCTGACGCTGCTGCTGATGACGCGATCCGTCCTGCATAATCAGCGACTCATTCCCGGTTAGCGGACGAAACACATCCGTCACTTTCCCCAACTCCAGCCTGCCTGCCAGTGTGGTAAAAATCGCCTGAATTGCCTCCGGGTTACTAAAAAACACTACAGGAGGCGAATTAATCCCCAAAACCCGCGTCGTAAACGGATCGCCATATCGCTGCGATTGCTTGTCAAAAAAGGCGATCGGATCAGCAATCAAACTCAGGGTTTGCAGCAAAGACGGCAGCCTGGAACCGTTCGGAAGCACCATATAGTCCTTTATTCCATCCCAATTCGGACTCTACCGTCCATAGTCTATCGCCCAACCCCACGCCTTCACCGACCCTGTAACTTCTCCTCACGTCACGAAAAACGATCGCCCCTCATCCCCTCACCTCATCCCCTCACCTCATCCC
>Ga0224723_1000568_pt1 | contig 25174 bp, 19 predicted proteins | sample Balambano_FR2_Me_FD_161647 | JGI IMG/M metagenome (GOLD analysis project Ga0224723, IMG submission 161647) | Freshwater sediment microbial communities from Lake Towuti, South Sulawesi, Indonesia - Balambano_FR2_MetaG | ecosystem: Environmental > Aquatic > Freshwater > Lake > Sediment | place... | reverse complement strand
ACCGGTATCCCTGAGCTGCAAGCGCGGCTTCAGGAAGCGGGAATCGATGCCATCGTGGCGGAAGTGCAAAGCCAGTATGATGCGTGGCTGGCTTCCAACGCCAGCTAGATAATCGGAACCATCTGTGAGGATGCGCCTGTGGTTCGCTATATGACCACAGGCACGTCCTTCACGCGCAAACATGGAGAGAGACTCAAACATGCTGATTCCAAACACCCGACAATGGGGGCGTTTTGAGCAGGCGTTTTATGGAACGGTTTTGTATGCAAACCCGTTTCAGGATGTCAGCGTTACCGTGCGGTTCACGACCCCGGGCGGGCGGGAACGGACGGTTGACGCGTTCTGGAACGGCGGTACCGAATGGCGTGTGCGTTTTATGCCCGATGAAATTGGCACCTGGTCATTCGTCACGGTATGTTCCGACGAGAAAAATCACGGTCTGCACGGGCAGCGCGGCAGCTTCACATGCAGTGAACCGTCCGGGACGATGCGCTTTGATCAGCATGGTCCGGTCAGGCTGTCGGCAGACCGACGCTATCTGACTCACGCCGACGGGACACCGTTCTTCTGGATCGCGGACACCGCATGGAACGGGCATCTCTGCTCGACCCCTGACGAGTGGGCGCATTATCTGAACGAACGCAAGCGTCAGCAGTTCACCGTCGTGCAGTGGGTTGCCACGCAGTGGATTAGTGCGCCGGACGGCGACTGGACGGGCGAACTGCCCTTCAGCGGTCATGAGCGCATCCAAATCCACCCGGCGTTCTTTCAGCGGCTTGACCAGAAGATCACCGCCACCAATAACGCCGGTCTCTTGAACGCGGTGGTCATGCTGTGGGCGGCGTCGTGGAGTTCACACGGCATCAATGCTCGCAACCCCGGATTTATTCTGCCGGACGATCAGATGATCCGTCTGGCGCGATATATGCTGGCACGCTGGGGGGCATATCCCGCTGTCTGGTTTATCAATGGCGACGGTGATTATCGCGGCGAGAAAGCCGAGCGCTGGAAGCACATCGGGCGGGCGGTTTTCAGCGATCCATACCATGCCCCCGTGTCGCTGCATCCCGGCGGCATGCAGTGGGTCGTGGACGAATTTCGACATGAACAATGGATGGACATTGTTGGCTATCAAAGCGGACATGGCGATGATGAGAATACGTTTGACTGGCTTGTGAATGGACCTCCCTCAGTGGACTGGAAAAACGAACCAGCGCGTCCTTTCATCAACCTGGAACTGCCGTATGAAGATCATATCGCCTATCAGAGCCGCAAAAAGCACGATGATCATTCGGTGCGCCGTGCGACCTACTGGAGCCTGCTCGTCGCGCCGACAGCGGGTGTAACGTATGGCGGTCATGGCATCTGGGGCTGGGATGATGGCAGCGCCCCGCCGATTGGTCATCCGACGACGGGCATACCGCTGGCATGGCGTGAGGCGCTGCATTTGCCCGCCGCCGAACAGATGAAAAGCCTGAGTGCATTTTTTAATGCGTTCGCGTGGTGGAAACTCATCCCCGCGCCGCAGCTGCTGGCAAACCAGCCGGGCGAACAAACCAGAGCCATGACCATCACTGTCGCCCAGTCGGACGAGATAGTTGTCGCCTATTTGCCTGCAAACGAAGCAATAGCCCTGCATCTGTCGCAGTTGCCGCCTGAATTCAGCGCCGACTGGTTTGATCCGCGCACGGGGGAACGCCATAACGCCGTGCCAAAGCGGGATGGCAATGTCATCCAGTTCACGACGCCGGAAAAAGGCGACTGGTTGCTGCAAATTCGCAAGCCCGCCGCGCCTGAGTCTGTTGAGGAAAACACATGAATGTCTTGATTATTGGCGGAACCGGTCTCATCAGCACGCCGATGACACATTTTTTGCGGGAACGCGGCGCTCAGGTCACGCTCTACAATCGTGGCGAAACGCCATTGCGGGTTCCGGCAGAGACGCGCATCGTTCATGGGGATCGGCAGAACTATGCCCGATTTGAAGCGCAGATGGATGAACTCGGCTCGTTCGACTGTGTGATTGATATGGTCGGATATGCGCCGGGCGATGCGGAAAGCGTCTGCCGCGCCTTTCGCGGGCGCATTGGTCAGTATATTTTTTGCAGCACGGTGGATGTGTATCAGAAACCGGCGACGCGCTATCCGTACACGGAGTCAGAACCCTACGGCGGCTTGAACGATTACAGCAGCAACAAAGTGCGCTGTGAGCAAATCCTGCGAACTGCCCATGATCGCGGCGATTTCCCGGTCACGATTATTCGCCCCGCGTATACCTATGGCGAAACGCGCGGCGTGTTGTATCCGTTCGGCACGGGCAGCACGTACTTTGACCGTATTCGCGCCGGCAAGCCGATTATCGTGCATGGCGACGGCACATCCCTGTGGGTGTGCTGCCATGTGGATGATGTCGCACGGGCATTTATCGGCGCGATTGGCAACCCAAAAACCTATGGTCAGGCGTATCACACGACGGGCGAAGAATGGTTTACGTGGGATGAGTATCACCGCCAGGTCGCCCATGCGCTCGGTGCGCCAGAGCCGGAATTCGTTCATATTCCCACCGATATACTGATGCGGTTTTCACCGCAACGCGCCCGTATCATCACCGAAAATTTCATGTTCAACAATATCTTCGACAACACCGCCGCCCATGCCGATCTCGGGTTCGCCTACACGATCACCTGGGTGAGCGGGGTGCAGCGTGCCGTCCGCTGGCTGGAAGAAAACGGCAAAATGCCCGCCAACGGCGATGATTCGTTTGATGAGTCCGTCATCAGCGCGTGGCACACTCTGCGCGACGGCATTCAGCGTGTATCGAGCGGTTAAGCCAGTTTTCTCGACTGTATCCGGCGAAACTTGCACACAATACCTGAAAAGTTAACAGGTATCAGAGCCTTCGCACACGGCGACGGCGACAAAATCGAAACGCAGACTCACCTCATCGGATGTTTCGACAAAGCCAGCGACATTGATCGGACCAACTCCGAAATCCGACATCAGGATCATCGTTTCTGCATGACCGGTCAGGGTATCCCCGTTGGGCGTCACGGAGACGTTCCACGTCGTCGGTTGCGTGGTCTCCCTGACGGTCAGGTCGCCCGTTAATTCGAAGGTATAGGTATTTCCCATCACAATCTCGTCGGGAAACCCGATCATCTCCTGTGGGACAAAGACCGCCTCAGGGTAAGTTGAGGAGTCGAGATACTCGCGCCGCAGCCGCCGATCTCTCAGCCCGCTGTCGGACTCGAACTGTTCAACGTTGATGACGATGGTTCCCACCTGGCTCTCCGAATAATCCGCCATATTGATGAGAATGTCGCCGGCGATCTGGCGGGTGATACCGGTCGCCGTGCTGACCTCCTGCCCGGCGAAGATTTCATCCACTGTGTAACTCGCCTGTGACTGCGCCGCATCAATGCGATAAATAACCTGTGTGCTGGCGGCGTCCAGCGTCGGCGCGGTCACCGTGCCGGAGCGTGGACCGTCGAAGCCGAACAAGTCGGCATACACCAGTATCAGCAGGACAAGGATCACCAGGACAGACACCCCAATCCCGACCTTTAGCCATCTACGCATTGTTTTGAGTCTCTTGTACTAAGCGGCACAACGAGTTACGGCGTATCTGAATATTCAGAATCTTGTATGGTAACGCGGACGTGCTGGCGCACGTCCCTACAAAATAACCTTGTTTTGATCATTTTGTAGGGATGCCCGCCAGGGCATCCACTGTGTTTGGTTAATTTTCAGATATGCTCTCACGGCGTTTCATGTGCCGCCATCACGGGCATCGGTGTACCGGGTTCGGCGGGCAGCATGGTGATGAAATTCAGGCACATTTCATCACTGGTGCCTTCGCCAGCGACGACATAGTGCGGCTCCGGATTCGACTCACTCACGCTGTTGTCCCATGTGCAGATCAGCCTGATAGTATCGCCCTCATTCAACCAGACGGGCTGTGCGAACCAGTAGCTGCCCTGCCAGTCGAAATCCCACGCAGGAATATCAATCAATATCTGTTCCTCGGGGGTATCCGGTTTGAGGATCGTGCGGGTGGTCTCCCCAAGCCTGTGCTGATGGCTCAGGATAGAGACCGCCCATCCACTTGACGGCACAGTGTAATCGCAGAAGGTTCGCGCATTGGTCGGATCCTGCGCGGCGTACTGATCGAGCGATTGACCACAGATTGCCAGCAGCGCATCGGCACCTGCTCCACTCCGTTCAATCGCAAAATCGCGGCTGCATTGTTCGCCCGATACCCCCTCCGGGCAGGGAATCTCGACAGGTCCCTGAACGTCCATCACGCGCAGCGCGGCAATGTCCGTTTCATCCGCCAGATCAAGCACGAGTTGTGACTGATCCGCGTCGGTATTTGCCTGCGTGTTATAGTGCATCTGCATGATGATAAATCCACCGGCAGGGAGGAGTAGCCCTGTGTTCTCTGGAAATTGTGTCGGTGTACTTCCTGGAACCCATGCGCCGATTACCCCGCTGACAGGTTGGTTTGTGTCCGCCGTATTGCCGACGAGCCCCATCCGCAGCAGATTGACCAGCACTTCGGTTCCACCAACGGCGGCGATCATACCCGTCAGTGTGCCATCGGTATCCACCGTTGCGATCACTTCATCCAGTTGCGCTACCGCGTCGTCACTCTGTAACAGAATACGCATATCGCCCAGACCGCCGACCTGAGCAATCACCGGCAGCAGCGGGCCCAGCGTAGCAAGACCGGGCCCGCCGGACGACAAGCCAGTCCCGCCAAAACATTCCCAGCCGGGCTGCCCGTCCGCGCCATTCAGGGCATCGGCTTCCGCCCGCTGCGCTGATGTTCCCGGAAACAGCACCGTATGATGGACGATCCCCGTATTGTCCGGGAGAATGTCGTAGCCGACGATAAACGTATCTTCGGTAAAACCGGGATCGAGCAGAAAACAGCGATAGTCATCGTCGCGTTCCTGATTGGGCGCATACGGTTCCGACATCGAAAGGACCCTGTCCGCTTCGACGACGGGTTCAGCCTGCTGTGCCGCGCTCATCGGCAGCGACGAGTCGTCCACGCTCGGCGCTCCCGCCTCTGCCCATGCGACAATCTGCTGGATTTCGTCGTCCGTCAGACCCCGTTCAAACAGAAATTCAGGGCTGAGATCGCCCGGCGGCCAGGGCGGCATAAACCCGGTACGAACGACCAGCGCAATATCTTCCGCGCCTTCAGTGATCTCGTCCGCTGTGTCCATGGAGAAGCTGTCATGTCCAAATTCGCCTGCGGTGTGGCAGCCGACACAATTTGCCTCCAGAATTGGGCGAATCTGCTCAAATGAGGGCGTTTCGCCGGAAACCGTGTTGGTCGGTTGAGTTGGTTCCGGGGTCGGAGGATTTTCGTGGGCGGATGCTGCCCATGCAGTCGCCAGCAATAACGCGACGATGGAGACAAGCCGGAAGAGTCGGTTTGGGAAAGCGGTTTTGATCATGGTGAATCCTCGACGATCACATGACAGATGCGGTTTCAGTAAAGCATGCCTTCGCTTGCAAGCTCAATTGTCGGATGTCATCAATCAAACTCACGCCCGTCACCCGCCAGATGATTGCTGTCATGAATTTTCAAATGGCGCTGCGCCGACGACAACGCGATGTGACAGCCGTGCTATAGTTCGATCACTGGACGGGTGAAGGGCAGGGAAGGCGCTTGCCGAGAGGGCGCGGCGAGACGACCATGCAGACTTCGATTGATATTAAGTCACCGATGGAAGCGCGATTTCTTCGTATATTTCGTGCGCTTGCCGCCATTCGGGTGTTACTTGCGCTGCTGTTCCTGCTGCTGCCGGGCGATCAACTGCGGACGTTGCCGTGGATGCGCGTATTGACGGTGCTTGAAGCGCTGCTTCTGCTTGTTTACCTGTCGCTGCCCGCGCTCAGGGTCAGGCTGGGCAGGTATTATCTGCCGGTAGCGATTGGCTGGGCGACGATGATCCCGCTGCTGGTGCAGAGTCTCACCCTTTACGGCATGTTCGGTGATGTGAATATTCCCGCCATCATGGATACGCCGCAGATTGCCAGTATCCGGAATACCCTCGTGCTGGCGATCATTAACCAGACGATTCTGGTTCTGCTTGTGCCGCTGATCGTCGTGGCATGGCTGTATGCCCGTTCAACGATGATTCTTTACTGTGTAGCCATCTTTGTTTTCGATTTGGTGATCGCGGTTCTCCTCTTTCACAGCAATCCAGCCCTGTTCCTGCTCCTGTTCGCGCTGATGATTTTCCGAACCATGCTGTATGCCGTGATCGGGCTGATGATCAATCAGATTGCCGGGATTCAGATGGAACAGCAGCGCCGCCTGATCGCCGCCAACGAAACGCTGCAAGAATACGGGCTGATCCGCGAACAACTGGCGACGAGCCGCGAACGGACTCGTCTCGCCCGCGAACTCCATGATACGCTTGCTCATACCCTGTCCGCCGCCACGGTTCAGCTTGAGGCGGTGAGTATCATCTGGGAGCAGCAGCCGGAAAAGGCGCAGCAGATGGTGATCAAGTCGGCGGCGATGATGCGCGACGGTCTTGCCGAGACACGCCGCGCTTTACAGGCGCTGCGAGCAGGGTCTCTCGATCACGAGAATCTGATGGATGCGATCAGCGCACTGGCGGAGTCGCTGATGACGCGCTATTCCACTCATATTGAGGTGCAGGCGAATGTCCCGATTGCGATTGACGATCCTGCCGTTGAACATGGGCTGTATCGGATCGTGCAGGAAGCCACCTTCAACGCCGCCCGTCATGCCGGGGCAAAACGGATTATGATCCGGCTGGATGTTTCACCCCATCAGTTGGTTATCAGCGTCAACGACGATGGCTGCGGATTTAATCCTGAGGGCGTGGCTACCACCGATCACTTCGGGCTGCGCGGCATGCGTGAACGCGCTCGTCAGATCGGGGCGGACTTACAGATTTCCAGCCAGATTGGAAACGGTACCAGTGTGAACATTCGCCTCAGCGGGAAGGATGGCTATGATGCGCCTCATCATTTGCGATGATCAGGAATTGATCCGGGAAGGGCTTACGCTCATTCTGGGTTCAAGGGCTGAGTTTGAGGTGATCGGGACGGCGGAAGACGGCGCTAAGGCGCTGGAAATGATTGAGCAGGATGCGCCCGACCTGATCCTCATGGATCTGAAAATGCCGGTGATGGATGGTATTCAGGCAACCGAAAGTATCCGTCGGCGATTCCCTGCGGTTAAAGTCCTGATTCTAACCACTCACAGTGATGATGAATGGCTGTTTGACGCGATACGGAGTGGGGCGAACGGGTATCTGCTCAAGGATGCGCCATCTGAAGAATTATTCCGGGCGATACGGGCGGTGATGGCGGGGGATACCCCGGTTGATCCGAAGATGACGCGAAAACTGTTTGACTATGTTTCCGATCACAATCCCCAACCGGATGCCCGCGTTATCAGCACGCTGAACGAGCGCGAACTGGACATTCTGCGGCTGATTGCACGCGGATACACCAACAGCGCCATCGCGGAAACCGTGCATCTCTCCGAAGGGACAGTCCGTAATTACATCAGTACGATTTTTGCCAAACTGGATGTGGCGGATCGAACGCAGGCGGCGATTCTGGCGCTGCGCTACGGTCTCGTCAAATTGAGCGATCTCTGACCAGAAGCCTTCTGCTGGCATATTGGCGAAATTCCATCATCTGGTAATCTCTTTCGTTTTTCGCTGCAAGTTTCAATGGGTTCAAGATGACAAAAGACTTCCCTGTATCGCTCAGGCGCTTGATACCACTCACGAATCACAGCCAGACTGTACCGTTCGGCGACCCGTCTGAAACCCTGTACCGAATTGCCGCCGTCCTCGCTCTTGGGGCGCAGATCATTATATTGACGGTGAATCTTGCCCTGCGTCCGCTGCCACCAGCCTTTCTGCTGGCGATGATCACGCTCATTGGGCTGTGCGCGATTACCGCGCTGGTGGAAACGCGACAAAGCGGTGTGGGCATGCCGCTGCTGGCAGTGCTGATCAACCTGTGGGCGGTGGGCGTTTATCGGGCGACGAACCTTGAGATCGTGCTGCTTGTTCTTCCCCTGGTCGGCATGGTGTTATTGCTGCTGCACTACTCACGCTCTTCCCTGGCGATCAATCTGATCGGCTCGGCGGTGGTGATGAGCAGTACCGAGAAATTTCACCGTAAGGATACGTATCCACCAGCGCGGTTGCCACGCGATAATGGCATAAAAACGGTACATCAATCATGGCAAACTGGATGGACGGCTCCAGCGCGGCGGCGGCAAGGGTAATGCCGCCGCCCTGACTGCCGCCGCCAATGCCAACCCGCTGAGGATCGATCTCAGGGTGTGACCGTGCCGCTTCGATGGCACGCACGGCATCGGTGAACAGACGGCGATAATAGTAGCGCTGCGGATCGAGAATGCCCTGTGTCAAAAATCCGGGATAATGAGGATTGCCTGCTTCTGCTTCAATATCAGGCGTACTTCCAGCGAGATAACCGCTTTGCCCGCGATTATCCATCACAAAGTGGGCATAGCCCGTCGCCGCCCAGAATAAATATTCCGAAATTTGCCCACGCCCGCTGGAATAGCCGTGATACTGCACATAGCAGGGCAGTGGTTTGCTTCGTTCACGGGGCAGAATGAGCCAGCCTTTGATCGGCTGCCCGCCAAAGCCATTAAAGGTGACGTCAAAGGCTTCCGTGAGTTGAAAACCCGTTTCAACCGGGGTGAAACGGGCATTGATGGGAACGCTTCTCGCCTGTGCCAGCGTCTCCTGCCAGAATGAGTCGAAATCCGTGGGGATATCGAGCGGCGGCAGATACCCCTCAAGCTGGTCTAAGGGGAGGTCAAACTGCGACATCGGCTTCATGTTCTCCAAAGTTAACGGGCATCGGGGCGGGCTGCATAGGCTGGCGTTCGATCTGAACATAAGCGCCGCGGTGCATCGCGGTCTCCAGCGCAGTCATCACTTCGAGAACGTGAAATGCCAGTTCGCCGCTGGCGCGGTGTGGGCGACTTTCAAGAATGGCATACGCCATATCCGCGACGCCAATACCCCGTTTCCACTTGTCCGCGTGTACAAATGGCATTGCCTCCCAGTCGTACTCGCCAGGGATGTAGGCGCGAACTTCTCGCGGCTCATAGCCGTTCGGATCAGGCAGGGTCAGGGTGCCTTTTTCCCCGTAAAGCTCCATTGTCGGGAGATGATGCCCCCAAACATCAAAGCTGGTGATGAGGGTCGCCACTGCGCCGGACGCAAATTCCAACGTTCCCGCATAGTGGGTGGGAACGCCGACGGGGATAGCGCGTCCATCATTGGCGGTGCGGTGGGGCAGCGCAGCATGTGCCGTACCGCTCACGCGGACGACGGCTCCGAGAAGATTGACCAAGCAGGTGACGTAATACGGGCCCATATCGAACATCGGACCTGCACCCGGCGCGTAGAAGAAATCGGGATTGGGATGCCAGCTTTCGGGTCCATGCGACGCGAAGAATCCGACAGCGGCAATCGGTTTGCCGATCAGCCCGTCATCCACCAGTTTACGGGCGGTCTGGTGCGGCGCAAAGAGAAACGTATCCGGCGCACAGCCCACACGCCGCCCTGCTGCTTCCGCAGCATCAAGAATCCGCCGCCCGTCTTCCAGTGTCGTTGCCAGTGGTTTTTCGCTGTAGACGTGCTTACCTGCCTGAAGTGCCCGAACTGACACGTCGGCATGGGCGTCCGGCACGGTCAGGTTGATGACAATATCAATGTCGGGGTCTCGCAGGAGATCGTTCACGCTGAGAGCGCGGGGAATAGCATAATCCGCCGCGATTTTCCGTGCGCGTGTCTCGTCGAGATCGGCACAGGCGGTAACTTCCAGCACGTCAAAACGACGGCATCCCTCGATATAAGCGGGGCTGATATTGCCCACGCCGATGATTCCAACCCGCATCTTATCGTCCATTGGCGATCCCCTGTTCAGCGAGATAATTATAGCTCTCCTGGAGCGCTTCGAGCATATCCGTCGCGGTGCGATCCAGTTCGACAATCAACCAGTCGGCATGGCTGGCGGCAACCACCTGTGGAATGTCCATAAATCCGCCGCCAAGCGCCAGCATCGGTTCGGTGTTCACGCCGGGACCATCCTTGAGATGAAGCAGGGGGACGCGCCCGTTCAGTTCATGAAGGACAGCAGCGGGGTCCGCACCGCCAACCTTGACCCAGTAGGAGTCGATTTCAAACAGCACATCTGCCGAGAGATAGCGGCGCATGACTTCATGCGGAATGCCGACGCCGTCTACCGAAAAGAACTCAAAATCATGGTTGTGATAGGCGAAGCGCAGCCCCAGTGCTTTGAACGCGGCGGCGGCGGCGTTCAGTTCGTCGCACACCGAACGAATCCCGTCAAGTGAGCTAAACCGTTCAGGCGGCAGCCACGCGCAGACAACGATGTCAATTCCGAGCGCAGCGGCGCGTTCAGCGCTGATGTGTGGGTCTTCCGATAGTGAAGGCAGATGAGCAGACGTGATGGTTAAGCCCAGATCGCGGCATAACGCGGCGGCAGACTGGGGCGAGGCGCCATAGATGCCGGCAAATTCCACGCCGCGATAGCCGATGTCCGCGAGGCGGCGGATCGTACTCGCAAAATCTACCTCAAGTGCCTCACGAACGGAATATAGTTGAACAGCGATTGGTAAAGACATTCGGGATTACCTCAAACGAAAAGATAAACAGTCTGTTGATCAGGCATTGCATAATGCAGTATGTTCTCGATAACATAGTGAAATTGTAGAACGGGATTGGGCTTTGTCAAGCATTCTGCTGAACAAGCCGAGCGGGTCTGTTATACTAATCGGAACGGAGGCGGCAACTACGGCAGCATGGGGAGACAACCGATCATTAAGCAGGCGACGATTTACGATGTGGCTGATCTGGCAGGCGTATCGCACATCACCGTTTCACGGGTAGTAAATGGCAAGCAGAACGTCAGCCCCGAAACCCGTGAGCGTGTGCAGAAAGCCATGCAGGAACTCGGCTATGTGCAGAATCCGATTGCACAGACTCTGCAAACGCGCCGCTCACGCACGATTGAACTGATCACGCTGGATGTGTGGGCGAATGACTCGTCGAATCTCGCCAGCATCAGTTCCGTCGCGCAGAAATACAACTATCAACTGACGATTATTCCAACCCTGCCCGAACGGGTCTATGATGTGCTGGCGGCAATTCCAAATCGTATGGCGGCAGGATCGATCCTGTATGGGCAGACGCTTGACCTCGATTACCGGGCAATTCAGCAAATCGTTCGCCAGTTTCCGTTTGTGCATATGAGCGGCAAGCTGCAAAGCGGTTTGCCATCGGTGGTTTATGATACCGCTTACGGCGTTCAACTGGCGCTGCATCACCTGATCGATCTGGGACACGAGCGAATTGCCTTTATCGGCGGGCAGCAGGGCATCCTTGACGGGCAAGTTCGTTACGAAACATACCTTGATTTTATGGCGGAGCATCAACTGAAGCCGGGACCCGTCGCCTTTGGCGATTTTGGCGTGGACAGCGGGGAAAGCGCTACGCGATTCCTGCTGGAAAGCGGCGAACCCTTCACAGCGATCTTTATCTGCTCCGATTCGATGGCATTGAGCGCCTTGTACGTGCTGGTACAGGCAGGGCTGCGCGTACCGGAGGATGTTTCGCTCGTCGGCTACAACAATGAGCGCATCGCCCCGTATATGTTTCCGCCGCTGACCACGATTGTGAACGATTTTGGCGTGCTGGGCGACGTGACGGCGGAATATCTGTTTGAGTTCATGGAGAACCCGAACACAGCGCGGCAGCAGCGCGTTTTGCTGCCGGAACTGGTCGTCCGTGCCAGCACGCTGCCGCCGCGTGAAACGGCGTAACGCTGTGCGGGCGCGGGAAACGCGCCCGCACACTTCTATTCGTGAGCGACGACGTGCCGATTTGATACTGTCACCAGTTCAATTTCCGGCTGCCCATCCTTATCTACCCAGATTCCGCAGCGAGTCGCGTCGGCGGTGCTGCCCAATTCAATCACCGAGCCATCCATTCGCAGAGCAGGGTGATACCACTCGCCGACCTGTTCGGCTGAGCCCTCGATGTAGTGTGCGATCATGGCGCGGCGGAAGCGATCCGTCGTGATGTTGGGATTGCTGCCATGAACCAGCGACCCGTTGAAAAACAGGACATCGCCAGGCTGCATGTGCACTGACTCGATAGGCTGACCCTCAGGAACTTCCACTGTGACATCGGTGAAACTCTGCGAAATATCGGCAGGCACCGCGCATAGAACATCCCAGTTCTGGCTGTGTGGCACAACGCGCAGACAACCGTTGTCATCGTCACAGGTATCAAGTGCCATCCACGCAGCGATGCATGTGCCAGGGTTAACGCGCAGGTAATATTGATCCTGATGCAGCGCCTGACCGCGTGCGCCGGGTGGTTTGAAATAAATCATCGTCTGCACGGCAAAAGGTTCGCGCCCCAGCAAACCGGTGAGACATTCGCGCAGGCGGGCGTCAAGCAGCCATTTCAGGCTAATCTCATCCCAGCGGTGCATATGTATCAGGCGGGGATAGCGCTTGAGCGGATCGGCGCTGCCATGCTCAACCCCGCTGGAATCGCCCGGATAGGTGCCATTCTCGCGCAGGGTCATGTAGTGGTCGCGGTATGCAGCAACTTCTTCTGCTGAGAATAGCCCGCGCACAACTACGTAGCCGAGATCCTCAAACTGGTCTTTATAGGTGGGTTGAAAACTCATTGCAGGTTCTCCTTTCTGAACTCAAAAAGACAGCACGAATTAGGAATTCTGATCTAACTGCCGCCAATCCACGATCACGCCCATGTGATCCTGCGGCGACTGTGCAAGCGCCGCGAACATCTCCGGCAGTTGGTTAGGAGCGATGATGTCGCTGATGAGCGTTTCGACATCGAGCCGTCCCGCTTCAATCCACGCCTTCAGGCGTCCGATATTCCCTTCAATTGTCGTGTGATTACCGGCGGGGCTGCGGGGGGGATTCTGCCATTCCAGCGCCCCGCGCACGGTAATGTAATGCAGGTGAATATGGCTCAACATCGGCGTGACATCCATCGTTACGGAGGCGCGTGGTGAGCCGAGCAGGATCACCTGCCCGTAATTCGCACAGGCGAAAACGGCGGTTTCGATAATCCGCGACTGACCGACGGCATCCACCACCACTTCTGCGCCGCGCCCGCCCGTCAAATCGCGGATAGCAGCGACCTGGTCATCAGGTGCGAGCGTGAGGACGGTTTCTATGCCAACGCGCCGCGCATACTCGCACCGCTGCGGCAGCGTATCAATGCCGATGACACGAGCGCCGCCGATCTGGAATAGCTGTGCGGCGATGTTTCCGATTACACCCAAACCGATCACGACCACCGTATCTCCAGCATGAACGGTCGCGTTCTGAGGGGCGGTGTAAGCGACCAGTGCCATGCGAATCATCGCGGCAACCGTGCCATCAAGCGCGTCGCCAATCGGATACACATTATGCCACGGCTGCTGATTTGGTGCGACGCTATAGCGCTGTAGTGAGGCATGTTTTGCCATGCACAGCACCCGATCCCCCGCCTTTGCCTGAGTCACTGCGCCGCCCACCTCAAGGAGTTTTCCGATCATGCCATAGCCGGGGCGGAAAGGATACGCATAGAAGCTGCCGGGCGTGTAGACATTGCGATCCAGCGCGGTGTAGCCTGCCAGTTCTGTCCCCGCGCTGATGACGCTTGCCTCCGCTTCGACCAGTACATCGTATGCGCCCAGCGGCTCATCCGCCACACTCTCGCTCTGAAAGTGCATGGTGAAGGCAGCGGGAATGACCACATAGTGTGATTTGAGAGCGCTCAAGATCGTTTTTTCACCTGTCTGCTAGAGATATGATGACTACTTGACAACATTTGCAGTCCCATGTTATATATCATTCATGTTCTCGATAACATTTCGTCAAGCATAACATAAAAAGGAGCAGAAAAGCAAACAAAACACATCGGTTTCCGTCTTCAGCAAGTAGTGAACTCGGACAATATTTTTTGGAGATAGCAAGATGTCTAAACGTACTCTTTTGATGGCTGTGATCGTTACCGCGCTGCTCGTTGTGAGCATTGCGCCCACAGCAGCCCAGGACCCCATCGTCATCCGCCAGTTAGATAATCAGGTCACGCAGACGCCCGCATGGGATCAGGCGATTGCTGAATTTGAAGCCGCCAATCCCGGCATCGTGGTTGAGCGCGAAGTCCTGTCCAACCTGCCCGAAGTGGTGCAGTTCGCCTTTGAGGGCGATAACCCGCCGCACCTATTCGCCGTGAATGTGCTTGAAGGCGCACAAATCCAGAGCCTTGTGGACAACGGCTATGTCTATTCGCTTGATCAGTTCGCCAACTGGCAGGAATTTCTCAACACATTTCCTTCGCCCGATCTGGCTGTTGCCTCCGGGCGCAATGAGTGGAATGATGTGGTCGTCTCCATGAAGTTTGACGGCGATCTGTTCTGGCATCAGTGGTATCTCAATCTCGACCTGTATGAAGCGGCGGGTCTGGTGGATGAGGCTGGCGACCCAATTATCCCCTCAACATGGGATGAACTGGTTGCGAATGCGTACGCTATTCACGAGGCAACCGGCGCATACGGGATGGGCTTCCCTGGCGCAAATCCGTTCCTGTTCAGCCTGATCCTGTGGACGTGCCATCTGTCGAGCATTGATTATGGTCCGCGTGGATTTGGCTTTGATATGCGCGACGGGCAGTATCACAGCGCGGACAATGCCTGCATTGACACGATCCTCGGCGATCTGGTGCAGATGCGCGACGATGGCATTCTGCCACCCGACCTGCTTTCGATTGACGATGAGCCGAACCGCGCCATGTTCGCGGATGGCGATGTCGCCCAGATCATCACCGGTACCTGGTCAATTACGGGATGGGAACAGACTCATCCTGAATTCACCAATTACACATCTATTCCGGTGCCACTGGTGGATGTGGAAACGCCGCAGCATTTCTACCAGTCTGACCCGGCGGGCGTGCTGTTTGCGATTTCGAGCGCCGCCGCCGAAGACCCGGCCGTGCTGGACGCCACCTGGCGCTGGTATCAGTTCATATACAGTTCAGCTCTGGGAAATATCTGGGCGGAAACCGGCAACGGTCTGAGCATTTTCACGGAAGGCGATGCAGCGCAGTTTGCCAACCTTCATAATCGAGGCTATTTTGAAACGGCAGAATTCTTCGCGCCGCATCCTGAGCCGCAGCTTGCCCGCCGCAATCCGGCAATTGGCGAACTGCAACAAACACTGATCGGACCGTCCGAACTCGATATTCTAATCGGCGTTTTCAGCGGACAGATCACCGACTGGCACGCAGCACTGGCTGACCTCGATCAGCGCAATACCGAAGCGCTGGCAATCGCCATTGCGGACGCGCAGGCAGCCGGTATTGATATCAGCCTTGAAGACTTCATCGTGCGCGACTGGGTGCCAAGCGAACCGTATCCGAACGCGCTGGTTCCGGGCTTTTATCCCGGCGCGCCGTGAAATTGAGCCATTAGTCTATAGTCGTTAGTCTTTAGCCTATAGTCTGTAGCCGTTTTCGGTTTGATAATTACGAAAGCCGACAAACGACTATAGACTAAAAGCTAACGACAAATGACTATAGATTTTCGTTGTTGAAAATAACGTTTCTAAACCTTATGGAAAGAATTACAACAACCCCACAGAAGACCGCTACCCACGACTGGCGGGGGAATATAAGCCGCCTCATGGATCGGGCAGGCGAACTGCTGTCCTTAACGGTGAGCCTGATGACGAAGGCGGACGTGCTGACGCTCGGTTTCGCGCTGTTCATGCTCGTCAGTTTTTTCAGCGGCGCGTGGATCAGGCTGTCCCGCGAAACTGCCCTTACGGGCTGGCAGTTGATGACCGCCAGTGGCGAGGCAGCGGCGCTGCAAACCGTCGCGCTCCCTGTGTTCATCCAACTGGTTCTGGCGATTATCCCGTTGGCAGGTGTGGGCGCAATCGCGGCGCTGGCATTTGGCATGTGGCAGCCCGCACAACGAGGGCGCGTTCCGCTCATCATCAGCCTGTGCGGTATCGCCGCGATGGGCGCGTGTGCCGTCTATCTGCTGGATCGCACGACCACCGAATCGCTCAATCGCCTGTTTCACAGCGGTTACTGGCTCACCCTGCTGTGGGCGTTGTGCCTCGCAGTGCAGATTTTCTTTCGCAGGCAGGTTCAGCCGACTCTGCGGAGCCGCTGGCTTGTACTTGGTGCTGTGCTTGTACTGAATGCACTGATCTATGCCTTGACGTTGTATGCCCAGGTGGTGCGATCACGGCAGGGCGAATCGGTCGCGTTTGAAATTACCGCGCTGATCACGGTTGCCCTGTATGGCGCTGCCCTTGGCGCGTTCGTCACGGGAAGTATTTACCGTCGGCGGGGTTATTCAGCCTGGCGCGGGCGCGGTATCGGTCTGATCGTCGGCATGTTCGGGCATCTGATCCTGCTCGTTCCGTTATGGGTATACACACCGCCCCATCCGCGTCAATCCAGCCAGACAAAAGAACGGGTCAAGATTGACGAGATTTCCTGGGGCATGGTCATGCTGGCACCATGGCTGCTGGCGTTTATCCTGCTCACGCTGTTCCCCATGCTCGACTCGTATCGCGTCGCTCTTTATAACTGGCAGGGGATTGGGCAGCCGACGCAGTTTGTCGGGCTGCGCCATGTTGAAAATGTCATAAAGGACCCGTATTTCTGGCAGTCATTCCGCAATTCCGTCATTTATACGGCGGTGCTGGTACCGATTCAACTGAGCCTGGCGCTGGGGCTGGCGCTCATCCTGACGCGCAAGAATATGCGTTTCGCTATCTTCTACCGCACCCTGTATTTCCTGCCCGCCGTGACCAGTGTTGCCGTCGTCGCTATCATCGTGCGCCTGATTATGGGGAACTTTGGCACGAGTGTAAGCGCACTTCTCGGCATGAATCCGCCGATCAACCCGATCACCAGCCCGCAGTTCTCGCTCTATTCGGTGATCCTGTTCGGGATGTGGCACTCGTTCGGCGTCAACCTGATCTACTTTATGGCGGCACTTCAGACGGTGCCGCAGGATTTGTATGACGCGGCGGAGGTGGACGGCGCGAACTGGTGGGGTAGGCTGTTTCACGTCACGCTGCCGTGTATCCGCCCGGTGAGCATCATCATTGTGTTCATGGCACTGATCGGCAGCATGTATGTGTTTGAGCAGTCATTTGTGCTGACGGGCGGTGGTCCATTTTTCTCCAGCCAGGTCGTCACACAGTACATCTATAACTACGCATTTCGCCAGCCCGCCCTGCGAATCACGCCGAATTACGGCTTTGCGTCTTCAGCGGCACTCTTCTTCGCCATGATCATGCTGGTACTGACGATTGCCAATTATTTTGTTTTGAGTCGCATGCGAAAAGAATCCGAAACATGACCGCAAAAACGACTACGTTCGCCTATACTCCACGTCAGCAGCGCCAGGATCGAACGGCAAAGTGGCTGCGGAACGGGCGTGAAATCGCCGTGCATCTCGTGCTGCTCGGCGTGGGTATTGTGTATATGTTCCCGTTCATCTGGGTGCTGGGCAGCGCCCTGAAAACGGATCGGGAATTTTTCTCGCAGGGGATCAATCCATTCCCATCGGGCGTACTGCACTGGGAGAATTTTGAACAGGCGTGGGTTCGCGCCAATTTCAGCCAGTACATGCTGAATACCCTGTTTGTGGCAATAGCAACAGCGGTGGTCGCTATCTTCATTGCTTCGATCACGGCGTATGCGCTTGCCCGCCTGGACGTGCCGGGCAAACGCGCTATCGCGGTTTTGATCGGAGTCGTATTTCTGTTGCCACAGGGCTATACGATTATTTCGACCTTTGAGGTGGTGACCAAGCTGGGGCTGCTTGGCAGCCTGATCCCGGTCATCCTGATCCTCGCCGTCGGGCATGTTCCCATGAATACATTTTTTCTTTACGGCTATATGCGCTCGATCCCTGGCGAACTGGAAGAAGCTGCCATCATAGACGGCGCGACGGTGTGGCAGCGCTACCTGCGCGTAATCCTGCCGCTGTGCAAGCCGATGCTTGGCACACTTGGCTTGTTTATGTTCCTCAAGGGCTGGAATGAATTTTTCCTCTCGCTGGTGTTTACACTGGGTACGCCGGGTCTGCGAACGCTGTCTATCGGCATGTATGCCTTCGTCGGCAGCAATTCGCGGGAGTGGACGCTGATCTGTGCCGGTGCGGTTATCAGCATTATCCCTGTCATCCTGCTGTTTATTTTCTTGCAGCGCTACTTTGTGCAGGCGTTCGCTGGGGCGATCAAGGGGTAGCGCAATTTAGTCCTTACCCTCTCTTCATGCGATGGAGAAGGGCGACAGAAACTCGACTATTCGGACACACTCCCGGCTGTCAATCTGGAGGATAATACGATGTTGAAAAAAGCGTTTTCCCCTGCACTGCTGGTGATGACGGCGCTGCTCATCGGGCTGCCCGCGTGGGCGCAGTCGGAACTCCCAACACTGCGCGATCTCGCCGAACAGGATGACTTTCTGATCGGTGCAGCCGTCGCCTCGTGGAACTTTCCTGATGAGCGCTACGGCGAAACGCTGGCGCGGGAATTTAACAGTATCTCGATTGAGAACGAAGCCAAGATGTGCTTTGTGCAGCCGCAGGAAGGCGTGTATGACTTCAGCGGGCTGGATCAGCTCGTCGAATTTGCCGAAGCGAATGCTATGGTGATCCATGGTCATACCCTGCTCTGGCATGAATGTTTCCCGGACTGGCTGCGAGGGCGCGACCTGACTCGTGACGAAGCCATCACCATCATGCGCGATCACATTCAGACGGTGGTTGGGCGCTATCGCGGGCGAATCGCCATTTGGGATGTGGTGAATGAGGCATTCAACAGCGACGGCAGCCGCCGTGATACTCCGTGGCAGCAGTGGATCGGCGACGACTATATTGCGCTGGCGTTCCAGTTTGCCCATGAAGCCGACCCGGATGCAATCCTCCTTTACAACGACTACGATGCGGAAGTCCTGAACGCCAAATCGAACGCCATCTACGAACTTGCCCGCGATCTGCTCCTCGAAGATGTACCGATTGACGCTGTCGGTTTGCAGATGCACACGGCGGTTGGCGAGGTGCGCGAAGGCGGCATTATTGATCCGGAGTCGCTTCGCAACAACATGCTGCGTTTGGGTCAGCTAGGGTTGGACGTGTACATTACCGAGATTGATGTCGCCCATCGCGCTCAGGTGGACGATGCACTCCTGAATGAGCAGGCAGGGACATACTATCAGGTCATGCAAACCTGCCTTTCCACCGAGTTTTGTCGCGGCTTGACCACATGGGGCGTAGCGGATGTACATTCATGGCTGCGAATGCCGGAATATTACGAGAACCCGACGGTCGCCCCGCTGCTGTTTGACGATTCGTTCGCGCCTAAACCCGCTTATTACGCGGTGCTGGATGTGCTGGCACGCGATCTCGGTGAGACGCCGATCCTGACCGATGAGCAGGTTACGGAAATACTGACACCGACGGTTGCTTTCGTCGAAATTACCGAACCTGTCTCGTCGGACCCGGCACAGCTTGCGCCGGACAGCGCACACGGGGCGTTATATTACGTCGCCTATCCGGTGACGATCACGCTCGACGGCGATCCGTCCGACTGGGCGAATATCCCGCGTGACACCGTGTTTGAGGGTCCGCTAACGCCCGACGACACCCAAATGTCGTTTGCCGCCGCTGCTGATGACGAGTATTTCTACTTCTTTGCCGACGTTCAGGACAGCAATATTGTCTACGGGGAACATCCGCTGTCTTCGGAATGGTATAAGGAAGACTCGGTGGAATTCTATCTGAACACCACCGGTGATCTGACGCTGATGGAGTATCAGCCGGGTATCGCCCAGATCGCCATTCCTGCGGCAAATCTGGAAAACACGGGCAGCCCTGCCGATGCGGTGATCGCGGGCGGAAACTCCGGGAATGTGGATGTGCAGGCGGTTGTCGTGCGAACGGATACGGGTTATCGTGTCGAAGCTGCCGTACCGCTGGAAACCGCCGTGTGGTCAATCACGCCAGAGCAGGGGGGAATCCTCGGCTTTCAGGTGCATCTCAACGGCTCGTCCGGAAACGACCGTGAAACCAAGCTGATCTGGTCGGCGTTTGACCGCGAGGATCAGTCGTGGACAAACCCCAGCGTGTTCGGACAGTTGATGTTCTGGAATGTGAATGAGTAGGTGTGCATCGTGATTGTCTGGCAGCAGCAGAATGCGTTTTTGCGCGTTGAACTGATGGATGATGGCTCGGCGCAAGTCACCGATTGCCGTACTGGTGAGGTCTGGCAGATGGGGCGCGTCGCCTTTCAGGAAGACAATGCCGTGGATGTGGGACACTGCTGGCTCCGCACTGAGCGTTCCATGTGTGAGGAGTATCCGGGGCGTTTTCACCTTGAACCAGCGGGTGATCAGGGTATCCTGCGCGTGACGCTGTTCGGCTGGGAAGGGCGAGTGGTCGGGCAGTTCTCGATTGAACCGCGCCTGGTTGATCAATGGCTGGAATTTCGCCTGTTCGATATTGACGAGTCGATCCCCAGCCTGGTTTACCCGACGCCAATCGTGACGGAAAGCCTGGTATTTCCGCAGAATGTCGGGCGGTGGGTACGCAAGCCGTTTCCCTTCCCCCAGCGCTACTGGTGGGTCTATCCCGTGCATCTGCGAATGCGCTGGTTCGGTGGGCTGCGTGGGGATCACGGCTGGATCGCTATCCTCCACGAAGGCTATACCGATGGCGGAACGCATGTCGCCGAGATGAGCGCCGCACCAGCATGGTTACCGTCTATGGGGCGCTGGTCAGGGGATCGCATCGTGCGCTACGGCTTCACCAGCGGCGGATATGTCGGGCTGGCGAAGGCGTATCGCGCTTACGCGATTGAGCAGGGGATGTTTCGCTCCTTGCGTGACAAGCTGGAGGATTTACCTGCCGCCCGCAACCTGCCTGGCTCAGACCTGCTCTCGTTTTTTCAAGGTGAGTCCTTTCGGACAGATCGCTACGAGGATCTGCTTCAGCCTGTGCCATCCGATCTCGCTTCCGAAGGCGATAGCCCGCGTGTCTATATCACCTATGCTGACGCACAGCGGCTGATTCACGAAGCGCAGGGGCTGGGTGTGAATCGGGCGCTGGCGGTCCTTCGGGGCTGGATCAAAGGGGGCTACGACGAATCACATCCCGATATTTTCCCGTTGGAAACTGCTTATGGCACGATGGATGAACTGCGCGATCTGCTCGCGCTGAACAGCGGCGTGACGGTGGCGCTGCACGATAATTACCAGGACATTTATCCTCAATCCGAGTCGTTTCCTCAGGGCGTAATTCGCAACATGCAGGGCGAAATGCTGCGCGGCGGAATCTGGGCGGGTGGTCAGTCTTACCTGATCAAGGCACCGGACGGTGTGCGGAATGCGCGGCGCAACTGGCAAACGCTTAGCGGATTGAACCCACGCGCCATGTTCGTTGATACGACGATTGCCGTGCAGTGGTACGAGGACTACACGGCTGATTCGCCTATGAGCCGCGCACAGGATAAGGCGGCAAAAGAGGAACTGCTGCAATTCTTCCGCGAACAGCGGCAGGTGGTTGGCAGCGAGGAAGGCGCAGATTTTGGCGTTCCGTATGTTGAATGGATCGAAAACCGCCATCGCCGTATCGCGGGTGAGTCGATTCCGCTGTGGGGGCTGGTGTTTCATGACGCGGCATTCTGCGCCCGCTACCTGCGCCCGACACATGATTATCTCACCGATATGCTGTGGGGATACATGCTGCTCTGGGATTTCCGACAGCCGGAGGGTTGGGATGCGCTCTTAAGTGGGATCGCGGCAACGCGCCCCGCGACGGCGTGGCATGGGCGGATTGCGCTTGACGAAATGCTCTCGCACCGCTATCTGACGGATGACGGACAGGTGGAGGAGACGGTCTTTTCCTCCGGCGCGGCGATCACGATCAATTTTGCGGATGAGCCGCGCACGGTGGATGGGCTGCTCATTCCTGGTCAGGGCTATGTCATTCGGGATTAAATGCCCTGCTGAAACTGTTTTTGTGACCGCTTCCGCCGATGCGGAAGGTAAGGTCTACAGTTTGTCGGGCGAATCGTCCTGCCTTGCACATATTGTCAGCGAATTTCAGACACAGCATAAAAGAAGCTCAGGCAATCAGAATTCCGTCACAGCAGGTTTCCCCTCCAGCCAGGCGATCATATTGAGGACGAGGTAATTCCAGTTTTGAAAGCCGCGATTCAGAATGGGTTCGCCGTTATCCGGTTGGTAGTATTCGTGCAGCGCCCCAAAGCGCTCAATATCGCGCCCGAACAACCGAATCGTCTTTTCAGCCAGGTCACGGGCATCGTCATAAAAGCCATAACGAACCAGCCCGCGAAACGTCAGGTAATTGATCACGCCCCACAGCGGACCCAGCCAGCAGGACGGGTTGCCCGATGCGCGTATCGCATACATCTTTTCCAGTTTCGACAGGCTGCGAACACCATAAGCGGCGTTAAACGTGCGCGTATCGCGGTAATGTTCCTTCACGACGCGCTCCGCCTGTTCAGGCGTTGCCACTCCCGCCCACAGCGCCAGAAAACCCGACCACACGCCAATCCGCTGAATCAGGCAGTCCCAGTCACGCGGATGACCCGCATGGAGTCCAGTCGTTTCCGCCGGGCGTAAATTCAGGTCTACGCTGTAAAAAAAGCCGTCGCGTTCATCCCAGCAGTGTTCGAGGATAGCATTCCGCAGGTGATCGGCGTCCTTTTGCAGTTCATGACCGACATCATCCAGTTTCAGGCATGCCGCCAGATAGATCGCCGCCTCAAATTCTTTCAGCATCAGGCAGTTCAGGAAAATCGCGCCGGAGCTGCGCGGCGGGCGGTAATACGTGCAGGGGTCGTTATCGCCGCCGATCATCAGGTCGCTTTGCCAGAAATACACGCCGCAGGCATGGCGATGATGATTGCGATAGTTATTGAGGAATGTCAGCAGATAGTAGAATTTATCGCGCAGCCATTCAGCGTCGCCATCTCCTAAGCGCGTGATAAAAGCCGCGTGCTGCGCCAGCACCGGCTTGTGCATATTCTCGCGGAACGGCTGCACCGCTTTATACACAGCCCCTTCGCGCTCAATCACGATGGGTATCCAGCCGTCCATCCCGCCCCAGTGCAGGTAATTCAGAATACAGCCCTGTTCATAGCGGCGGGCGTCTTCCTGTGACTGGGCATCGCCGACTTCGAGCAAAATCTGGCGTAGGGCGATATTACTGAGCCACGAATCCCAATCCCACAGCACATCGGCATACTGCTGGCTGCCCGGCGTGATGAACGGATACGGCATGTTGCCGCCCGCCTCTCGAAACATGCCGCGATAATTTTCAGCGAGGTTCTGGCGCAGCAGGGCGATGTATCGGGAAATCTCGTCGGTCATCTCAGTCATCCAGTGTCACAATAAAGGCGGAATTGCCGCACGAGCCGGCATAAATGCGATCCGTGTTCGGTTCAAGGGCGACGGTTTTCCAGCGGATCGCGCCTAAACGCGGATCGTAGATGTCCGCCCATGTTTGCCCCCCGTCACGGCTGATGACCACCGCCGACGGGCAGTCTGACCAGTACAGCGGTTCGCACACCGCGACGATGAGTTTGCCGTCCGCCCCGCCAACGGCAAGCGAGGTTGCATTGAAAATCCGATCCTCTTGCGGAAACAGTTTTTCCCACGTCTCGCCGTAGTCGCGGCTGCGCCACACGCCCTCACGGATGAAGCCCGCATATAACACGCCCGCCTGATGCTCGTCAGCACGGATGATGTTGAGGACGGAAGCGCGATCCCGCTTGAAGGGCAGGGAAGCACCAATGCCCTCCCATGTTTTGCCGCCGTCACTGGTTCTGAACAAGCCTTCCGTCCATTCGCCCAGATAGATCGTCCCCTTACGATGCGGATCAAGGCACAGCAGTTGGTTCGTGCCACACACATTCTTGGTCTGCGAAATGACGACGGACAGCAGTTCGTTTTCAATCCAGAAACGCTCATGCGGCACACGCTGAATCGACTCAGGAAATGGATTGTTCAGCCGTTCCCACTGATCACCCCAATCCCGTGTGCGCCATAAGCCCGCGCCCTGCGCGATGATGCCATCCAGATAGGCATAAAATGTCCCCGCCGTGAACGGGTCTTCCGCGAGTGCCTGGACGGAGATGCCCGCCGCCCGTGACTGAAATGCCAGCCGCGACTCGTCGGTATCCGGCGTCCCAGCAAGCGACAGCACAACCTGCGGGTCTTTGCCGTCTATCCCCGTCCGTATAATCGAACAGCCCTTGGGTCCTTTGACACTGTACAGCACCAGGTCGGGGCGATAACGTGAGGCGACGACGGCGCTGCTGTCCGGCTGAATGTTTTCGACTTTCGGGTGGGGCATGGCGTCAAACGTGCGCCCGCCGTCGGTGCTGAACTTGGGCGCATGATCCGCCGAGACCATGAACACCGTGTTTGCTTTTACAGGATGGGCGACGATATTTTCGATACAGATATTTTCCATGCCTTTGAAGTGATTGGCGTCCCACGTCATCCCCGCGTCGCGGCTGATGGACACGCCATACCAGTTGGTGAGATACAGGGTCTGGCTGTCGCACGAGTGAACACGGATTTTGGCAATCGCCCAGCCCGCATACGGCAGGCTCATGTATGACGGGTAGTGATGAATATCCGCGTCATTGTGCCAGCGGATCAACTGCCATGACTCGCCGCCGTCGTCCGAGCGATAAATGCCAATCGGCGGGACATCCGACTCATAGTTTGGAAAGGTTTCCGCCGCCGCATACACCCGCGCTGGATCGTTGCGGTCAACGGTGATCGTCCCGATTTTGAATTTCGACAAGCCGTGAGCATGATTCGTCCAGGTGCGCCCGCCATCTGCCGATTTGACGACGCCCTCGCTTAAACATGCCGCGTGGAGAATATCTGTTGAACGCGGGTCAAATGCCAGTTCGCCGAAATCCATGCCCTCGTGCAGCACGTCCCACGTTTCGCCGCCGTCCAGCGAGCGATACAGGCGGGCGGGATTCGGGCGCACGGTGTCATACTGC
>Ga0224723_1000567_pt1 | contig 25191 bp, 15 predicted proteins | sample Balambano_FR2_Me_FD_161647 | JGI IMG/M metagenome (GOLD analysis project Ga0224723, IMG submission 161647) | Freshwater sediment microbial communities from Lake Towuti, South Sulawesi, Indonesia - Balambano_FR2_MetaG | ecosystem: Environmental > Aquatic > Freshwater > Lake > Sediment | place... | reverse complement strand
GAAGAAAGCTTTGATGAGCGCGCCCCGCAAGGCTGCGCGCTCATCAAAGCTTTCTTCGGGGGGGCGCAGCCGGGCTTATTGCGGGCAGGAGATGGCGAGGTGCTGGCGCTCGCCCGTGTGGAACTGCGTCAATGGCTGCATATCACGGCTGAACCGCTGTTCTCTCGCATCTTCCGCTGGCACGATAGTTACCCGCTTTCGACCGTCGGTCATCTGGCGCGCGTTCAGGCTGCGCGGGCGTGTCTTCCGGCGGGCATGTATGTCGCGGGGAGTTCCTACGAAGGCGTTGGCGTGCCGGACTGTATTCGTCAGGGACGGACAGCAGCGCGAGATGCTGCGCGTCATCTTGGTCTTGTTATAACGTAAAGGGAGAAGAAAAATGTCTGGATGGAAAACACTCCATGCCGTGCGATTGGGTGCATTTGCACTGGGTTACGGGTTGACGGGCGCGCTCACTGGCGGCACGCTCAACCGCATCATGGTGGTTGAATTAGGACTGCCTGTCTCGCTCGTCGGTTTGTTCTTTGCCGCGCCGCTGTTTGTCTCACCGCTGCGTGCCTGGCTGGGCTATCACACCGATGCGCATCCCATTGGCGGGCTGCGCCGCGCGCCGTATATCCTGCTCGGTTCAGCGCTTGCCGGAGTCGGCGTTATACTGGCAATTCTGCTATTGCTCGTGTCGGGGGCGAACGCGGTGGTGCTGGCACTAGGGGTGATGCTGGCGTTCCTCATCCATGAATTCGGGCGCAACCTGTGCCATAACAGCTTCCAGGCGTTGCTGGCAGACCGCTTTACCGATCACGCCCGCGCCCGTGCGATGACGCTGTTTGAAATTGTCACGCTGCTGGGCTTGATCATCGGTGCGGGCGGGATTGGCGGGGCGCTGCGTGTGTATACACCCGAACGACTGGTCGCCCTCACCGTGATTATCGCCGTCATAACGTTCGCCCTGTCGCTACTGGCAGCGGTCAGAAATGAGCCGCGCGACGCTTCGACCGCACACGCCGTTCAACAGGCAGCCAGTACGCCGTTTCTGACGATTCTGCGCCGGGCGATCATCGCTGACCCGCAGGTGCGCCTGTTCTTCGTGCTGGTCACGCTGGTGGTGATGGGGACGCTGGCACAGGATGTGCTGCTCGAACCGTATGGCGGAGTCGTGCTGAATATGGATGTTGCTGCCACAACGCGCCTGACGGTGTTCTGGGGGCTGGGCGTAATGGCGGCAATGGTGTTGTCCGGCGTCTATCTGATCCGGCAGTTTGGGCAGGTGGCTATCCTGCGTGTGGGCATTATCGTCAGCATCTTCGCGTTCGGCGGCATCATCACCACCGGGCTGATGCAGCAGGTGGCGGGTTTTCAGGCGCTTGTTGTGATGATGGGGTTGGGAACGGGGCTGGCGGGTGCGGGCTTGCTCACCAGCATCGTCCACTTCACCACGCGCATTCGTGCAGGCTTGCTGCTTGGCGTGTGGGGCTTCGCCATGATTCTGGGACGGTCGCTCGGTAGTCTATTCGCTGGCGTCGCAGTGGATGCGCTCACATGGACGGGGATCGCCAGCCAGCCTACCGCCTACATGATCGTCTTTGTGCTGGAGGCGCTGCTGCTGGTCGTCGCGCTCGTCATGACCGCTCGCATTCGTGTGAGCAGTACGCGCGTGGCAGAGGAAGAACGCGCACTCTTGCAATCTGAAGCGGCTGTCGGCGCGGCAGCATTGTCCTGAAACCGTAGTTACCAAAGGTCAATCATGGTCACTCCATCCACGCACTCTCCTGTCGGCGTCCTCGTCGCTCAGCTTGGCACGCCCGACGCGCCGACCGCAAAGGCGCTGCGCCCGTATCTCAAGCAGTTCCTGTCAGACATGCGCGTCATCGACTATCCGCCGTACATCTGGCAGCCGATCCTTCAGGGCATCATCCTGAACACGCGCCCGCGCCGTTCCGCGCGGCTGTATCAGCGCATCTGGCTGCCGGAAGGCTCGCCGCTGCTGGTCTATTCGCAGCAGCAGGCGGCAGGGTTACAGGCGCGACTCGGCGATGGCTATCGCGTCATCGTCGGGATGCGCTACGGGAATCCCAGTATTGACGCGGCAATGCAAGCATTTGCAAATGAAGGCATTAACCGCGTTATTGTGCTGCCGATGTTCCCGCAGTTCTCGTGCGCAACGACGGCATCGATCTACGATGCAGTGTACACGGCGGCGGCAGGACGGCGCTGCCCGCTGTTCCACGACCGCAGGCGCTTTGTGCCAACCCTGCGCTTCGTTGAGCCGTACTTCGATCATCCGCTGTATCTCGCCGCGATGAAAGACCACTTACAGCAGCAGATTGCACAACTGGATATATCTCCGGACAAGTTCGTGATTACGTTTCACGGCATCCCGAAGCGCTATGTCGATAGCGGCGATCCGTACCGCGCGCAGTGCGAACGCACGGCAGCGCTGCTGGCGCAGGCGATGGGCTGGCGCGATGATGAGTGGCTCCTGTGTTTCCAGTCACGGTTTGGTCCAGAGAAATGGCTGGAGCCATACACCGATGAAACTCTGGAGTCGCTGGCACATCGCGGCGTCAAGCGTCCGCTGGTATTTTCGCCCGGCTTTGTCACCGACTGTCTGGAGACGCTCGATGAACTGGGCAACGAAGGGCGCGACCAGTTCGTTGAAGGCGGCGGCAGTGCCGGGCATTACCACCTTGCGCCATGCCTGAACGCGCACCCCGCATGGTTGGACGCGATGGCAGCGCTGGTACATGCCAATGCGGCAGGGTGGGCGTCTGCCCATGTGCAAGCTGTTGACGGACAGACGAGCTTGAACGGCAGCGGCAGCGATTTGCTAGCGCGCCCGCGCGCGGAAGTAGCCGCTGATTAGGCGGTAGAGTTCGAGCGTGCTTTCCGGCTTGCGCTCACCCAGTTCCAGACGGCGCATGTTGCGGTCGTCATCCAGCAGCGCGCGGGCGCTGCCGCGTTCGGCGATGTAGATGATCAGGTCGGGCAGCCGCTGGAAATCGCGCGACAGGTTGCGCACCAGTTGAGTCTGGTCATTCGCGCTGACTTCATCCCACATACTTTCAAGCTCGCCGCGCAGCACATCAGGATTGTAATTCGAGCGCGGTTCTGTCGGGAAGGCGCGGGCGAAGTTGCGTAGAACCTTGAGCGCCGTCTTGACATGATCCAGTACATCGCGTGCGCCGCGTGTGCCGATTGGATGCCCCGTTGCTGACTGGGTAATCGGCTCGCGCTGGTTTACGCCTTCAGCAAAATACCCGCCCGCGATGCGCAGCACATCCAGCGGGGCAGCTGCCTCCACACGCCCGGCGATGGTGTCCGCGATCTGCATGTCAGTCTGGCGCGGGTAAATCATGCGGTGCTTTTGCGCGATGCTGACGATCAGCTTGCCCAGGTCGATGATTTCGCGCCCCAGTTCGCGGCGTTCCTCTTTCGTCAAGCCACCACTCAGGCTGTCCAGGTCGCTCATGATGATCTTCAGCCCTGGATACCGATCCTTATCGACAAAGGCAACAGCGGTATCGTGAAGCAGCGCAGTCGTGGTATGCAACTGTACGGCGTAGTCTTCAATCGGCACGCCTTCAAACATGCGCTTGAAGATCAGCGTTGCGATCAGCGTCGCCTTCACTTTCTCGCCCATGCGCTCGGAGATGCGCGCCGCCGCCCGGCGGTCGTCGCCGCTGGGGAGTTTGCGCACGTATTTGCGCAGCAAATCCACCGCAATCTTGCGCAGCGCTTCGTCGCCACTGAGGAGCTTGCACATGCGCAGCATGGAGCGAACACCTTCGTCTTCACCCTCGTTGAGCGCGATCTCCGGCAGCACGTCGGCAATGCGTGTGGCGGATGGTGCGTCTTCGCGGCGAATGTGATATTGCACCAGCCCCAGATGCAGTTCTATCGGCAGTTGCAGCGCCACGCGCGGGTTGCCCATGACGAGCGTATTGAGTGCGGCAGCCGACTTGGAGACTATGGGTGACCAATCGGTTGCCACCTGTACAGCGTAATGCGCTCGCATCATCGGCAGCGGCTTCAACCCGCTGCCTGCAAGCGCGTCAAGCGCCGTCTGTGCTTCGTCTGGTGGCAGATTGGCATAGGCGAACAGACGCTCAAGGAACTCGGCAAAATCTGCCTGTGCCGTTTCCTGGTCACGGTAGAGCGCTCTGCCAATCGCGCCGAGCGTGACGGCAAAGTCGTTATAGGCGCGGCGTGACAGTTGAATACGCAGCAGGTGTTCGGCACCCGTTTCGCCGACACGGACGAGGACTGCTTCTGTCGCCAGGTTGCGCGTCAGCCAGCGCAGCGTTTGATCATAGGTGCTGCCGAGTTCGCTGGCAGCCGTCTCCGCCAGCAGCGCCAGCGCAGGCGTGTCCACCAGCGTCGGGTTGCCGTTGGTCACAGCGATTTCAGCAAAGCGCACTGCCAGTCGGTCGCGGTCTTCCTCGCCAAAGGCACGCGCCGCGCCTGCCAGCAAACCGCTGGCATCTTCGCTGCTGGCGTTGAGCAGATGTGGTTGCAACCGTGCCAGCACAGGCGGCAGACGGCTGATCAGGTCGCGTTCTGCGAACAGGCGCATGAAACGGTCGGTGGGGTAGGTTGCCGCTGCGCGCGTGAAAATCATGCGCGCAAGTTGGTCATCGTTTCCGGCAAGTGGCAGCGCTTGATCCAGCAGGTTTGGCAACACTGATTCCATGTTGACATGCGGCGGTGCGTTGCCTGCCGAATGCAGGAAGTGTGCCAGCCCCGCCGCGTCGCGCGCCCGAATGAGCGAGTCGGCGTGCATCTTCGCGGCGCGCTGTGCCTGCTCTGACCAGAACAGCCCACGAAAACCGCCAGGCGTACTGAGCCAATCGACCAGCGCGTCGAAGATTGTCCCGGCATGGACGCCCGCTGACAGGAATTCATCGATCTGGCGGAGCAGGGCATTCTCCAGTTCTTCATTGCCGCGCACCACGCGCCCCAGCATTTGCAGCCGTTCGGTATCCGCCAGCGGCAGCGCCAGCTTGACGATGTGGCTGACGTAGGCGAGCTTGAGCGCTTCCGTTAGCGACGGATCATCGGTCAGGATTTGTGCGGCGTCTACCAATTCGATAGGCTGGTTGTTCAGCACGGCATTATCGATGCGCAGCCGCTTCGATGCGTAGCGCAGCGCATCGCCCAGACTATCGCCCTGACGAATGCGCCAGCCCGCGACCGGCGTCAATCCGGCGGTCTGTTCCAGCACCAGCGTGGTATCCAGTCGCAGCTGGCTGGTGATGAAGCGGGCGTAGTCGTCGCTCGCCTTCACGCCGCCGGTTGCGGCATCCTGCCAGCGATACGTCGTGACATCGGTGGGCAGGTCAGCATCCGGATAGAAGACAACAATCGCGTCGGGGGTACGCAAGGGTGTGCTGTGCGTAGCGAAGGTGACACCCGCGCGGGCGGGCGGCGGCAGGAGCGCCTGCAAGCCTTCGACAAAAGCCAGCCGGGTTTCCAGGTCTGGCGGCGCGCCTGTCACGATGAGTGGTGTGCCGCCGATGATGCTGGCGAGCATCGCCTCAATCGTCTGGATACGATCCCGGCTGGCAGTCATGAGTCCCAGCAGTGCGCGCGTTTGCTGTTGTGGGGTCGGGGGTTCCGCGCTCATAAATGGCAGCAGCGGCAGGCGCGCATCGCCCTTTTCAAAGGTTTGCAGCATCGGCTGCACCAGCGCCAGCAGCGCTTTCAGGTTGCCGCTCAAGCTGCGTATCAGATCAGCGGGCAGCAGTACCACATGTGTCATCACCTGCCCTGCGCCCGCAATCTGCGCCTGTACAAAGTAGTAGCCACCTTTGCCGCGCACGAGTGACAGCCCGCCGACGGGATTGTCTTTTGCGGGTGGGATCAGCGCGATCTGCACCGCTTCAGCCACCAGTTCCGGCTTCACGCCCGGCGACGCCGCCAGCAGGCGTAAATCTTCCTGTGGTGTACCTGCGATGACCAACTGCCCCCGATAGAAATGTTCGAGTTGATAAGAATTAGCCACGAACGAATCTCTCTTTACCCAGCGAAACTGATACCACTACATCCTACGATTAACTATAGTTCCAGGTGCATAGAGACACAACGGGACTTTCGCCCAATTACAATCCAAACCGTTGTAATGCCGCCGCGTATGCCTCTGGCGTATCAATGTCTTGAAGCACGCTGTCGTCCGTCTCCACATAGGCAATGTCATTCGTGTGGCGATTGATGACAGCGCGCGGGGCGCTGCCCGGTGGCAGTGCCAACAGCTCATCCCAGTACTGACGGTCGATCAGGATGGGATGCCCACGCTTCATATTACAGCTGGGGGCGATGATGCCGCCTCTGCCTTCGGCATAGGCGCGCAGCAGTTTGCGCACGTTGCTAGCACGGATCATGGGTTGGTCGCCCAACGTAACCAGCGTCGCAGACACATTGGCAGGCAGCGCCCGCAGCCCGGCGTGTAGCGACGACAGCATTTCTCCGGTTGCGTAGTTTGGATTGTGAGTCACCTCCGCACCCGCTGACGCCGCAACTGCCCTGACTGCTTCCTGCTCTGCGCCTGTAATGACGCGAATGTCCGTCACCCGCCCGGCGCGCAGCTGCCCGATGACCTGTTCCAGCACCGTTCGTTCGCCCCAGGGCAGCAGCGGTTTCGAGCGTCCCATCCGCCGTGACAATCCCGCCGCCAGTACCAACGCTGCACAGCGCCGTTCGATTGTGTAGATCGGGTCGTCTGCCTGCACCGCGCCGATCAGGACGCGCTCAAGCGTGGATGTGCGTTCGAGTGTCAGCCGTGCGATGCGCTGCGCAATCGTCCGCGCGCTGCCTGTTGACGGTACAGCATTCAACAGCGCTACCTGGCGCGCTCCCGGCTGCGTCATCACGCCCGCCGCTGCCGCGATAGTGTCCGCGCTGACATCGATACCCGGCTTGACCAAGCACACCTGCGCCAGCGCGTCCGCATTATAGACATGCGCCTCATCCAGCGGCTGCCCCAATGCGCCATAGCCGATGACGTTGACAATCAGCGTGGTCTCCGGCGGAATGACGGGTTCATGCGCTTTGGGGTATTTCAGCGGCTTGCGGCGCGAGCCATCCGCTTCAATCAGCGTGTAATCAGGGCGGTGTTCAGCAATCAGGGTGGGCAGTTGTTCCGGCGTGATGCCGATGATTTTGTCGTTTTCGATGCGGTCGTAAACGAAAGCAACCTCACCCCATAACCCCCTCTCATCCGCGCCCATGCGCGTCGTCGTCGTTACCAGCACCCGCGCGCCGTCCCCTGCCAGTTCATGCGCCAGCCGTGCAAGCGCGCTCGTCTTGCCGCCCGCGCCGATGAACGAGATCACATCTCCGGCGCGTAGTGCGAGCGCGTGACACAGTTTCATGGCGGGGTATAGAGCTTCACAGACGGCTCACCCGTTCACGCAGACGCTTCATGCGTCCTGTGCGTGGGCGCAGCCGTTCAAACAGGTCAGTGACGGTCTTCACCAGCTTGCGCCAGCGCGTGCGGACGCCCGCGAAGGTGTAGCTAAGCTGACGACGCTGACCTTTGAGCAGTGAGCGATCTTCCACCTTCAACTTGGGCGAACCCCACTTGACGACGGTTGCACCCCACGCCAAGCCGCCGCCGAAGCCGACGAATGCTGTGTAGTCATTCTCTTTCAGGCGTCCCTGCTGGACGGCTTCAACCAGCGCAATCGGGATCGAGGCGGCGGACGTGTTGCCGTACTTGTCGAGGTTGACCATGAAGCGCGATTCGTCAATCTTGAGCGCGCGGGCGCTGGACTGGATGATGCGCACGTTCGCCTGATGTGGCACGATCAGTTTGATGTCGTCCAGCTTCAAGCCCGCGTTGCTGACCGCCTGCTGAATGCTTTCGCTGACGACGCGCGTCGCAAAGCGGAAGACTTCGGGACCATCCATGTACATACGGAACGGCTTGTGTCCGTTCGGCTCGATGCCGCCGCCTGTCAGGTCGCGGCTGCCGATGCCCGGCACACAAAGTGAGTCCCAGCCGCTGCCATCGGAACGCAAAATCGTTGAAAGCACACCGCCTGGCGTGCTGCTCGCCCGCAGCACCACCGCGCCAGCGCCGTCGCCAAACAGGATGCAGGTCGAACGATCTGACCAGTCGAGGATGCGGCTCATCGTCTCCGCGCCAATCACCAGCGCCGTCGTGATGCTGCGGGTGCGGATCGCCTGCGCCGCCATATCGAGCGCGTAGACAAAGCCGGAACAGGCCGCGCTCATGTCGAACGCGCCTGCTTTGGTCGCCCCCAGCCAGTTCTGGACGATGCTGGCGGTGCTGGGGAAGACATATTCCGGTGTGCTGGTGGCGACGATGATCAAATCAAGCTCAATGGGCAGGATGTCCGCGATGTTGAGCGCGTTCTGTGCCGCTTTCAACGCCAGCGTCGCCGTCGATTCTTTGTCACTGGCAATCCGCCGTTCGCGGATGCCTGTGCGCTGGAAGATGAATTCGTTGTCGGTTTCGACGATGGCGGACAGGTCGTCATTGGTCATGACGCGCTCCGGCACCGCCATGCCCCAGCCGATGATGTGGGCATACGTTGCGTGCGTATAAACATTGCCCCGTGCAGGAGCAGGGTTAGGCATGACCATTCGTGTTGTACTTGCTCAATACTACGACGGCGTTATGACCGCCAAACCCAAAGGCATTGCTCATGGCAATATTGACTTCATGCGTTACACCGACGTTCGGCGTGTAGTTCAGGTCGCATTCCGGATCCTGGTTTTCCAGATTCACAGTCGGCGGGATGAAGCTGTCGTGCATCGCCTTGATGCAGAAGATCGCTTCGACCGCGCCGCCCGCGCCCATCATATGCCCCGTCATCGATTTGGTCGAACTGATGGGGACTTCGTATGCTGCTTCGCCAAGCGCTTTCTTGAGTGCCAGCGTCTCGCTCTTGTCGTTCAGCGGTGTACTGGTGCCGTGCGCATTGATGTAGTCGAGTTGTTCCGGTTGGATGTTTGCGTCCTTTAGCGCCCGCTGAACTGCCTTCATCGCGCCGTCGCCGGTATCCAGCGGCGCGGTCACATGATAGGCATCGGACGTATGCCCGTAGCCGAGGATTTCGGCGTAAATCCTCGCGCCGCGCGCAATCGCGTGTCCCAATTCCTCAAGCACCAGCACGCCCGCGCCTTCCGCCGCTACGAAGCCATCGCGATCGACATCGAACGGGCGTGATGCGCGTTTGGGGTCGCTGTTGCGCTGGCTGAGCGCAGTCATGTTGTTGAAGCTCGCCAGCGCCACATCCATCACGCCCGCTTCCGTGCCGCCCGCCAGCACTGCGACACACTGCCCGCGCCGGATCATTTCCGTCGCTTCGCCAATGCAGTTGTTGCCCGTCGCACAGGCAGTGCTGATGGCGAAGTTGGGTCCGCGCAGCCCGTACATCATCGAAATTTTGGATGACGCGGCTTCCGGCAGCATCATCGGCACCATGAACGGGCTAACGGCTTTCGCGCCGCGTTCCAGAAATGCCTTGATACTGTCGTAGATCGATGAAATGCCGCCGATACCGCTGCCGATCAGCACGCCAATGTCATAACGGTTGTCGTCGGTGATGACCAGCCCGCTGTCATCCATCGCTTCTTTGGTGGCAGCAACCGCCAGATGTGTTACGCGGTCGGCGCGACGTACATCTTTGCGATCCATGACGCTGGCAGGGTCGAAATTCTTGACTTCGCCGCCAATCTTGATGTCGATATTGTCAGTGTTAAAGCGCTGAATGTAATCAATGCCGGTGATGCCATGTGATGCATTGTGCCACGCTTCTGCGACACTGTTACCGACCGGACACAGCGCACCCATCCCGGTTACGACGACTCGTTTACGTTCCACGACAGCCTCCACGCGCGCCTGTTTGACACGCGGATCACAACAGGGTTGAAAGACTTAACAGTACTCCACCCGATCAGACAATTCAATATACAGATCAAAACCCGCCCATGCGCACAACGTTGCTGGAAAGCGTGTTAAAATCGAACCAGTGTGCTTCGAAGGGACAAGCAGATGTTCGTAGCTGAAAAGACGCGCATGACCCTGGCAGCCTTTCGCGCCTTGCCCGAAACCAATCAGCCGCGTGAATTGATCGACGGAGAACTCATCATGGCACCCTCACCGAATGACTCGCATCAGGACTCGGTTGGCTGCGCCTACATCGCCGTTAAACAGGCAGCACCACGCGGCAAGACCAAATTTGCCCCGCTGGATGTCTATCTGGGCGAAGATGTTGTGCAGCCGGATGTCTTCTGGTGCAGTGACGACGGACAGTGTAAGCTTGGTGACGATGGCTACTGGTATGGCGCGCCCGATCTGGTGCTGGAAGTCGTTTCGCCAACCAGTACACACCGCGATTTTCACAAGAAATATCTGCTGTATGAACAGCATGGTGTCCGTGAATACTGGCTGCTGACCCCCGGTGACAAAACGGTACACGTCTTTTCAAAACAAGATCAACGTTTCATCGAAGTAGGAATTTACATGCTCGGAGATACATTTGCTTCAGCGGTTCTCGGCAAAACGATGTCGGTGGGGTTGCTGTTTGTTTGCTGAACACGCGGGTACCTTTTGAGGAGTTGTAGGGCTGACGGTGTACAACTCTGTCTGAGACAGCGGGTTGTTTGTCACCCGTCCGTTGGCGACACTCGCCCTGATACATTTAGCATCTGTCTGTACAATTGCGAACAAGGGGTTTAAACCCCTTGTTCAACAAATTTATGGATAGGTTCTTACCGTGTAACCGGATATTCGATGCAAGACACACACACGTCAACAACCACGCGCGCCAGCCTTCGTTTCGACAATGTCGCCGTCGCGCTGCTGCTCGCGCTCATCATGCTCATCGGCATCAGCTTCCGTTACACCGGGCTGAACTGGGATGATTACACGTATCTCCACCCGGACGAGCGCTTCCTGAACGATGTCGCCTCCAATTTGAACGGCAGCTTCTGGCTCATCTTTCGCGATCCGCTGTCGTTAACGCCTGAGCAGCTGGCACAACAGACGCGCTGTCTGGAACGCTATCCGACGACGAACGGCGCGGGCAACGGCTTTGCGAGCTACTTTGATGCCGAATGCTCAACGCTTAATCCGCACAACGCCAACGAGCGCTTCGGCACATTTGTCTACGGCACGCTGCCGCTGTTCACCACGCGCGCCGCTGCCGAGTCGCTGAACGTCATTACCGGACAAAATACCTGGACGCAGTTCTTCAATATCCATCTGGTCTGGCGCTTTCTGTCCGCCACCTACGAGACGCTGATCATTCTGGTGGTCTTCTGCGCCGGGCTGCGGATGCACAACAAGTGGGTGGGGTTGGTGGCGGCGGCGTTGTATGCCTTTACCACGCTTTCAATCCAGCAGGCGCATTTTGGTACTGCTGACCCGATGTCCAACCTGTTCGCCGCGCTGTCGATCCTGTTCGCCATCTGCGTTCAGCGCGATGGCAAGCTGCGCGATTACGCTTTCTTCGGCATCGCCTTTGGCTGCGCGCTCGCCAGCCGGGTCAATCTTGCGCCGCTGGTGGGCTTGATATTCGTTGCGGCAGCGCTGCGCGCCATGCCCGCTTTTGAACGCGGTATTCCGCGCAGTGAACGCGACATAATCCTCACACAGACGGTGATCGGGTTGATCCAGGCGGGTATTGCCACACTGGTCACGTTCCGGCTGCTCAACCCCTATGCCTTCATCGGTCCGACTATCCTCGGAATCATGCCGAATGAGAAGTGGTTCGAAGACATCGGCAATGCGCGCTACTTCGTCAGCGGGAACTGGGACGCGCCACCCAACTGGCAGTGGACAAGCCGCCCGCGCTATCTGTTCGCACTCTGGAACATGGTCGCCTGGGGGATGGGACTTGCGTTCGGCATCGTGGCGTGGACGGCGTTCGTAGCGGCGCTGTGGCGCATTGTGCGCGGTGCGCCGGGCGCGCTGGCGAATGTCATTCCGGTGGCATGGATTTTCGCCTACTTCCTGTTCATGGGCGCGCAGTGGGTGATGACGATGCGCTACTACCTGCCGCTGTATCCGGCGCTGGCGCTGGTGGCGGGCTGGGGACTCGTTGCGCTGGTAAGGTGTCAGCGGTCAGGTATCAGGTATCAGGCGGAGAGTGCAAAGTTCAAAGTGCAGAGTGCAGAGGAGCCGGTTCGCAGTTCGCAATTCGCAGTTCAAGCTACAGGAGAATCAGTTCTTAGTTCGCAGTTCGCAGTACAAAGTACAGAGTACAGAGTACAAAGTACAGAAACTGAGGATGCAGAATTGGGTGCCGAAGCCCGAATATCCAATATCCGACAACAACTAAGAACTGAGAACTCCGAACCAAGAACTCAAAACTCATCACTCAATCCTGAGAACCTAGAACCCAGAACCCGGAACAGTGTTTTCGCCCGCGCGTTCGGCTGGGCGCTGCTGATCGGCGTCGTCGGCTTCACACTCTTCTGGGGCTTGATGTACACCAATGTCTACCGCAATCTGAGCAACCGCGTGGCGGCAAGCTACTGGGTATGGGAGCAAGTGCCGGGCGACTTTGCCATGCGCATCGAAGGTGCGCCGGACGGCACGCCGCTCATCAATATCGCGCTGCAAAACAGCAGCTTTCCCGGTGATAACTACAATCTGGTTGGGCAGGCGACGCAGCTCAGCCAGCAAATCCCGACGCTAACCCACGAATTCACTGCCTATGGCACAGGCACGGTCAGCGAAATTTATGCGCCGCGCCTGGCGGACCTCGCCAATACACCTGCTGAAGAGATACTGGAATTTAATATTCTGCGTGTGGGCGACGGTACGACGGTGGGCAGCGCCACGCTGGTCAGCGATTTGCCGCGCACCAGTCACCCGCTCGGCACAAGCTACACTATCGTGCTGGATGCGCCGATGGAGGTTGTCGAGGGTGAACGCTACCGTTTTGAGGTGACACTGGTCGAAGGCGAGTCCGTCGCCAGCAGCGGCACGATGGCCGTGTGGGAGGGCGATTGGGACGACCCGCTGCCCGTCAAGACCTGCACGCCGACCGATGGCTTGCATCTGGCGGACAGTCCGCCGCCGGGGCGCTTCACCTCTGAAAGCTGCGCCGGGCGCGATGCGTACTGGGCGCTGCTCGGTGGCGGTTACAAGCTGCAAATGGTCAACAACGACACGCCGCAAAACCGCGAGCGCATGTTGCAGCTGCTCAACGATACCGACCTGATCATCATCAGCAGCAACCGCTTCTACGATACGATGACGCGCAATCCCGCGCGCTGGCCCATGACAACGCGCTACTACGAAGCGCTCTTTAACGGCGAACTCGGTTTCGAGCCAGCGGCAGTCTTCAACCGCGCCTTCGGCATTGGCGGCTTGCAACTTGCGGATAATCATTTGCCGTTTTTCGATGCTCCAGGTTGGTTGAACGAGTGGGAGGCGGAAGAAGCGTTCCACGTCTACGATCATCCCGCCGTCATCATCATGCGCAAGACCGAGAATTATTCGTCCGAAGTCGCGCGCGCTATCCTTGAAAGCGTGCCGCTGACGCCAACCAGCGCTGCGCGCCCGCTGCTGAACTGCCCCGAAAATCTGGAGGCGTACTACTGCGACGCGACGCTGATTGACTATGATCCAGTCGCGTCCATCGACATGTCGCGCACGCCAACGTACCTGCAAATGCCCGCCGAAGCCCGCCCGCTGCAAGACGCAGGCGCGACCTGGAGCGAGCGTTTTGACAGCAGCGCGCTCATCAATACGCAGCCGTTCATCACCGTTATCGTCTGGTGGTTGACGATCATGATCTTCGGCTGGGTGACGTTCCCGCTGCTATTCACGATCTTTCCGGCGCTGGCAGATCGCGGCTACGCGCAGGCGAAAATCGCGGGCATCCTGCTCGTGGCGTGGGGAACGTGGACGATCGCCACGCTGCGCATCCCCGCCTGGAACAGCGGCGGCATTCTGATCGCGCTGCTGGTGCTGGCGCTGGTATCGCTGCGGGTTGTGTGGCGGCGGCGCGCGGAATTCGTGCGCTTTGTGCGCACCCGCTGGCGGATGCTTCTGACAATCGAAGGTATTACGCTGGCGTGCTTCCTTGCCTTCCTCGTCGTGCGGCTGACGAACCCGGACATCTGGCATTTTGCGTTTGGCGGCGAAAAGCCGATGGACTTCGCATATTTCAATGGCGTCCTGCGCAGCAGCGTTTTCCCGGCGGTCGATCCCTGGTACGCGGGCGGCTACATCAACTACTACTACTTCGGCTTCGTCATCGTCGGCGCGCCCACACTGCTGCTCGGCGTCATGCCACAAATCGCCTACAACCTGATCATCCCAACGCTGTTCGCGCTGACAGGTGTCGGCGCGTTCGCCGTCGCCTTCAGCATTGTGGACGCGCTGCGCGAATGGCGGCATCGTGGCTTTGTCGCGGGCGAAACCGCACAACGCCTCGCCAACCCCTGGATGGCGGGGATCGCCGCCCTGGTGCTGGCGGTGGTGCTGGGCAATCTCGATACACCGCGCACCTTCTTCAGCGGCGTGACACAGCTTGGCAACTACGCGCCGAGTTCGACGATGGTCGAGTTTCTGGTGCGCGAGGCGGAAGCAGCCGCCGCTGCTACTGGAACGCCTGTTGATTACACCGCCATCGAAGCGGCGGCGCTGAACCCATCGCTTACAGATAATGTGCGCTACGAACTGAGCAACGCGGGCGAAACCGTGCGCGCGATTGGCGCGGGCATCAGTGCGCTTTTCAGCGGGCAGGCGCTGCCAACCGCGCCGCATCGCTGGTACTGGGGACCCACGCGCATTATCGGCGAAAACTACGACGGCAACGCGATTGTCGAAATGCCCTGGTTCACCTTCCTATACGGCGATTTGCACGCGCATATGATCGCGCTGCCATTGCAATTTCTGGTGCTGGCGTTCCTCCTCAACGAAGTGTTGAGTGCACGACGCGGCAATCGCTCGCGGCTGGCGGCGTTCCTGGCGCTGGCGCTCGGCGCGGTCACGACCGGGCTGCTGTTCGCGACCAACAGTTGGGACTGGATCACGTACATTATCTTCGGCATGGCGGGGCTGGCGTTCGCCTGGTGGCTGAAGTGGCGCAGCATCAGCCGTCGCTCGCTGATCGCGCTGCTGCTGACGCTCGGCGGTTTCTTCGTCATTCAGCATGTGGCGTCGCTGCCGTTCAGCACATGGTTCGCCAATGCCTACACGGGCATACAGCCCTGGGAAAGCGACAAGACTCCGCTGTGGGCGTTCTTCAGCATTCACGGCACATTCCTGTTCCTGCTGACCGTGCTGCTGCTCTGGGATACCGGGCGCTGGTTCCGTTCAGTCAAGTTGAGCAGCTTGCAGGGCAAAGTGCCGTACCTGATCGCAGGCATTGTCCTGACGATGGTCGTCCTGCTGGCGACATTCCTGGCGGGAACCGCGTTTGGCTATCAGGCGGCGCTGATCGTCGTGCCACTGCTGCTGTGGGTGGCGGTGCTGTTCTTCCGCAGCGGGCAAACGCGCGCGATGCAGTTTGTGCTGGCGTGCGCCGGGCTGTCGCTTGGCTTGATGCTGGGCGTCGAAGTCGTGGTGCTGACGGGCGACATCGGGCGGCAGAACACCGTCTTCAAGTTCTACATGCAGGTCTGGCTGTTGATGAGCGTGGTCGGCGGCGCGGCGTTTGCCTGGCTGTGGGCGAGCGCGCCGCGCTGGAGCGGTTTCCTGCGCAACAGCTTCGCCATTCTCGCGGCGCTGCTGTTCTTCATCGCTGGCTTGTACCCGATCATGTCTTCGCGCGGGCGAGCGCTGGATCGCTTCTCGACCGATGTGCCGCTGACGCTGAACGGTATCGACTATATGAATTACGCTATGCACGGCGAAAACGGCGAGTATTTCAGTCTGGCGGGCGATTACGAGATCATCCGCTGGTTGCAGGAGAACGTGACCGGGCTGCCAGTGATTATGGAAGGGCAAAGTTCGCCTAACCTCTACAAGTGGGGCAGTCGCATTGCCATCAACACCGGGCTGCCCTCGGTCATCGGCTGGGATTGGCATCAGACGCAGCAGCGAGCGCTGCACAATATGGGCGCGTTCGTGCGTCAGCGCGGGTCAAATGTTAACGCTTTCTACAACACGACCGACATTGACACCGCCATGCGCATTGCGGCGTTTTACGATGTCGAGTACATCATCGTCGGCGCGCTGGAACGGGCGTATTATTCGCGCACCAGCCTGTCAAAGTTCGATGAGATGGTACGGATGGGTATTCTGGAAGCGGTCTACCGTAACGGTGACGATGTGATCTACCGCATGGTAGGCGGGGGGGCTTCGTGATTTTCGATTGGCTCGCCCGCGAGGGCGGTTTTGTACTGACGTGGTGGCTGATGGTATCGCTGGCGGGCGCGGCGGCGCTGCCGCTGTGCTGGCGGCTGCTCGGCGCGCTGCCGGATCGCGGCTGGCTGCTGGCGCGCGCGGCGGGGCTGCTACTGGTCGGCTTTGTCTTCTGGCTGCTCGGCAGCTTTGGCTTCCTGCAAAATACGCCCGGCAGCGTCGTGCTGGCATGGCTGATCGTCGGAGGCATCGGCATCGCTGTCTACTTCACGCGGGGCGAAACGGTCGATATGCGCGCGTGGTGGCGGGCGCACCGGGTGGGCATCATCGCGGGCGAAATCCTGTTCGTCGTGCTGTTGTTCGCATGGGCGCTGGTGCGAGCGCACAACTCGGACACGTTCACGACCGAGAAGCCGATGGACCTGATGTTTATGAGTTCCATCATGCGCAGCGACACTTTCCCGCCCAACGACGCCTGGATGTCCGGCTACGCGATCAGCTACTACTACTTCGGTTACTTCATCGCCGCCATGCTTGGTACGATCAGCGGCGTCTCCAGCACGCTCACCTATAGCCTGATGATCGCGCTGCTGTTCGCGCTGACGGCGCTCGGTGCATACGGCGTGGTGTATAACCTTGTGAGGTATCAGGCAAGTACAGGGTACAAAGTACAAAGTACAACGGATTCTGTTCTGGGTTCTGGGTTCGATGTTCAAAGCACCAGTAACATCGCACACAGAACAACGAACACAGAACAACCAACTGAGAACGCTGCACCCAGAACTGAGAACCCAGAACAAAGCACTGAAAACTCATCACTCATCACTCATCACTCATCACTCCAAATCTCACCCCTCCTCGCCATCGTCACCGGTCTGCTTGCAGCGGTGTTCGTCGTGCTGCTCGGCAATTTTCAAGCGCCGCTGATCGAAATCCCGTTCCAGACGCGCACGGCATCCGAAGGCTACCTCGCCTTCTGGGACTCGCAGGAGCGTGACGAATACCCCGAACGCACGGCGGCGCGACAGAATGAGATTCCCGATGACGTGCCTGTCACGCTGACGCCGAACGATATGTTCGCGCCGAATAACGCGGGCTTGTACTGGTGGTGGTTTCGCGCCAGCCGTGTGATCCAGGATCGCGACCTTGCGGGGAATGCCATCGGTATTCAGCCGATTGACGAGTTCCCGCAGTTCAGCTTCATCCTTGCTGACAGCCATCCGCATGTGATGGCGCTGCCCTTCGTCATTCTGTGCATTGGACTGGCACTCAATCTGCTGTTACGCGAACGCCAGCCGAGTCGTGGCGAGATCGTCTTCTACGCACTGTGTCTGGGCGGGTTGATCTTCCTGAACACCTGGGATGGTCCGATCTACATGGCGCTGCTGGTGGGTGCAGAAGCGCTGCGGCGGCTGTGGGCGCGCGGGATTTTGACGTGGGAAGACTGGGCGGGCGTCGTCGTGCTGGGCGTGCAGATTGTGCTGCTGTCGGTGCTGTTCTACCTGCCGTTCTTGATCGGCTTCCGGTCACAGGCGGGTGGCATTCTGCCCAACTGGGCGCACCCGACGCTTTTCCGTCAATACTTCATCATGTTCGGTCCGTTCCTGCTCATCCTCGTACCCTATCTGGCGGTCGAAGTCTGGCGCGCGCGCGGGCGTATGAACTGGCGCGTTGGCTTCTGGTCGGCGGTCGGGACGCTGCTCGGATTTGTGATCATGATGCTCCTGCTGACGGTCGTCGCGGTCGGCATATTGAATGCGCCCGCGCCCGGCGGTATCGGCGATATTGTGCTGCGCCGCCTGTCACACGGCGTCACGACGCTCGTACTGCTGCTCGGTATCGTGGTCGTTGTCGGACGGTTGTTCGCTCGCCCATCGCCCGGAGCTGCTGATACGCCATCAGAAGCACGGGCAAGGGGCTTCAGCCCCTTGTTCGGTGAAGCGGATAGTCCTGCAACTGGCTTTGTACTCCTGTTGATTGGCGTTGGCGTGGCGCTGACGCTGGTGCCGGATTATCTCTACCTGCGCGATGTCTTTGGCGTACGCATCAACACCGTCTTCAAGTTCTACTATCAGGCATGGATAGTGTTTAGCCTTGCCAGCGCGTTTGCCGTCTACAGCGTGCTGCTGGATCGCCAGGTACGCACGCCCGCGCTGGCTCGCACTGCGCTTGCCCTGACGACGCTGGTCGCGCTGACGTTGGGGTTGGTCTACCCTGTTATGGGCATCTATAACCGCACGCAGCAAGAGACCGGACGCCTGACTGCCAACACCTCGTCGCTGACGATGGATGGCGGTCTCGATTTCATCACAGGCGATCTGGCGGACAACGACTATCAGGCGATCATGTGTCTGAGTCAGATCGTGCAGGGCGATGAGGTCGTGATCATTGAAGCGGTGCAGGGGACGTATAATCCGAACGTCGGGCGCGTTGGTGCGCTGACGGGGCTGCCTGTGCTGTTCAACTGGCCTGGTCATCAGCGGCAGTGGCGCGGCGATACGTTTGTGCAGATCGTCGGCACGCGCGAGTCGGACATCGATATGATCTATCGCTCGCCGGGTTGGGATACGACCGCTCTGCTGCTCGACCGCTACCAGGTCGATTATGTTTTCTTTGGCAGCAGCGAACGCCGCCTGTACGGTTCGGCGGCGGAAATCAAGTTTGCCGATCATCTGTCATCCACCTGTGCTTTTGGCGACAGCCGCTTTTATGTCGTGGCAAATGTGGATATGGCTTTGGGGAATTGATATGCAGAACAGCGCTTCTTTACCATCCTCCGTTTCAACCACTCGCCACGCGCTCGTCATTAGCTGGGAGGCGATTGCCTACAGTGCGATTGCGCTGCTGGCGCTGACGTTGTACGTGGCGGTGCTGGGCAATACGGCATTGAGCAATGCCGAAGCGAGCGCGGCGCTATCCGCGTGGCGCTTTATCGACCCCGCCGCGCCCGGCGTTCAGACGCCCCCTGCCAGTCCGTTGGTTTTCCTCACGCAAAGCCTGTCATTCACGGCACTTGGCAGCAGCGAAGGCGCGGCGCGCATCGGCACGGCGCTGGCTGCGGCTGCGCTGGTATTGCTGCCCGCACTGCTGCGCGATGCGCTGGGGAAGTGGCGTGCGGTACTGTTCAGTCTGCTGCTCGCCTGTTCACCCATCGTTATCATCACCGCCCGCAGCAGCGCACCCGCCATCTGGTCGGCATTACTGGCAGGGTTGACGGTATGGGCGGGCTATCGCTACGTACTGACGCGCATCAACGGCTGGGGCTATGGAGCGCTCATCGCGCTTGCGCTGCTGATCTTTGCGACGGAGCCGGGCGGACTCGTGCTTGGGCTGACCATCCTCGTTGCGGCGATCATCGCCTGGGTGTCCGCGCCGACGAGTGTGGACGAGGAGGATCCGTTTGATGCCACGCACTGGCGCAGCCTGCGCATGATGGTGGCTGCGTTTCCCTGGGGGCGCGCAGTACCAGCCGCTGCGTTGATAACGATTGCGCTTGCAACGATATTCATGCTCTATCCAGCAGGTCTCACCTCGATTGGCAACGTGGTCGGCGGCTCTCTCGCGGGCTGGATTACGCGCACGCCAGAGACGCCGTTCCTGTTCCCGCTGTTCGTCAGCCTGTTCTACGAACCCTGGTTGTGGGTGCTTGCCATCGGCACGCTTGTCTGGCTGCTGCAAAGGCAGTTCATGAATTTCGCGGATCGCTTCAGCCTGCTGTGGCTTGGCTTCGCGCTCGTGCCAGCGCTGCTGTACGGCGGCGCACAGGCACAGCACGCGCTGTGGCTGACGCTGCCGCTGGCGGCGGTTGTCTCGCGACTGGGGAACGCGCTGTTGGAAGACGAGGACGAGGACGTGCCGACGTGGGCGCGTTGGGTAGTGGCGCTGTGCGTGGCAGCGCTCCTGGCGATGGGGAGCATGGCGTTTCAGGGCTTCGCGCGCACGATCCCGAGTCTGGGTGCGGGATTGCTGGCACTCACGCAGGCGAACTATCTGAGTATCGTGATAATGGGGATTGTTTTGGCGTTCTTCATCGTCGGCTATTTTCTCGTGCGCAGCCTGTGGGAGCGCGACAGCGTGCCGCTGCGCGGGCTGGCGCTCGGTATCATCACATTCGCACTCATCGTGGGGATCGGCAGCGGCTGGCGCACGTCTGTCGAGGATGCGGGCAATCCGGTTGACCTGTGGCAGCGCGAGGCGGCAAGCAACGACGCGCTGCTGCTGCGCGAGACGCTGTTTGACGTGGCGGAGCGCACGAACAAGGGCTATGCCGAAATGCCGCTGGTCGTGTTGAGTGCAGGTAACGCGCAAATCGAGTGGTCGGTGCGTGACTTCCGCAATGCACGTTTCGCCAGTCGTTACGAAGACGTGACGCCCGGCGATGTCGTCGTGGTGGCGTACACAATTGGCGAAGCTGGTGCTGCGCCGCCGCTGCCCGGTGCGTATGTCGGGCAGGACTTTGTGATAGCGCGGGCGTGGTCGCTGCTTAATCTGCTGCCGCAGGATTACGCGCAGTGGTGGACGCAGCGGCGCATTTCCACGCCGACGTTTCTCGATGCGCGGGCGGTGCTGTGGGTGCGCGCGGATGTCTACGCCGACGGCAGCCTGGACTAGAACTCGTATTCCTTGGCGTCCTTTGCGCCTTTGCGGTTAATGCATTTTGAACCGCAAAGACGCCAAGAACGCCAAGTCAAGATTTCTGATCTTTCAACCTGTGTAGTTCTTGTTCGGCATTCAAATGGGAACGACGGGCAACGCTGGGCGGCAGCTTGAGGTTGTACGTCAACAGCTTCTTGTTGAGGTCGGCAATCGCTTCCCGGAACACCACCTGCGCCCTGCGCCACAGAGCCTCTGCTTTGGCGATGAAGACTTCCGGCGTAGCACTGCGCTGTGCATCGCCGAGCCTCCCGCGATAGGCGCGCAGTTCATCGCGCAGGGTGCTTGTGGCGTGGGTGTGCAGTGTTTCGATCTCTTTGCCAAGCGCAATCCATTCCGGCACGAAGTTGTTCTGCTTCAGAATGCGATGTGTCAGCCGCAGTTCCGCTGGCACATTCGAGTCGTCATCGAGCTTGAGCGGTTTGCCTGTGCCGGGCAGCGCATCGAACTCGCCCTTGCGCATCGCCTCGCGAATTGCTTCGTCGATAGGGCTTAGGGTATTGGGTATTGGGTATTGGGTATTCGGTTCATTTGCGTTCACACTGAGTCTCCATCTATCACCCTAACCCACTGCCAATACCCAAAAGCCAATACCTAGCACCTAACCAGGAATACGATAAGTCGATTGTACATTGCCCTGTGCGTCGCGCAGCGTCACCGTGTCGCCCGCTGCGAAGACTGCCGTATCGCGTCCCCAGTAGAGCGCAACCGGTGTATTCGTGCCAACGCGCGTATACAGCGTAATTTGTGCATTCTGGAACAAGCGCTGTTCGGCGAAGGTGTAGGTATTGCCGTCGGCATCGCTCAGTGTCCAACCGCCAATGCTGACGATGCTACCTGTGTTGCGAATCGATACGCCTTCCGCTGTGACATCACCAGGACGCACCACCTCGACGATGTTGATGACCGCATTGGCAGCCGTCGGCGGCAGCGTAACGGTCGGGCGCACGGTCGCTGACGGCGTAAAGGTGATCGTCGGCGTCTGTGACGGTGCGTTGGTAGGCGTAATGGTTGTAGGAACAGGCGTCGGCGTGGACGTGATGTTAAGCGTGGGAGTGGCGGTCGGCGCAGCAGTCGCCACGCCCGCAATCACGGCTGCCTCTGCCGCACCCAGCGGGCAGCCGGGCAGCGGCACAATCAGCGTTTGCCCGATTTGTAGAAAGGTCGCTTCTTCTTCGCTCAGATTGTTTGCTGTGAGCATCTGGAACGGGTCAGCCGCGTAGATTTCGGCAATGCCAAATGGCGTTTCGCCTTCTTTAATGACATGGATGATGCAGTTTTCCGGCAGGGCGGTGGCTGTCCCGGACAGACTCGTATCGCCCTGAATGACGCCGATCGTCGTTGCGTCGAGCGTGACATTTGCCGCCTGCGCACCCGGCGTGGACGAATCGCCCAACAAGCCCGTTGGCAGTTCGGCAACATTTAACGGGGGCAATGTCGGTTGCTGACCTGGCGGCGGTGTGGCAGTGATGATGCGTACCGGGATGGTCGCGTTGGGGTCTGGTGTGTTGGTGATGCGAATTTCCACCGTCACCAGACGCACAGGTGCTTCTGCCGGGCTTTGCGAGTTCAGGAACGCAATCACACCCAGCACCACCGCCAACGATACCACGATATTGAGAATGACAAAAAGCAATCCACGCCGCCGCATAGTCCGCTACCCTTGGTTTGACTCTTGTTACATAGTGTTCAGTTTAACACAGCGTGGGGAGGTGGGCAAAACGGCGTAGGCTGAAAGCAGGGTAACGGGGCGAAAAACAGGATTTTACAGACCACGCAGCCGTTCGATGAGCTTCTGGACGATGCCCTTGCGCTGCTGCACGGCTTCCGGCGCGATGGTGCGGCTTGCCTGCTGGCGGATGATTTGCTGCAACCGTCCGGTCTCCTGAATGATGATCGCCTGATGCACGATTTCATCGTCAACCAGATACCAGCCGTTGCCGAGATAGCGCATGGAGGGGCGGCGCAGATAGATCGCCTTATAAGACTCACCGTAGCTTTCGATGATGTCGCGCGAGGTTATGGTGAGTGTTGGATCAAGTGCGCTCATAGGACGCATTCTCTGCATAATCGGATGCTCTCTTCTGATTATGCTAGAGTTTTGTCCCACGAAACACCTCATTGTATCCAGATATTATGAATTATTCGTAAAGACCAGGCGAAGAGGTATTCGTCTCTTTCGCCAGAATCTCGACTATAATCCGCGCAGACGCGCAATCAGCTTGTGAATGATGGACTTATCGGCGTTGAGCAGGTTCTTACGCTGTTCAAGCTCGCGCAGGCGGGTGATCTCTTGCAGCAGCATCTTGTGGTGAACCGCTTCGTTATTGACGAAGTACCACGAGTTGCCTGCGTACCGGACATGGGGTTCTCGCCCATGAATGGTGTAGTGCGCACGGCGATAAGCATCAATGACATGGTGTGGTGACACCGCAGATTCCTGGAGGAGCGCTTGATTTTGCATCCTCATAACCTCTGTGTCGGATAACCTGCCCAATAATGCTTAAAGACTACACTAGAATCGTAAAGAGATCAACTGATCAACCGCCTGCCGAAGTGAACGAATTTCATACTCTGTAGAATAATCTAACTTTACAAACTTAATTCTAACATAGCAACGGGACAAAGGTCACGTTCGATAGGTGGAGCTTTAATAGGTATTCCATTAAGAGTATCTCGTGCGTTAATGCTTTGACATCGACAAAAGTACGAGAAGTTGCGCTACTCGTACTTCTTGTTCAGCGAGGGTGCGTACTTGTTGACGGTCTCTTCGCCAAGCTTGCTGACGAGCTTTTCACGCAGGCGTGGTGTTTCTTCCGCCCACTTCGCCTGCAACTGCTCTTTGCTCGCCACGCCCCTACTGCCTGCGTCTGCGTCCATGCCCTTGTGGACACCTGGCACGGTGGTGATGATGCGTTCCGGCTGCGGCGCGCTACAGGCGGGGCAGGCTGGCGCGGCATCATTAAAGCTGTGTCGCGCTTCAAACGTATTCCCGCATTGTGCGCAACGATAATCGTAGAGGGGCATGATGACTCCACATTTAAATGACGATTGATTTAAACGCCAAGACGCCAAGCGCGCAGAGGGGATTCTCCTGGTGTCCATTGCGTCCTGGCGATTGGATCCATATTATATCAGCGTCGCCTTTAGTGTTGCGATTGCCAATCGTTCGGCAGCAGCAATGCCGCGCACATGCGCCGCCGCTCAGCATTACTCAACGGCAAATCGGTGTCCGTGTACTTGCGTTCTGGCGCAGCACAGGTATCTTTTGCATCGTTATTTATGTGCCAGTAGACAAATCCATGTCCCGCCGCTTACATACCCGCGATCTGTTTCTCGTCGTCCTCGCGTTGCTCATCATCGCTGCCAGCCGCGTGCCGCTGATGCGCAGCGTCGAGCCGGAAGGCGACGAGATCAACAACCTCTATCTGAGCATCGGCACACCCGCCGAAATCATCGCGCGCACGCCGTACGACTGGGTTCCCGGCGGCTTTCTCGTCATGGGCGCGTGGCAAAATCTGGTCGGGCAGCATCCGTTCGCTCTGCGCTGGCTGCCGCTGTTCGTCTTCCTGCTCGGCTGTGCGTTCACCTATCGCCTGCTGCTGCGCTGGCGTGGGAGCGACGGGGCGCTGCTAGGCTTGCTGTCGTATGGAGCGTTGGGGCTGCACATCTTCATGAGCCTGTACATGCGCGGCTATAGCTATCCGGTCGCGCTCCTGCCATGTGCGCTCTGGCTAACCGCGCGCTATTTCGACCGACCGCGTTTCGGGCGTGCGCGTGCGCTGGCGCTGGTCATGGTCGCCATGTTCTACACACAGATGACGAGCGCGGTCGCCTTTGTCATGCTGGGGCTGTACACGCTGCTGGTCTATCGTGCGCGCGTGTGGCGCTGGTGGCTACCCGCTCTGATCGCGCTGCCACTGGCAATCCCGGAAATCGTGCGTCAGCGCAGCGTCCTTGGCGGGCGGCTGGATAGCCTGAGTACAATTGACCTGCCCGCCTTGCCGGAAGCATACGCCGATTTGTTCACCAGCTATATGGGGACGGCAGCGACCCCCTTCTGGCTGGTGCTGCTTGTCGTGGCAACCGTGCTGATCGTCCTGCGCGAACACTTGCGTCGCCCGCGCGCGTGGGCGCTGCTGTTGTGGGCGCTCTTGATGCCCGTCGTTCTGTATCTGCTCAATCCGCTGCTCGGCTTCTTCAGCGGGCGTTACTCGTGGTGGGTCGGCTGCGGCATTGCGCTGCTC
>Ga0224723_1000566_pt1 | contig 25204 bp, 21 predicted proteins | sample Balambano_FR2_Me_FD_161647 | JGI IMG/M metagenome (GOLD analysis project Ga0224723, IMG submission 161647) | Freshwater sediment microbial communities from Lake Towuti, South Sulawesi, Indonesia - Balambano_FR2_MetaG | ecosystem: Environmental > Aquatic > Freshwater > Lake > Sediment | place... | reverse complement strand
GGGGCGTTTCCATCAGTGATGATGATGCTAGCGACGCCCGCGAAAGTGGCTGGCGTGCCGCATGTGGTGGTTGTGACGCCGCCGACGCCGGAAGGGAAGGCGGACGCCGCATCGCTTGTGGCAGCGGAAGTTTGTGGCATTGATGAAGTGTATGTTGTAGGCGGAATGCAGGCGATAGCGGCGTTGGCGTATGGTACGGAGACGATCCCGAAAGTCGCCAAGATTATTGGTCCTGGGAGTAGCTATGTCTCTGCCGCCAAACGCTTGTTATATGGCACGGTCGATGTCGGCTTGCCGGCGGGACCGAGTGAGGCGATCATCCTGGCGGATGAACACGCCAACGCGCAGTTGTGTGCGCTGGATTTGCTGGTTGAGGCGGAACATGGGCGTGAGAGTGCAGCGATTTTCGTAACGCATCATGAACCGCTGGCGCGTGAGGTCGAGCGTTTACTACCGCAGTACATCAGCGAGCTTCCAGAATGGCGCCGGGCGTTCGTTGAGAACGTGCTGAGTAACTATGGTGGCATCGTGTTGACAGATAGTCTGGATCAAAGCATTGCCTTTGTGAACGAGTATGCGCCAGAACATCTCGAAGTGTTGACGCAAGAGCCGTTTGTGACGCTCCAAAAACTCAACAATGCGGGTGAAATCCTGTTGGGTCACTACACGCCAATCCCGACCGCCAACTATGCGTTGGGTCTCAACGCCATCCTGCCAACGGGGGGATTCGCGCGCAGTTTTTCATCTGTGAGCGTCTGGGATTTCCTGAAGCGCAGTGGCGTTGGCTATATGTCGCGCGAAGGCTACGCGACTCTGCAAGGGACGGTGGTGACGCTGGCAGATTACGAGGATTTCCCGGCACACGCGATGGCGATTCGCAAGCGTAACGACATTCTCGGCATATAGCGAACATCCTTATGACCGATTTGCTAGATCGTATCCAGAAGCTTCAATTTGTTGACAAACCGGCTGCGGAAGCGCTGCTGCTCGATTTTGCGCGCGGCACGTTTCCGCAGTTGTCGATTGAGCGGCTGGAACTACGCCCGCTCGCTGTCTCTTTGAATTCGTTCAATGGCTATCTGTACCTGCACAATAGCGACAAGCTGTTCTTTAAGACGCATACTGAGCCAGATGGGGTGGTCGGGGAGTACTATCGTGCTGAGGAACTGGCGGAGGTCGGCTATCCCATCTTGCGTCCGTTGATGCAGTCCAACGAGGCGGGGAAACAACTTCTGATATATCCCTATGTGGATGCGCCGTCGGTCTTTGATGTGGCGTGGCAGATAGAGCAGGGGGATATATCCCAAATCGAGTCTTTGACGGCTGCACAGCACAATCTGGACGATCAGTTGTTTGTACTATATGAACGTACGCTGGCATGGCAAGACGCTGAAGCAGTGGCTCGCGCACCAGTACATCAATTGTTCTACCATCGGCTGACAGGTGGGCGACTTGAGCGGTTTTACGGAGGAAGTAGTGCCGTTGTGCCGTTTGCTAAAACCACTCTTGATTTTCGTATAGTCATAAACCAACAATGGCGAGTGAATGGGATATTGTATCCATCAACATTGCAACAGATTATAGACAACGCTAAATTACTCTTAAATCCAACTGTAGAAGTACCGAGCATCATTGGTCACGGGGATGCACATAATGGCAACATCTTTTATCACACGAAACCATTTTCGCCCGCGCACTTGAGTTACTTTGACCCAGCATTTGCAGGACGCCATCATCCACTACTGGACCTTGCGAAGCCGTTATATCACAACGTATTTTGCATGTGGATGTACTATCCACAAGAGAAAGCCACCGAGTTAGAAATATACACTGACGTAAGAGATAAAATACTCCATATTGACCATAACTATAAAATCCATCCAATCAGAAGCATGTTTTTGGAAAGCAAAGTCGAGCGGGTACTGATACCAACACTCAGGCTACTTAAGGACAGAGGCTGGCTGCCAAGAGATTGGCGCGCCTATTTGAAAGCAGCACTCTTTTGCTGCCCTTTTCTGACCAAGAATCTGACCGACAGCACCAAATTTCCAGCAGAAATCACATCACTGGGATTGAGTCAGGCAATCGAAATGGGAGCAGAAAGCAATGGGCGGCGAAGCCTCGTTGACCAGATTTTCGATGATATAGAGAGCAGAATATAACGACTAAAGATCAAGCACAGCGCATAATGCTGTATAGGTAGGTGAGTGATCAAGGAACAGATAGCGAACAGGAGTCACTACAACATCCGTTGCACCATACGCCCGCAAAACATTAATCGACTCCAGCAACCCTTTGTTGGAGAGAATAAGCGTCACTGTAAACCAGTGGTATGATGAATTGTCATCAATACCAAGAATGGGTGAGATGGTCGGACCCTGTAAACCGCGTGTAAGAGGATTTGCTACAAGGCGACGTGCAACATCATCCAGACTAGCACCCCGCATATTCACTGTCACCTGTGAAATGCGCTTGCCCTGCAATGCCGCGTCGATGTATTCGAGTAGTACTCGTGCTGAGTCGCGTACTGATTGCGCGTTGCAGAGAGCAGCGCGGCTGCCAATGAGACAGGCTTGCGATTGCAGAATAACACCATCTGACAGCGGCTTCAGATGATTCTCACGCAACGTAGTTCCCGTTGCAACCAGGTCCACGATGATATCCGCATAGCCAATCGTCGGAGCAGCTTCAATCGCACCCTCGGCATTTACAATTGTGAAGTGATGAATACCCTGTGTATGGAGAAACTGCCGCGCCATAAATGGGAATGTCGTTGCAACACGCAGATTACGCCGTTGATATTCGCGAAAGTCGAGCGCAACATCTGCTACGTCCGCCATTGAGGTTACATCAACCCAGGCTTCCGGGACCGCAACCACAAGTTTGCATTCACCATAACCCAGATCATCAAGAATCACGACCACATTTTCATGCGGATACTCGCGCACAACGTCCAAACCAGTGATACCAAACTGCGCCGTGTTATCAGCAACCTTGTAGACGATGTCGATCACACGCTGGAACAGGACATCCATCGCCGGAACCGCCGGGAGTGAACCCGTGTACTGGCGTGGATTAGGCTTTTCTACCCGCAAGCCGCAATCACGCAGAAAAGCGGTTGTAGGTTCAGCAATCACGCCTTTACTCGGCAGCGCGAGCGTTACAGTATCGATCATGAGACATTTTCATCCGTATTGGCAGTCATCAACTGGTCAAGATAGTAAACAAAACCGACCGCAGGAATATCTACTTGCGCGCCAAGCAAACGCGCAAAATCATCATAACGACCACCACCTGCCAGATGGCGACCATCCGTGCTGTACAACTCGAATATCATGCCAGAATAGTATTCCCAGTCGCGCAGCGCGCCAGGCTGGATCATTATCAATGTTGCCTTGAAGTCCTGTGAAAGAAGTTTCTGCACCATTGTTTCCCAGTCGTCCAATGTTGCAGACCATGGTGCACTTTGAATGGGAAAGCGGCGCAGGCGGGCAAACGCTTCGTCCGGTGCTGCTTTCACAAGGCAAAGATCACTCACGAGGCGCAGCACGTCTATAATGTGACCGCGCTGCGATGCACGCCGCTGCTTTTGCAACAACCGTCGTGCAATATCCGCCTGAGTGCGTCCGCCCAGTGTCGCGCCGCGTTCAGTCGAATCCAGCATCAGCTCAAACGCACGTTGCGTATCAGCCTCTGCGCGTAAACCCATTGGCTCGCCGATACCACTTGCTAATGCATCAAAGCGCGACATCACAAACTCGACACCTAGCGCCGGATCGCGTAATGCCGAAATGTGTGACAGGACAAACTGCTGAAGGCGGTTGTCAAGCTCATACACAGACAACAACGCGCGCACAAGCTGAACATGCCCCAGCACAAGCGTGCCAGCACGCGTTCCAGCCGCATTACAACCAGTCATTGCCATCTCAATTAACTCTGCATCCGCAACGACACCCGCCAGACCAATACACTCAGCCCCGACGCTTATGCGCTCATATTGCATACGCACATCAGCCGGATCATCCTCAAAAATCACACCCGAAAACTGCCAGCGCACCACCGGGTGATGCATATCTGGATGCTGACTCATATACCGACGCAATGCCGGCGACGTAAATTCGGGACGTAGCGCCAGCGAGATGCCATGCCGCTCAAACGTAAACAGCTTGTGAATGATCTGGTCACCTGCGCGCGTCAGAAACAGTTCTGACGGCTCGATCACTGGTACTTCAGCGTGTTGGTAGCCATAGCGCGCCATATGGTCATGTAGGCGTGCTACAACACTGTAGAGATTACTGGAACGCGACGAGACACTGTTGGAAGACACAATGCTGACCTGGCTCGATGGAAGTTAGGATGTTGAGATGATAGCAGGGGAGAGGACGCAAAAAAACCCCGCAGTCGCGGGGCTTGGGATATCCCAATCGGATTTGGGATAATATGGGAAAACCTTAACGAATTTCACACCTTAGCGATATTGCCCGCTGCTGTAGACATAGACGGCTGCCCCAGTGTCGTTCGATACGGTGAAGTCAAATTCTGGAGACGCCCATTCAAACAGCCAGGCAGCGTCCGTAATCGACATGTTGACACAGCCATGACTGCGACGATAGCCAAAGCCATCATGCCAGTACGCGCCGTGCAACCCGATGTCCCCATCAAAGTACATGGTCCAAGGGACTTCTTCGAGGTAGTAAAAGTCTGGCTGCCCCTCTGCGCCACTCATGATTGTGCGCGGGTAGCGGACATAGACATGAAACAACCCTTCATTGGTGGGCCATTCAGACAGCCCGGATGAGACAAGTGTCGTGAACACAGGAGTCGTTCCTTCGTAAGCGACCAATACCTGCTCGTACAGGTCAACACTGACCCAACGCTCGGTATCAACTTCAGCGGGGCGTTCGATAGGCAGATATTTGGCAACCTGAGTCTGGATAATCCATTGGTCAACCCCGACCTGATACCAGCGCCAGCCATCGACTTCCACCGAGTCGTAGATATTGACCAGCTGGTAACGCAGATAGAGCGGATCGGTCTCCAGCGGTTCTGTCCCTGGGGTTTGGCTGGCGCGGGTATGTACCATGACCCAGGCAAAACCATAGGGCAGCGGTTCATCCGGCAACACCACACCCGCAAAGCGCGATGGCGCAGCGTCTTGCAGTACCAATGTTTGTACCCACTGTCCATCGTTAATCATTGTCCAGTCACCCTCGACACTGTGAACGGTGACGAAGTTGAAGCCTGCATCCAGCCCACCGATCACCGTTCCACCCGGCGCATCAAAGATTTGGACGGCAGCGATCACTTTCTTGTATACGCGATCATAGAGCGCTACTTCGTTTGGCAGAAGCTGTTGAACGTCCGGTTCAGGGTAAGCAGCAATCTCTGCTGCCGAAAGCCCCGTGTCGTCCGCGCGAACAGCAGCGACTGCAAACAAAAGGATAGCAGCGAATAGAACAGCAAAGCGATGCCAGCGTTTCATCTTGACTCCACAACATTTCCCGAACAACAACAGATACAATTTCAGCATATCATTATCCATAAAGGAGTATCAACAATGCATCCCCTACGCCAAAACTACGCTTACCCAACGCCTTCGCAATGACGAATAAATTGCCCAATTGTGAAAACGGTTTTATACTCGCAAAGAATGGACTTTTTGAAACAACTTGTCGCGGCTTCGCGCCAGCATCCATCAGGGAGGGGTTCGCATGAAGCAATTCTCGCAGAAACGCTGGGTGGTTGCATTTGTACTGGTACTGCTGTTGGTCTTTGGCAGTGTACAGGCAACACTCGCACAGTTTGCTGTTCCTACCGTCGTGGTCAATACCAGCTTTCTGAACATCCGTACCGGTCCAGGAGTGCAATACACGGTACTTGTCACGGTTGTGGGTGGTACAGAATTACCTGTACTTGCTGTCGGCAGTGACCAGGTATGGTACCTCGTCTCGACGCCCGTCGGCATCGGCTGGGTAAACGTCGAATTTACGCTCCCGCGCGGTGACTTCAGTGTTGCGCCGACCATTAACGTTAACGCGGTGAGTGTTGCCCTGGTTGTGCCAGCGGCTGTGACCACGATTGCACTCCCGACGGAAGGACAGGCCGGAGGTGCTGTGTCTGCGAGTTCAACATCGACGATTGAACGCTTCCGCGCAGTGCTTACCGTTCTGGAAGTTAACCTGCGCAGCGCTCCACGCGATGATGCGCCCGCTTTGAGCATCCTGCGTGCTGTTGATGACCGCTTGACCGATTATGCGGTCGTTGGGCGTGCCAGTGATGACCGTAACGTCGCCTGGGTCGCGATTGATGTGCCTAACATTGGCGTCGGTTGGGTGGAAGAAGCAAAGGTCTTCATACGCCTGTCGGCACGGTATGCGACGGTTTACACCGTTACGGCGACAGAGTTCGGTGTCACCACTGGTCCGGCGGGCGGGGCGCTGGTCGAGGTCGTCAACACAGCTGACGAGGTATTTCTTGTCGGTTCGTCTACCGATACCCTGTATGCCCAGGTTGAACTTGGAGACGGGCGTGTCGGTTGGCTGCCGTTCAGCGTCATCGCCATTCGCACCGGAACAACATCCGATATTGCACGCGCGAATGGGGATACGCGCGAAAATCTGGGACAGGGCGGCGGCGAATCAACGACAACGCTGGTGTTCCCAACGCTGGAACTGCCGCATATCATCGTCAACACAAGCTTCCTCAACATTCGCAGCGGTCCGGGCGGTAACTTCTCGGTGCTGGCGACTGTGTCCGGTGGCGACGAACTGGATGTGATCGGCATTTCGCGCGATGGCTTCTGGTATCTGGTCAGCGGCGGCTTCGGCAGCGGGTGGCTGGACAGCGATTTTGTCATCTTCCGCGGCAACGCCGGAAATGTGCCAGTCGTCAGTGGGGACGTGGCACTCATTGTTACGAATCCCCAAGTGCAAACGCCTGTTGCGAACTTCAGCACGTCGTTGACGCTGTACGCAGCGCCGGGTGTGAACTTTGGGGCAGTCGGCTTTGTTAATGGACCTGCGGAGTTGCCGATTGTGGCACGTACCGCCGACGGACAGTGGATTCAGCTTAACACGCCTGTTGGTTTTGGATGGGTACTTGCATCGCAGGTTGTCATTCGCGGCGATCAAAGCCTCATTCCTGTGATACCGTAGTCCAGCGGCGCGTTCAGATTTATCACAAACGACGGAAGACACGGCTTCCGTCGTTTTGATTCCACCGCTTGCCAAACGGCTGGCAAACGATAGCCTGACGCTGTTAGAAGCGGGCTTATAATGCAAACAGATAACACTTTGATCGAACGCAGAGGACATCATCATGCGACAGCTTATAGGTCGAATAGCCGTTTTTGCAACGGTTATCGTCACTTTTTCCCATAGCGCGCGCGCACAGGACATTACACCAACCGCATCGCCAGACGATATTCCAGACGCTATGGTGATGGCGAGCGAGGAAGATTACGACATCACTAATTTCCTGCTGCTGGGAAGTGATACATCGAACCCGAACAATAGTGGGCGAACGGACGTGATGGTCGTCGTTTCGGTCAACCATAGCGAGCAAACTGCGTCGTTGCTGTCCATTCCGCGTGACCTGTATGTCTATATTCCAGGTCATACGATGGCACGAATCAACACCGCCTATGGTTATGGCGAACAAGCCGTAGAAGGCGGTGGTTACGCGCTTCTGCGCGAGACCATCGCCTACAACCTGGGGCTGAATATTGATTATTATGCGCGCGTGGACTTTAACAGTTTTCGCGAAATTATCGATTCACTGGGCGGTATCGATGTATCGGTCGATTGTGGACTTCAGGACTGGCGGTTGAAGTCACCAGAACTGGATCCTCAGGTCGAAGACAACTGGGAATTGTTCACACTGCCGATTGGTGTACATGAACTAGACGGAAATCTGACACTCTGGTACGCACGCAGCCGCCGAACCAGCAGCGACTTTGATCGTGGCAGACGCCATCAAGTCATTCTAAGGGCGGTGTTGGCGCGCGTACGTTCGTTAGGACTGCTGGAGCAGATGACGGAGCTGTATCCCCAAGTCTTGGAGATAGTGGAAACGAACATGCCGACGCAGGAAATCGCACGTATTATTCCGCTCGCTACGTCGCTGACGAGCAGCCAAATCGCATCCTACACATTCACGCCAAATGTAGAGGTTCGTTCATGGCGCGCGGCGGATGGAGCATCAGTTCAAGCACCTGTACGTGAGGCAATCGGGCGCTTGATACAGCTATTTCTGACGCCTCCGACGGAATTCCAATTGCGGCGCGAGCAACCACGTATCGAAATTGTGAACGCTAGTGGTTTCGATGACCTCAGCATCGTCGCAGCAGAGCGGCTGGCGTGGGAAGGCTTCGCAGTTACGCTTGCAGATGAAGCGCCACGCTATCAAAACCAGACAACGATTGTGGATTACACAGGACATTCCAAGGCTAGTAGCCTGGCACTCATTCAGGATGTGATGCGTGTACAAACGGACGACGTTTCTGTCACGCCCGACCCCGAACGCCACGTAGATTTTCGCATTACGTTGGGAGGTGCTTACTATGCTTGTACATACAATGTCATTCCGCCAGCACCACCAGCAGACGAGGCAACCGCGGAGCCGACAGCAACACCTGGCGGGTAAACTTCATGCGCTATTCAGTCAATACTTTCAACAACTGCCTTGCCAGCGGTAAGCTCGCGCAGGAGCGTTTGTAGTTGCTCCACATTTGCCGCTGGCAGCGTTACAAGCACAGTGACATCGGCGGAAAAATCTTCCTGATCAACGACTGCCTCTAGACTACGCAGCGTTCGCAAGAGGCGCTTATAATATGTGTAGGCGATGGTCACTAATAATTGCGAGCGCTCGACGTTTTGCTCGGTGGGAGCTGTTTCGAGAACGGCTTTTGCGGCGTCAGTATAGGCACGTACCAAACCGCCAGTGCCTAGCAGCGTGCCGCCAAAATAGCGCGTAACGATAATCATGCAGTCTCCAAGCTTGCTCCCGCGCAGAGATGCCATAATGGGGTAGCCAGCCGTGCCAGAAGGCTCACCCGCATCACTCATGCCTTCGATGATGCTGCTACCATGACCGACGACATAAGCGTAGGCATGGTGGCTGGCGTTCGTTAGCTCAGATGCAACCGATGCCAGCCGTGCCTTGGTGTCTTCAACCGTTTCGACCAATCCCAGCGTTGCAATGAAACGCGAGCGCAGCACCTCGATTTCTGCACGATGTGTCCCGATGGGTCGCCAGTAGCCGCTTGCCACATTAGACCTCATCTGCGCGGTTGAGGATGAAGAGTTTGAGCAAGGGCGGATGGACATCCAGCTGCTGCGAGGCGCGGTCGAAGCGCAGGAGTTTCTTCTGCATCAACTGCGCGACTGCAAGCTCTGATTCCTGCGTCTTTTCGTAGCCCTGCAGGCGCACAACCGCTTTAAAGACGGCTTGCTCAGGGGCGGTCAGACTCATCCAGATCACTTTGCACTCAGAGCGAATGGGTAGCCGACCCAGTAAATACTGAGGCAAGTCGTTGCTTGCCGGCAGGTGCGATTGTGGATCTATGACATTGAGCGCAGAACGCAACAGCCCGGCATAGCCGCCAGTCGTGTAGATTAGGGTCGAAATTACATAGTCAGGCAGTTCCTTATTTGTGCGCTGCAAAACTTCTTTCAACATGCGCTCAGAGTCGAGGTCGTTATACGGTCCCACAAAGTAGATGTTATCTGTAAACAGTTCCTCAAACGGCTCTATATCCGTTTGTGCAATGTTGTTTTGCTGCGCCAGCACTTTGATGGGAGCGCGCGTGAACGTCAAATATGCCAGTTGCCCCTTGTAGGAGTCACGTAAGCCGCGCAGGTTATGAAAGAACTTGACAGGCATGTTGCGAATCAGTTCTTCAAACTCGTCGAACATGAAGATGACACGCATTCCGCGCCGCATGAAGAGTTCCAACCCTAGCTCAAAGTAACGCAGGGACATGTAGGCGTAAAGTGGGTTATTGCCATCCTGGAGCGCCTGATACGCCTCGTAGAAATGCGTCATTTCGTCTGGCGTCAGCATGTCGAACGGGTAAAATGCCAGAAACAGGCGATGCATCATGAGTTCATAACCTGCCCATGCACGCACGCCGGGGTCGCCGACGGTAGCAACGGGAAGCGTACCAAGCATATTGGGGTCAATGGTGATCGCTTTAAAGTTATCAACCACTGCTTTGCCCATGAAATGCGTTTGGACTTCGAGTGTCGCAAGATGTCGCAACAGGTTCGACTTGCCAACGCTGCCAATGCCAATCAAGGAGCATGATTGGGATGCCAGCCAGCGCTCCATCACATACGCTGTTTCCTCGCGGCGAAAGTCGAGCGCATATTTCCGTTGAGCCATAGAATTCTTTACAATCTCCGTTTAGAAGTCGATCTTGCGTAATTGTAACAGCATTTGATAATACCAACTCGTCAATCAGTGAGGTCTTCATGAAGCTTTCGTATCGCTACTACGATTTCATCGTCGCGCTGTTTGTGTGCGTATTGATGCTCAGTAATCTGTTGAGCAGCGCCAAGATCATCGACACAGGGATTAATCTTTTCGGCTTGCAGGCGGCATTTGACGCAGGAACGCTGGTATTTCCGATTTCTTATATCTTTGGCGACATCTTAACCGAGGTTTATGGGTACAAGCGCTCGCGCCGCGTCATTTGGTCTGGCTTTATCGCGACGGCATTGATGGGCGTGTTTGTATGGGCAGCGGGGGGGTTGCCGGGAGAGGCGAGTTGGCAGAGCGCAGTGGGGGATAGCGCTTATCAGGCAATACTGGGGGGCATCAGCGGATTGGTGGTTGCCAGCCTGGTTGCGTACTTTGCCGGGGAATTCACAAACAGTTATGTGCTGGCGCGGATGAAGGTTGCGACGAAGGGGCGTTGGCTGTGGTCGCGTACCATCGGTAGTACCGTTGCGGGACAAGCGGTGGACACGCTGATATTCTTCCTTGTGGCGGCAGGGTTAGGTGTATTTCCGTGGGACATTTTGCCGTCGCTGATGATCACTAACTATGTCTTGAAAGTCGGTCTGGAAGTCATATTGACCCCATTAACCCTCTATGTCATTCCGGCACTCAAACGTGCAGAAGGGGAAGATGTGTACGATAGACACACCAACTTCAACCCCTTCCGCTTTGAGGTCGATTAACGGATGGGCAGCGTGACCCGCACGCGCGTACCATTATCACGATTCGAGTAAAGCTCGACCATGCCGCTGTGCAGCTGCGCACGGCGGCGGATGTTCATGAGCCCAAGTCCTGGCGATACGTCCTGCAAGTCGAAACCCGTGCCGTTGTCTGCAATGTCCAGCACAAAGTCCTCATTACTGCGATAGGCGCGCACGCCGAGCTCAGTGGCGTTGGCATGGCGAATGGTATTGCTTGCGACTTCGGTACAGATTTGGCAAACCGAGTCAAAGGTTGGCGTGTCGAAGGGCGGATATTCGTCTGGTGCGTCCAAGCCAATGCTCAGACTCGATGGAGGATGCAGGCGATCGAGCGTATTGCGCAGCCCTTGCAAGATTGTGAAACGTCGCGACTCCGCCGACTTGAGGTTGAGAATGTAGCGGCGAATCTCACCGATAACCTCATCGAGATGTTTGATAGGACTTACCAGTACTTCCGGTCGTTCCAAGTCTGTTTTGAGAAGCTGTAGTTCCATCCCAACAGCGTAGAGGAGTTGGATAATCGAGTCGTGCAATTCCATCGCGATACGTTCGCGCTCTTCGAGCGTGCTTAGGCGGGACTGTTTCTCGCTCAACTGTACGCCAGCAATCGTGAGTGCCGCGTAGCCGGCCAGAGTCTCCACAAGCAGCTGATCTTCTTCTGTGAACGGCGTTCGGTCGATCTTGTCCGATAGATAGAGAGAGCCGAAGTTCATACTCCCAATCTCAATCGGCACGCCCAGTAATGAGTGCATCCGAGGGTGATGAGGCGGAAAGCCAGCATTGCGAGGGTCATGTGATATTTCGTCAAGGCGTAATGTTGTATGCTCACGTAAAATGACACCCAGCAACCCGCGTCCAATCGGCGGATGAGGTATTCGGTCGAACTCGTCCTCGTTCAACCCGCTGACCAGAAAATGCTCAAATCCACCGCGCCCGTTTGGAATTCCCAGTGCAGCATAACGCGCATTTGCCAGCTTTCGGGCTGTATGGGCAATTTCCTGAAGTACCTGGTGTGGCTTGCCGTTACGGGTTGCTGCCATAACCGCCGCGGCGATTTCACTGAGACTCGATATGACAGATGTCGTGTTTGAGTCATGATTTTGGCTATTTGTCACATGCATTACTTTAGTTAAACTCTAGATTCATTGCTTATGACGATAAACTATTCGGCACTCATTATACTCGCTAACGGCACGAGGATACCAATGGCAAAACCAGTTCGCATTCTAATTGCAGATGATCACTCGGTCGTGAGAGCCGGACTAAAAGCACTCCTCGAACGCCGCACAGGATTTCACGTCGTTGGCGAAGCCGGAACGGGTGAAGAAGCGGTTGCCAAGGCAGTCGAGTTAACGCCGGATGTCGCTGTTTTGGACGTTCGCATGCCGGGAATCTCTGGCATTGAAGCGTGCAGAAAGATCACCGAGCAGGTTCCAAATTGTCATGTGCTGATATTGACCTCCTACGCAGAAGACGAGCTGCTGTTTGCAGCCATACGTGCTGGGGCAGCAGGATACGTTCTCAAGCGTGTGGGCGATAACGACCTTGTGCAGGCGGTTGAACGTGTCAGCAGTGGCGAAAGCATGCTCGACCCGGCAATGACAAATGTCATCTTTGCCGAAATGCGCAAACAATCAATGGCACAACAAGGTGCTGCGTTCAGCGGGCTAACGGCGCAGGAACTGACGGTACTGGCATATCTGGCACAGGGGCTTACAAACCGCGCTATTGCCATTAAGCTGTATCTGGGTGAAGGCACGGTGCGGAACTACGTCAGCAGCATTCTGGGAAAGATTGGCGTCTCCAATCGCGCCGAAGCAGCCGCGTTTGCAGTCAAGCACAATATTCACGAGCTGGTTCCAGCCATGAAGGAAGAGACCCGCTAGGCACGACGAATCGCGATTTGTTGGTCGCGTTTCTGTCGTAGGGCTATTACTTTGTGATACGTATCAGTATCAGGAGTAATATTCGTTGCGCAAATCGACCCCAACGGTCTGCGCTATGTTATCCACTCGCAAAGAAAGCGCGTCCCAACGTGCCACCCAGATTTGTGTTGAACGCGGGATGCCGTGCCGCGCCATTGCTCCAATCATCGCCCAGAGTCAACCGCTCGCGCAACGTATCGCCGCGCTCACGACTGCCAGTCCCCATCATGAGGCTGTCTTGCCAACACTTGGTGTCAGCGACAGCTACGCGCAACGAGATGATCTCTTCGGCGATGCCGCGGACGCAGTTGCACGAAAGTAATTTGTGAAAGTTATCACGATACGTGTTGTAATCGTCGCGGTGAAGCATAAAGACGATTTCCGCAAAGGAAAGCACAAATATATCCACATAAGCGATTTTTGCATTTTGTGAAACGTTTAAATCGACATTACAGCCCGAAAATGAGCATTTGTACCCAGACAAGAAAGAAATATGCGATCCACACACTCATAGCTAATACTATACATCAGGACCACCCTACCCCTCGCTAAGTCCAATTCGACCTACCCTGCTTTACTCAGTGGCTGTTTATGTCAGATTCAGCAACATTAGAATATTACGAGAGCCATCAGGTAAACGATATGCCAAAACTGGCATTCATCGCTACAATTCGGTATGTCGCAGGTCAGATGGATTGTAAAGACCGTCATGGAACGCTTGCCCTTGTTTCCGCTTAACACCGTTCTCTTCCCAGGTATGCCAATCTACCTGCATATCTTCGAGGATCGTTACAAGCTCATGATCAGCCGCTGCATTGAAGAACGCACACCCTTTGGCGTAGTCTTGTTACGCTCCGGTTCTGAAGTAGAAGGCTTTGGACCTATGGCAGAAGCATATCCGATTGGCTGCACTGCACATATCACACAGGTGCAGCCGGTCGGTGACGGACGAATGAACATCGTCGCCATTGGTCACGAGCGCTTTCGCATTATCACAGAACATCATGAGGAACCCTACCTTTCTGGCGATGTAGAATATCTCCCACTTCACGTTTCATCGAGCGACGTGCTGCGCCCTCGTGCCGAAAGACTACGGGTTTCTCTGGAACGCTACCTGAAAACGCTCGAAAAAATCGAGAACATGCCGCTCGGAACAGACCAGCTTCCGCGTGACCCTTTATCACTCACATACCTTGCTGCCTCAATTCTGCGGCTCTCTCCGCACGAAAAACAAGCGCTGTTGGTCGAAGATGATACGTTCCAACTTGTGCAAACGCTGCGCACCTTGTACAAGCGCGAAGTCATGCTTCTGGAAATCATGGCGACCACTGTAACCGCCGAGCCTGCTGCTGGCACCTTCTCAGTCAATTGAGTGAATATGAACCAACATCATGTAAGTCCCACAATTCTGCCTGAAACGCTCGCTCAACACATCAAGAGCATCTTGACCAATCCTGAACAGCAGCACCTTTTTATTACACGCCTGGAACAACGCTACTCCAGGCTTTATTGGGTGCTGCACCATCTCTACGGGCAGCACGCGAACTTCGAGCAGCACCTCGACGCCATTATCACTGCGGCAGCGTCAATGTTTGGCGCTCGCTCACCAGAACTGCAGGCGCTGGATGCAAAACGGGAAAGCGATCCCTACTGGTTTCAGCAAGAAAGGATGATGGGCGCAGTCTGCTATGTTGATCGCTTCGTTGCAGAACACAAGCCGGGTAAAGCGCTTGCGGGTTTGCAGGAACGCCTCGACTATCTTAAGGAGCTTGGTGTTACCTACCTGCACCTGATGCCACTGTTTAAGTCGCCGCCCGTCAATAACGATGGTGGATATGCGGTCAGCAGCTTTCGCGATGTCAATCCTGATATTGGCACGATGCCGGAACTGACAGAACTGGCGCATACACTGCGCGAGCAAGGCATTAGTCTGGTGCTGGATTTCGTCTTCAACCATACAGCGGATGATCATACCTGGGCAAAGCGCGCGCTCAATGCTGGTGATCCAGAACAAGAGCGTTACCAGGCGTTTTATCGCATGTTTCCAAACCGCACATTGCCAGACGCCTATGAGCGCCATCTGCGCCCCATATTTCCGGCACAGCGCCCCGGTAGCTTTACCTACAACGAAACGGTCCAGCAATGGGTATGGACGACATTCTTTAGCTTCCAGTGGGATTTGAACTATGCCAATCCCGACGTGTTTCGCGGGATGCTGGAAGAAATGCTGTTCTTAGCGAATCAAGGCGTTGAAGTCTTGCGCCTCGATGCAGTCCCCTTTATCTGGAAACAACTTGGTACGACCTGTGAAAATCTCCCAGAGGCACACTTGCTCATCCAGGCGTTCAACGCATTGGTTCGCGTCGCCGCCCCCGCACTAATCTTTAAATCGGAGGCGATTGTTCACCCACGTGATGTCCAGAGCTACATCAGCGAGCAGGAATGTCAGATTTCCTACAATCCAATCCTGATGGTAAGCCTTTGGGGAGCAATTGCCACGCGCGATGTTCGCTTGCTGACACACACGATGCAGAAACGCTTCATGCTGCCGCCAAGCGCCACTTGGGTCAATTACCTGCGCTCCCACGACGACATTGGCTGGGGCTTTGCTGACGAAGACGCTGCGGAACTCGGCATCAACGCCGACGACTATCGCTGGTATCTCAATCTGTTTTACATGGGGCGCGAGCCGCGCAGTTTTGCTCTCGGTGAGCCGTTCCAGTTTCAGATCGATCCACGTTCGCACCAGCCCGACATGCGTATCTCTGGGACACTCGCATCCCTGATCGGGCTGGAGAAAGCACTTAAAAGTGGCACACACACAGACATCGAACATGCCATTCGGCGCATCGTCCTGGTTCAAGGTATCATCCTTGCCGTTGGCGGTATTCCACTTGTTTACCTTGGTGACGAGATTGGCACGCTGAATGACTACGGTTACAAGCAAGACCCTGCTCACCATGATGACAGCCGCTGGTTGCATCGCCCACGCATGAACTGGCAGAAAGCAAGGGCGCGCACAGACCTGTCAACCATTGAGGGACGAGTGTTTCAGCACATTGTGCAACTCGTCAAATTGCGACAGTCGTTGCCGGAAATGGCAAACGGCGACACAACGTTTTACGGCACACAAAGCAGCGGCGTGTTTGCGTTTTCGCGTCGCCAATCGCTCTTATGTATGGGCAACTTCAGCGAGGAACGTCAAACCATATCTCCTACCGCTTTTGTACCGTTCCTGGCAGACGCAGCCAGAGTACGTGACGTTATTTCAGGCAACGAGTACGACTCGCGAACTATTACTCTCCAGCCTTACGAAACGCTGTGGCTTAAGCGACTCTAGTGTGATCAAATGCGGCGCAACACGTAAATGCGCGGGTGCAGTCCGCGCAGCGTGATCATCAGCGATTGTTCGAGCTGCCAGTAAGTATGGTCAGCAAGCAACCGCTCAAACAACTGCACCTCGTGCGTAATGGTAACAAAGCGCGCATTCGGCAGCGCAATGCGCGCTGCTTCCTTGAGAATAAGTGGATACAGGGCGATGTTTTCCTCATGTGAACCGCTCGCTTGACCAAATGGCAGATCAGCAGTAATCGCATTGGCGACACTATCAGGAAATGGTATCGTCCGCACATCAGCAGTAAGCAGATGCGATGAGCAGCGATGCCCTGCCGCCGCCAAATTCTCCATTGCGAGCATCTGTACGTGCGGATCACACTCTACGCCCATTCCAGTACCGGTCATGCCCAACGCCAATCGTTCGACAAGCAGGCTACCGCTGCCGCTGCATAAGTTTACATACATATCATCCGCTCTTGGTTCAGTCAGCAGCGCCATGACATGAGCCACAGTTGCGTTCAGTGCTGCGGCGTAATTGCGTACCCGCCAGCTGCGAGTCGCCAGTGGGCGCGGCGTCAAGCGGACCAGGCATTGCCAGCCATCCCCTTCGAGCGCTGGGCGAATGCGCACCAGCAAATCGCTTTTGTCCTCCACGCTTTGTAAGTTTAGCGCCTGCGCCAATTCACTTCGTATGCGCTGCATCACGCTCGACTGCGCGCCAGCGGCAGCAATACCGAGCGTGCGAAACGCATCCGCCGGATGCAGCGCAATAACTTCTCGTATTCCCGTCACGAGCTGCTTGAAATGTTGATCGCCCAGTAATGCCTTTGGACGCGGGACAGAAAAATTGAGTACACGATTAACCGCCTGTATCGTGCGCAATCGGAACAGGCGCTCACATTGTCCTGAAAAGGAAAAAGTGACAGCATCAGGGCGTGGATACCGAGGCGATATTTTGTCTACGCCACGCACAGATCGCAATTCAGCAGCCGCGAACGTGTCTAACCCCTCAACGATTTCCGCTTCACAGGCGAAGCGTGTGGGAGCAATCACAGGATTTGTATTTCGAGACATCTGGCACAATATCCGATCTGCGCGGTTGTTGAGCGTTCATGGTAACATCGCTGTGGCTGTATTGCGATACGGGAGAAACAGGATGCGGCGTTTAATTCTCTGGCTATCGATCATCTGCGGGCTGATGGGTGCGACTCTCTCACTCGCCCAGACGGCAACGCCATCCGTGACTGCCGAAGTGTTTCGTGTGGTCAATGTGCGCAGTGGACCGGGGGTCACATTCCCTGTGATTGGGCAATTGCAGGCGGGAGATGTCGTCACTGTCACTGGACGCAGCAGCGCGGAAAGCGACTGGCTGCAAATCGACTTTCAGGGTCAACCCGGTTGGGTGGCATATTTTGTCGTCTCGGTCGATCTTGCGGCAGCGACGACGTTGCCGATCGTGGTGTCTGTTGCAAGTGACAACGAAGTTGCCCAAAACGCACCAGAAGAAGGCATTAGCGCAATCAGCGAGTCAGCGGTGATAGCAACGGCGTTTCGCCGTGTGAATGTTCGCGCCGCGCCCTCAACCACTGCTGAAATCATCACCACTATGGAGCGTGGAGACGTTGTCGCCGTTGTGGGACGCAGTAACGAAGACAGTGACTGGCTTCAGGTTGAAGTGGGTTCGCTTACAGGATGGGTCGCTTACTTTGTCGTGTCGGTGGATGGCGATCTGAGTGTGCTGCCTGTTATCGCGGTAGAAATCCCGCTAACGCCTGCAGCAACCGCTACCCAGGTCACCATCACCGTCATCACGCGCGTCAACGCCAATTTGCGCACGGCACCAGCATTGAACGCAGATATCGGCGCAACTGTGCCATTCGGGACACGATTGATTGCAAACGGGCGTAACGAAGCAGGCAACTGGCTGCACGTCACCTACGATGATGCGCAGCTATGGATACTCGTATCACTGCTGAATGTGCTTGACAATGGATCAGTGCGTGCGTTGCCGGTTGTTCAGCCGCCGTAAGCGTTCGGAATGTCTGACACCTGGGCGACGATGTACGGTTCTTTGTCCGTCAATGTGAACGCCTCGTCTTCGTCCAGAGTGTTCTGCCCTTTGTGGTAAAGCACGTTGTTGAAGCCATCATAACGGTAACGTCGGCTGACCCAGCCATAAAGGTGGTGCTGGAAGACGACGTTGAACTGTAATGCCTCATCTTCTTCAATGACTTTTTCGTCTACCAACCACACGGGCGCATACTGTGCAAGGTGGGGAATGGCTTTCTCATCGCGCTGTTTGCGCAGGCGTTCTTCCAGAGTCATGAAACTATCCTCAGTCGATAAATGCGTAGCACACTTGAACGTATTGTAACGACCGAACGCGCCTTCTCACAAGGGGCTGCCTACACGACCAATCCTGCGTTAAAATCCATGCTTCATTTAACGACTCGCACTTTACACAAAACACAGGATTGACGATGCCACGCGCCCTCATCAGCGTTCACGATAAAACCGATTTAGCTGAGCTTGCCAGCCGCCTCATTTCGTTTGGCTATGATTTGGTCGCCAGTGGTGGCACAGAGCGCGAACTGCGTGCTGCCGGGTTGTCTGTAACTCCCGTTGAACAGCTAACGGGGATTGCAGACATGCTTGGCGGGCGCGTCAAGACGCTGCACCCCGCCATCCATGCTGGCATCCTCGCGCGTAATACCCTTGAAGACTTGGATGAGCTTGAGAAAGCGGGCTTCGCGCCCATCAATCTCGTCATATGCAACCTCTATCCCTTTCAAGAGACGGTATCCAGGCAAGGCGTTGCCCTTCAGGATGCCATCGAACAGATTGACGTTGGCGGAGTTACACTGCTGCGCGCCGCTGCAAAGAACTTCTTTCAGGTGACTGTTGTCTGCGATCCAGCAGATTATCTTCGCGTGGCTCAGGCACTCAATGACGACGGAGAAATCGATCTGGCATTACGCCGTGAACTGGCGGTCAAGGCGTTTGCACACACCCGCGACTATGACACTGCCATTCATGCCTATCTCTCGCGTGACGTTGCGCCCAAATTTGCCACTGATGAATTGCCTGCGCAGCTTTCGACAGGCGGGCAGCAGATTGAAGCGCTGCGCTACGGCGAAAATCCACACCAGAGCGCCGCCTACTACAATCGTGGCAGCGTCAGCGGAATCCTAGGTGGAACGCTGCGCGCGGGCAAGCAGTTATCGTACAACAATATTCTTGACCTTGATGCTGCATGGCGTGTTGTCAGCAGTTTTGATACTCCAACCGTCGTGATAGTCAAACATCTGACCCCAACAGGCATCGCCACGCATGATACGCTCACGGCTGCCTATCCCCATGCGCTGGCTTCTGACCCGGTATCAGCATTCGGTGGTGTCATCGCTGTCAATCGTTCTGTCGATGTAAGCTTTGTCATAGCCCTTGGCTCCCTCTTTCTCGAATCCATCGCAGCGCCCGGTTTTGAGGATGAGGCTGTAGAACTACTGGCAACCGGGCGCAAAAACTGTCGCCTCCTGCAAATTCCTCAGTTCTTCGACGGCACGGAGATTGAACTGCGTACAGTCCATCGGGGCTTTTTGGCACAACGCGCCGATATGGGCGATCCGGAGCATACGACGTTCAAAACGGTCACTCAGCGCGCGCCTACCGCGAATGAAATGGCGGCGTTGCGCTTCGCCTGGAAAGCCGTACAACATGTGAAATCAAACGCAATCGTCATCGCCAATATCGGTGCAACAGTCGGTATTGGCGGCGGGCTGCCCAGTCGCTTGGATGCTGTTCGTCTGGCGGTCGAGAAAGCGGCTGCAAACGCTACGGACGCGGTGCTTGCATCAGACGCCTTCTTTCCGTTTGCTGATGGCTTGCAAACGGCGGCAGATGCGGGCGTGACAGCAGTCATTCAGCCCGGCGGCTCCATTCGCGATAACGAAGTGATCGAGGCGGCAAATGTCATGAATATGGCGATGGTCTTCACCGGTGTACGTCACTTCCGCCATTGATATTAGCTGTTTTCGGTCTTGCCACCGTAGAACCACGATGCTATACTCAATCAAGAGTGCCATGCTAGCTCAACGGTAGAGCAAACGCTTCGTAAGCGTTAGGTTGCGGGTTCAAATCCCACGCATGGCTATCTTCAGCCCGCGCCGTTTGGAATGGTAGCGGGCATTTTCTTGTCACGCGGAGGTTAAATGACCGACAGCAATCGCCCTGTCACGATTGCCGTTGCCGGCGGCTCAGGTTCCGGTAAAACGACCGTTTCCAATGCCATTCTTGAGCGCGTCGGCAGTGACCACATCGCCTATTTGCCGCATGACGCATACTACAAAGATTTGCGCCACATGCCGCATGACATGCGTCGCCAGATTAATTTCGATCATCCTGACTCACTCGATACTGCCTTGCTTGCCCATCACGTAAAATGTTTGCAGGCGCGCGAACCCGTCGAAATTCCCGTGTACGACTTCACGAGGCACGAACGCACCACGCACACACAGCTCGTATCCCCCCACCCCATTATCCTCGTGGAGGGCATTCTCATTCTGGCGGAAGCAGAGTTGCGCCCCCTGTTTGATGTCAAAATCTTTGTAGATACGGACGCAGATTTGCGCTTTATACGGCGCATGAAGCGTGATATTGTCGAGCGTGGGCGCACGGCAGAATCGGTCATCAACCAGTATCTCGAAACGGTTCGCCCCATGCACCTTGAATTTGTCGAACCGAGCAAACGCTATGCGGATGTCATTATTCCTGAAGGCGGCTTCAACATGGTCGCAATTGACATGGTGTCTGACCGCATACGTGGTTTGCTGCGTCGTCGCCCGTAAGCCATCATCGTCCGCCCGTGTCATTTAACACTGGAGTCTGCGATGCCCGAACTGAGCAACGACACAACGGGATTTTACGACGCCATTGCCGAGTACTATCCCTATTTCTACCGCGATTGGGAGACACAGCTTCAACGCGAAGGGCTGGGGTTACGCTCGCTGTTTCGCGGTCGTGGCGTAACGACAATCCTCGATGCGTCGTGTGGTGCGGGCGCGCAGGCGATTCCCCTGGCACAACTCGGCTATCAGGTGACTGCTGTTGACCCCAGTTATGGCATGTTGCGCAAGCTAGAAGAGTTTGCATCCAATTACGGCGTCTTGTCGAAGCTTCAGTATCGCCTTGGCGATTTCCTCAGCTTGACCACCATTGTTGATAGCGGTTTCGACGCCGTCATCACAAAGGGCAATGCGCTGCCACATCTGCTGCTGGATCGTGAAGTCGAGACAGCCGCGCATAACTTCTACACCCTCTTGCGTCCGGGCGGCACATTGGTCATCGGGATGCGCGACTTTGGTCCGTTCATGCTCGACCGTCCGCGCTTCATTCCTGGTTTCATCCATACGCACGATGACGGCAGCGAACTAATCACCTTCGATACCTGGGAATGGCACGATGGTCCGCCTGTGATTACCAGCCAAAACCTGTTCATTGTCAAAGGCAAAGGACAGCACTATGAAACGCTCAAACGCCGTGTTGCTTACCGTCCACTCTCGACGGATGAGGTGAAAGTAGTATTATTGGAAGAGGGATTTGAGGATGTTTCTGACCATGCTGACCGCGCGGAGCGAGTTTTGGTCGCCCGCAAACCGTTGAGCGCCAGCGCCTAGATAGAACGAGATTGTAGTGGAGCACGACAAGGATATTGTGATGACCCGGAAGACGATGCCGAAGAATTTCGATTTTGCGGAAGCGGAAACACGCCTTTACGCGTGGTGGCAGCAAAACGGCTGGTTCAAACCCGAAAGCGCTCCTGCCGCTGCTGAGTCGTATGTCATCAGTATGCCGCCGCCCAATGTCACAGGTGCGCTCCACGCGGGTCACGCAATGTTCGTCACGCTCGAAGACCTGATGATCCGCTACGAGCGTATGCGCGGCAAGGCAGCGCTTTGGGTTCCTGGTACGGATCACGCAGGTATTGCCACGCAGCTTTTGGTCGAGCGTATGCTCAAAGACGAAGGCACAAGCCGAGTCGAACTCGGTTATGAAGAATTCCTACGGCGCACTTGGGAATGGAAAGAAAAGTACGGCGGCACAATCGTCAGTCAACTCCGACGGCTAGGCGCAAGCTGTGATTGGGATCGTGAACGCTTTACGCTAGACGAAGGTTTATCATATGCAGTGCGCGAGGTCTTCGTGCGTTTGTGGGAGCAGGGGCTGATCTACCGTGGTCCCCGCCTTGTCAACTGGAGTCCGGGTTTACAAACCGCTGTCAGCGATCTTGAGGTCGAACGCGAGGAAGAAAACGGCAAGCTCTATTTTTTCAAGTATCCAACCGAAGATGGTGGCTTTATTCCGGTTGCCACTACGCGCCCAGAAACAATCCTCGGCGATACTGCCGTCTGTGTCCATCCCGAAGACGAGCGCTACAAGCATCTCATCGGCAAAACGGCGCTCGTGCCGATGCTCAATCGTGCTATCCCGATCATTGCCGACGACTACGTGGATCGTGAGTTTGGTACGGGCGCGCTCAAGGTCACACCGGGGCATGACTTCAACGACTACGAACTCTACAAGCGTCACAAGCTCGACATCATCAACGTCATGAACACGGACGCAACGATGAACGCCAACGCCGGTCCCTACGCGGGCTTGGATCGCTTTGTCTGCCGCAAGAAGCTCTGGACGGACATGGAAGCGGCTGGGTTGACGACCGAAGTGCGCGATCATCGTTATGTCGTGCCGCGCAGCCAGCGCGGTGGCGAAGTGATCGAGCCGATGATGTCCACGCAGTGGTTCCTCAAGATTCAACCTCTGGCAGACAAGGCAATCGCAGCGGTGAAAGACGGGCGCATCAAGATTGTGCCTGAACGTTTCGAGAAAGTCTATTTCCACTGGCTGGAAAACATCGAAGACTGGTGCGTCAGCCGCCAACTCTGGTGGGGACACCGCATCCCGGCATGGTACGACGAAAATGGCGAAGTCTATGTCGGACGTGAAGCACCGCGCGATGGGCGCGAATGGCGACCGGAACTCGACGTGCTGGATACCTGGTTCAGCAGCGGCTTGTGGCCCTTTAGCACGCTCGGTTGGCCGCACGATACACCTGATCTGAAGCGATTTTACCCGACAACGATGATGGAGACAGGCTATGACATCCTGTTCTTCTGGGTCGTGCGCATGATCATGATAGGACTATGGTTCACGGACGAAGTGCCATTCACAACCGTCTATCTGCATGGGCTGGTGCGCGATGCGCAAGGGCGCAAGATGAGCAAAACGCTCGGCAACGTCGTCGATCCTCTGGACTTGATCGACCGTTTCGGCGCTGACCCGCTGCGTTACACGCTTGTGACAGGCAGCACACCGGGCAACGATGTCAATCTCGACGAAGTGCGTGTTGAGCGCAACTGGAAGTTCGTCAACAAAATCTGGCAGATGACCAACTTCATCACCAGTAATCTTGGAGACGCCGAGCTACCGCTACTGCCCGCACCGACTGCCCTCGATCTGCCGTCGCAGTGGATACTCAGCCGCCTGAATAATCTGGTCGCAGTCTGCCAACGCCTCTTCGATACCTATCAGTACGGCGAGGCAGGGCGCCAGCTTGACGATTTCCTGTGGGGTGAATTCGCTGACTGGTATATTGAGATGAGCAAGCACGCGCTCTACAGCGAAGACGCACAAAGGAAGCGCGATACGCTGGCAGTGCTGCTGCACACACTCGATACCAGCCTGCGCCTGCTGCACCCGTACATGCCCTTCGTGACCGAAGAACTCTGGTCGTACCTGCCACAGCGTCAGGGCGCGCTCATCATGGCGTCTTGGCCACAGGCGGACAAGCACTATATCAACCCCGAAGCCGAACGACAGATGTCCCTGCTGACGGAACTCGTGCGTGGCGTTCGGCTGGCGCGTGAAGAATATGGCGTCGAACCTGGGCGCAAGATCAGCATCATTGCCAACCCCGGCAGTCAGCGTGATCTGCTCGAACAGTGCAGCTTTATGTTCACACGGCTGGCAAATGCGTCAAACGTGGTGTTCCCCACTAATGGCGACGCTGCACCCGATAAAGCAGCATCGATTGTTAGCGGCGATGTCACGCTTTACCTGCCGCTGGCAGACCTGATCGACATCAGTGCCGAAGTCCAGCGCTTGCAATCGGAACAGGAAAAACTCAAGCAACAAATCGAACGCACACAATCGCAGTTGAACAACGAGCAGTTTGTCCAGCGCGCCCGTCCGGATATTGTCGAACGCGAGCGCCTCAAACTGGCTGACTTGAATGCTTCAGTCACACAGATTGTTGAACGTCTGTCGGCGCTGGAGAAGTTGAGCTAAACGAATGGCTCAGGCGCACAAGATTTGCCCGATCTGCGGTAGCCCTGCGCATCACAACGCAGTCGTCTGCACAACCTGTGGCACAACGCTGACGGATGTACAGCCGACGGGCGGTTCAACCCGCCCCCGGCGTCCATCCCAGACCAGAGATAGCTACGATTACCGCTATGGCGAAACCGACCTGTACGAGGAGGCGCTCAAACGGCGCAGTGAAGTTGCGTTGTTTGGCGGCGTCTTCGTCCTCGCGCTCGTCATCTGTGGGTTGATCGGTGTCGCCATCGGCTCGCGCTTCTTCGCTGCCGTCGGCAGCGTAACGGAAACGCTGTCGCCCTCACCCCTGCCTTCTGCGGGTGTACTGGTCGCGGAAACTTTCACACCGTTTATCCTTGCCACCAACAC
>Ga0224723_1000565_pt1 | contig 25221 bp, 14 predicted proteins | sample Balambano_FR2_Me_FD_161647 | JGI IMG/M metagenome (GOLD analysis project Ga0224723, IMG submission 161647) | Freshwater sediment microbial communities from Lake Towuti, South Sulawesi, Indonesia - Balambano_FR2_MetaG | ecosystem: Environmental > Aquatic > Freshwater > Lake > Sediment | place... | reverse complement strand
TCAGCAGTCCGTCTGCCGTCACCATCGACATCAGCGCGCCGGAACTCTGTGTACCGGTCGTTGTCGCGTAGAGACTGCCATTTTCTTGCTTCAGTTTAACACGGATGTAACTGCGCCGTCCATCGGAATGGATCGCTTCCGTGGTGGTGGCTTCTGCCAGCGGCCACTCGTCTGCGCGCCCCGCCATTTTCAGCAGCGCAGGCCTTACCAGCACGTCGAAGGTGATCATGGCCGAGACCGGATTGCCCGGCAGTCCAAAAAACGGCACACCGCCCACCTGACCAAATGCCAGCGGTTTGCCAGGGCGCAGATTGATGCGCCAGAAGCCAACCTCGCCCAATTCCGCCAGCACGGTGCGGATCAGATCTGCCGCGCCGACCGATACCCCGGCAGAGCTGATGATTAAGTCCGGCTGCTGCGCCAGCGCGCTGCGGAACATCCCGCGCACCTCATCCAGGGTATCCCGCGCGATCGGCAGGCGGAGCGCTTCGCCGCCGAGTTCGGCCACCCGTGCGGCCAGCGTATAGCTGTTGGCGTCCCGGATTTTACCCGGAGCCAGCGGTTGATCGACCGCCAGCAGTTCATCGCCCGTGGTCAGGATCGCGGCGCGCGGCCGCCGGATCACCGCGACCTGTGCCTGACCCACCGCAGCCAGCACGCCGATCTCCTGCGCGCGCAGCGCTGTGCCTGCGGTCAGTACCGTCTGACCGCGCGTGATGTCTTCCCCGATCGGGCGCACATTCGCCCCGGCCCGCGCCGAAGCGAAAATCTGCACCGACACAACGGGCGGTGTGGCAGCAGCGGCCTCCCACGCACCGTCGGTTTCTTCAACGGGGATCACCGCGTCCGCGCCAGCGGGGATCGGCGCGCCGGTCATGATCCGCGCCGCCTGGCCGGGTTGCAGCGCGCGATCGGGGAATGACCCCGCCGGAACATCCATTCCCACCGTCAGCCGCGCTGGGTTTTCACGGCTGGCGGACACGACATCGACCGCCCGAACCGCGTAACCATCCATGCTGGAATTGGCGAAAGGCGGGATCGACTCCGGCGCGATCACTGCCTGCGCCAGCACGCGGCCAGTCGCCTGCGCCAGCGCGATCCTCTCCGCGCCGAGCAGCCCGACGCGGCTCAGAATTTCCGCCAGCGCCTGATCGACATTGAGCAGCTCACTCATCGACAATTTGTCCTTCCCTGATCCGTCTCATGCCAGACCGTACCAATCTGGGTGAACTGAAACCACAAAAACTGAGATACAATAAGAGGTTAAGGTGAAATCGTTAAAACATTGTGATCCAGGGTTTCTATGCCAACTACGGCGACGACTGTTCCTATGAACCTGGCTTCGCTTCTGGCGAGCCTGCCTGACCTCACCCCCAATGATGGCGCGATTATCGAACGGGCCTATCACAAAGCGGAAGCCGCCCACGCCGGACAAACGCGCAAGTCTGGCGAACCCTATTTTACGCACTGTGTGGCGGTGGCGACTATCCTGGCCGATATGAAGCTGGACGCCGAAGCGATCGCGGCGGCCCTGCTGCACGACACGATCGAAGATACCAGCATCACCGAAGATGAAATCCGCCGGGAATTCAACAGGACGATCGCCGATCTGGTCGCCGGTGTGACCAAACTGAAGAATATACCGCTGCGCGTCGATCAGAACCAGGCCGGCCGCCGCTCGCGGGATACGGATCGGGAATTGGAATATATCCGCAAGATGCTGCTGACGATGGGCGACGATGTGCGCATCGTCCTCATCAAACTGGCCGACCGGCTCCATAACATGCGCACGCTGGGTTACATGAGCCGGGAAAAGCAGATTCGGATCGCGCGGGAGACGATGGACATCTTCGCGCCGCTGGCAAACCGCCTCGGGATCTGGAAGCTGAAATGGGAACTGGAAGACCTGAGCTTCCGGTATCTGGAGCCAGAGGCGTACAAAAATCTGGCGGCGCGGATCGATGAACGCCGTGCCCAGCGCGAAGATTACATGGCCCATGTGGCGGACGTGCTGCGCCAGGAACTGGTGAAGAATGACATCAGCGGCGCACATATCAGCTGGCGGCCCAAGCACATCTACAGCATCTACAAGAAGATGCAGCGCAAGGAGCTGCCCTTTGAGGAAATCTACGATGTGCGTGCCATCCGCGTGATATGCAACACGATCCCTCAGTGTTACCTGATCCTCGGCATCGTCCACGGTCTGTGGCGACCCATCGTGCACGAATTTGATGATTACATCGCCGCGCCGAAGGACAACTTCTACCAGAGCCTGCACACCGCCGTGATCGACAGCAACGGCAAGACGGTCGAGGTGCAGATTCGCACCTGGGAGATGCACGAACATGCCGAGTATGGGGTCGCCGCGCACTGGCGCTATAAGGAGCAGGATCGTAAGCATGACGAGCAGCTTCAGAAGCGGCTGAATTATCTGCGCCGTCTGATGGAATTTGGCCCGGAGATCAGCGACGATCCGCAGGCGTTTATCGACACGATGAAAGCCGAAGTGTTCCAGGATCGGGTCTACGTCCATACCCCGCGCGGCGATATTGTCGATCTGCCGGTGGGCGCGACACCGATCGATTTCGCCTATCACATCCACACCGACATCGGCCATCGCTGTCGGGGCGCGAAGATTAACGGGCGGCTCGTCCCGCTCAACCATCACCTTAAGTCCGGTGATCAGGTCGAAATTCTCACCGCCAATCGCGGTGGCCCCAGCATGGACTGGCTGAATGATGCCCTCGGTTATGTCGCCACCTCGCGCGCGAAATCCAAAATCCGTTATTACTTCCGCAAGCTGAACCGCGACAAGCATATGTCTCTGGGGCGAGAAGTCCTTGAACGCGAACTCAAACGAATTGGCGCGCTTGATGTGACGTTCGAGTCGGTGGCGCATCTGTTTGAATACAGCAAAATTGACGACTTTATGGCGGCGGTTGGCGCGGGGGACATCAACGCGGCTCAGATCGCTCACCGCGTGCTCGATGAAGAACGCAGCCGCCAGCAGACGCAGGACGCCAGTGTTCTGCTGAAAAGCAAAGCGCGCACCGCGCCGCTGACGATTGATGACGCCAATGGTGTCAAGATTCTGGGTACAGGGGGCCTGCTGGTTAACCTGGCGAGGTGTTGCAGCCCGATGCCCGGCGATGAAATCGTGGGTTACGTCACACGTGGGCGCGGGGTGACGGTGCACCGGGGCGACTGCTCCAACATCCAGGCCATCGTTGATCCTGAGCGCTTGATCGACGTGTCGTGGGGCGGCACGAGCCAGGAACAGCGCTACTCCGTGCCAGTAGAGATCATCGCCTATGACCGCGATGGCCTGCTGCGCGATATTGCCGCCATCATCGCCGACGAAAAGGTGAATATCGCCGAGGTGCGCGTCTCCACCCGGCAGGATATTGCGACCTTTCATCTGACGATGGAGATCGCCAATTACCAGCAGCTCACGCGGATCCTTTTTAAGATTGAAGAAATCCGCAATGTGGTGGAGGCGTATCGCTGCAATTCCGCCTGATTTGGGAAGAAGTCTTAAGTTGAGATTGACTCATTAGTATTGTAATATCAATTCAAGAAGAAATCGCTTCCAGGTAGATAGCTGCTGCTGAGCAGAAATCTGCTTTCCAGCGGACGCCCCTGCCGGCGGTTGCCCTGGGCCGCCGCCAAGCACTGACAGCCATGGAGTCTGGACATGTTAAATCGTTTGCGGACGCTTGCGATCCAGCAGTTACGGGCGTTGGATGCCGACACACGGCTGATCGTCATTCACCCCAATTACGCCGAACAGCACGTTGTCCTCGGTGAGTTTCTGAGTGAGAACGCGGTCTACGTGCGCTTTGATGGTCTGAAGCTGACCGCCGCCGAGATGATGGCGCAGCTTCAGAGCGCGCTCGATACTCAGGCCGGTGATCTGCCGCTGGATAAGGTCGGACTGCTGATCCTGGATGAGTGCGACCGGGCGGTCAGCACCGATCTGGATGCCTTCCTCTCTGGCCTGATGCCGCGTGTCGGCAAGACCCGTGTTCTGATGTTCAGCCGCGCGATCCCCCGCAGCCTGCTGACTGATGCCGCGCTGCGCGATCAGACCGCGCTGATCCCCAGTGACGAGAGCGCGATGCTGTGGGATTATGCCCAGGCAGGCGGGGAACAGACGCTGCTGGAAGTGCGCTCATTTGGCGAGGGCCGGGTTTATCTCAATGGCCGGATGGTTGACGACTGGGATGGTCTGCTGCCGCGTTCGCTGTTTTTCTACCTGGTCGATCGGGGGATGACCACGCGCAACGAGATTTTCGAGACGTTCTGGCCCGCGCTCCCCGTGCGTGAGGCGACCAACGTTTTCCACGTCACTAAACGCAAGATCAGCGAGGTGCTGGGGATCGATCTCACGACGTACTGGTCAGGCTTCTACCGCATCTCGCCCACGATTCACCTCAGCTATGATGTGGTGCTGTTTACCGATCTGGCGCAGCGCAGCGCAGTCGCCCCGGCGGATGAGGCCGTAGAGCTGCTGTCGCGCGCGGTGGCGCTTTACGAAGGGCATTTCCTCAGCGGCAGCGAAGCAGAATGGGTAAAACTGCGGCGCGGCGAACTGGCGCAGAGCTATGGTGAAGCCCTGAGCAGTCTGGCGAAGGCCAAACAGGATGTCGGCCATTATCAGGAGGCCCTGGGTCTTTATCTTCAGGCGGCGGCCAACAATCGCCAGCGCGAGGATCTCGTATCCAACGTGATGCAGCTTTACCGCGAACTGGGGATGCACGCCGACGCGCTCGCGGTCTACGAACGGCTCACCGGTGAACTCCGCGATGATCTGGGGGTGATGCCCGCGCCTCAGCTTCAGGAACTCGCCGCGCTGATCCGCCGCGAGATGGGGCGAGAACTGGTCTGAAGCACACGACGAGGACACTTGACCCGATCGGTTTGCACGGTTGTAGGGGAGCGCCACATCGGCCTGCCCCTACACAGTCCCTCCTCTCACATCAGGTCGTTTCGAGTTCCGTTTCCGCTGGCTCGGTCGGCTCAGAGTCCGGCTCAGGCGCGGTGAAGCGCGACGTATAGGTTACAACGGCCGCGATCACCTCATCCTTGCGCGTTGGGCGCATGACCGGGCTGCCACCGGCCCGCCCGCGTTTAACCGCTGGCGCGGCCCCCAGCCGAATCGACCTGGCTTTGCCTTTATTGGTCAGCACCATGATCGTCTCGTCTGCGCCGCCGATTGTAGCGGCCACCACTTCACGGCTCTCCTTTGGCAGCCGCATCGTGATCACGCCGCCGCCCGCGCGCCCCTGCGAGGGGTATTCGGCCATGTCAGAAACTTTGGCGGTTCCGTCATCGGTAATATTCCACACCAACTGACCCTCGACCGCGATATTGGAGCCGACCACCCGGTCGCGCTGGCCCAGCATTTTGATCCCTCTCATGCCGCCGGCGGGCAGACCGGTCGGGCGCACCTCGCGCTCCTTGAAGCGGATCGCCTGCGCGGAATTGGTCGTCAGCAGGACTTCCTGGCGGCCATCGGTAGGGAAGACGAAGACCAGACGATCCTCATCGCCCACATTCATCACCGTGAAGATGTTGCTCGTCATGCCCGGCAGGTCTTCCAGGCGAATACGCTTAACCTGGCCGGACGCGCTGGTCAGAAACAGATAGCCGGTGTCAATATCTCCCGGCAGGCTTAAAGCCGCGACGATCATTTCGCTGCCGGTCAGCGGCGACAGATCACCGAATGGCGCGCCGTCATCCGGGCTGGCGACCTGCGGAATTTGCTGGACAGGCACGGTCGCGCAGCGGCCTTCGCTGGTGAACAGATACAACACGTGGGCGGTGCTGCTTTCCAGGATAAAGCGCGGCGGGTCTTTGACCTCCGCTGTGATCCTGGGCGCGTTATCGTCCAGCGTGCGGGCCAGTCTGCCAGTGCTGGAAAACGTAACCCAGGTGCTTTCCTCCGGCACGAGCAAATCTTCCACGCGGGCGCTGCTGGCCGTTCCGTCCACGATCACGGTGCGGCGCTTGTCGGCATACGCAGACTTGATCACCCCCAGTTCTTCCGCGATCACCGACCGCATTTTCTCCTGGCTCTGCAAAAGTCCTTCCAGATAAGCGATCAGCTTGACTTTCTCGTCGTACTCTTCCTGAATCTTCTGGCGTTCAAGCGCCGCCAGCCGCCGGAGCTGCATATCGAGGATGGCCTGCGCCTGAATCTCGCTGATGCCCAGCGTACTCATCAGAGTCGTGCGGGCGACTTCGGCGTTCTCCGACTGGCGGATCAGCCGGATCACACGATCCAGATCGTCCAGCGCCTTGAGCAGCCCTTCGAGGATATGCGCCCTTTCCCGCGCTCGCGTCAGGTCAAATTCGCTGCGGCGGCGGATCACTTCCAGCCGGTGATCCAGATACACGCGCAGGGCCTGTTTCAGGCTCAGAAGGCGCGGCTGATGATCGACCAGCGCCAGGATGCGGATGCCGAATGTTTCCTGGAGCGGTGTATATTTGAACAACTGAGACAGCACGGTGGCCGCTTCTGCCCCGCGTTGAAGCTCGATCACCATGCGCAGACCCTGCCGGTCCGATTCATCGCGCAGATCGGCGATGCCTTCCAGCTTGCCATCACGCACCAGCGACGCGATTCGCTCCACCAGCGACGACTTATTGACCTGATAGGGCAGTTCGCTGACGATAATGCGCGATTTGCCTCGACCGGCGTCCTCGATGTAGGCTTTGGCGCGCATGGTGATCTTGCCCTGGCCGGTGGCGTAGGCCGTGACGAGTGTGTCCTCGCCTTCCTCGCCGTCCTGATGCCGGTAAACCAGCCCGGCGGTCGGAAAATCTGGCCCTTTAATAAACTTCATCAGGTCTCGAACGCCGATGTCTTCCAGCGTGCCCCAGTTCTTGAGCATGAAGACCAGCGCGTCGCACACTTCACCCAGGTTATGCGGCGGGATGTTGGTGGACATGCCGACCGCGATCCCCGTGGAGCCGTTCACCAGCAGATTCGGCAGGCTGGCGGGCAGCACCGAGGGTTCCTGCAAACTGCCATCAAAGTTGTCGGTAAAATCGACCGTATTCTTATCAATATCGAGCAGCAGTTCCTCGCCGATCTCAGCCATGCGCGCCTCGGTATAACGCATAGCTGCCGCCGCGTCGCCGTCAATGCTGCCGAAGTTGCCCTGGCCGCTGACGAGCATGTAACGCATGGAAAAATCCTGCGCCAGACGCACCATCGAGTCGTAAACTGCCGCGTCACCATGCGGGTGATACTTGCCAAGTACCTCACCGACGATACGCGCGCTTTTCTTGTACGCCGTGTCCGACCGGAGGCCCATATCGTACATCGCAAACAGGATGCGCCGATGAACTGGCTTTAACCCGTCTCGTGCATCGGGCAGGGCGCGCGCCACGATCGTGCTCATGGCGTAATCGAGATAAGCATCGCGCATTTCCTGTTCGATGTTAACGCGGTGAACTTCACCGATATTCATAACGTTGTGTCCTCAAAACGATGAACGCCTGGACGGCTTCCGCATGATTGCACAGACATTCTAGGATCAGCCTGTTGGGATGTCAATCCATGTTGATAGAAATCTTGTTCTATTTTAGCACAGAATTGACGTGGCGCGGAGTCTTTTGTGCGCTCAAAGCGTGCGGATGCCCGTAGTCAGCGTTGAGCGGATATGGTAGTATGCCCGCCATGAAACGAACCAGAACCCCCCTCAGCCTCATGACCGCTGTCGTTCTGGCAGTGCTGCTGTTTGCCTGCACCACGCCAGAGCCGATCCAGGTGCGCATCACCCCCACACCCAACGCGACGATTACGGTCGCAACGGCGGTTCCTACAAGCACACCGCCAGAGACGACCCTGGAAGCGCCCATCCTGACATTGACACCCTACGCGCCGGACACGTCGCCGACTTCAGAAGTCACGGTCGAGGTTGCCGCTGCGCTGCCTGATGCCACCATTCGCGGCCCGCTGGTCTCAACCGATTATCAACTGCCGACTCTGCCGCCGGTGATCATCGACATCCCAACCATCACCAACACACCGCCCGGCCCCACCCCAGGCCCGACGGACACTCCAGGGCCGTCGCCAACGCCGTATCCGACCCTCGACGGCGACCGGATCGGCCTCCAGCTGGACTCGAACCTTGATTTTGAAAGCTGGGAGCGCCTGATCGCCGACCGTGCTGTTCCGACCGGGGTGGGATGGATCAAGATTCAGGTCAACTGGGCGTTCTTGCAGCCGGATGGCCCGGATGACTGGAACCCGCAGATGCAGCTCTTTGAGCGGCAGATCGAGCAGGCGGCGCGCCCCGGCTTCAACATCCTGCTGAGCATCGCCAAAGCGCCGTCGTGGACGCGCACCGATCTGACCGAGGATGGCCCACCTGACGATCCGCAGGAACTGGCCGACTTTATCGCCTTCATGCTCGGCACGAAGATCGGCCCGGTGACGAGCGCGATCGAGGTCTGGAACGAGCCGAACCTGATCCGCGAGTGGCGGGGGACGCTGCCCCACAACGGCGCGGGCTATATGACCTTGTTCCGTCCGGCCTATGACGCGATCCGCGCCTATTCACCGGACATCACGATCGTCACCGCCGGGCTGGCCCCCACCAGCACCTTCGAGGGGGCGGTCGATGACCGCGACTTCCTGCGCCAGATGTATCAGGCCGGGCTGAGCAGTTACACCGATGTCGTGATTGGGATTCATCCTTATGGCTGGGGCAATCCGCCGGACGCACGCTGCTGTGGTGAGCCTGACGAAGAGCCAGGCTGGGACGAAGACCCGCATTTCTTTTTCTACGAAAACATTGAAGAGATGCGCCAGATCATGAATGAGAACGGCCATCAGACCGTGCCGCTGTGGATCACCGAGTTTGGCTGGGCGACCTGGGACGGGATGCCGAACGAAGCGCCGGAATTGTGGATGACCTATAACACCGCGCAGGAGCAGGCCAATTACACCGTGCGCGCGCTGGAGATCGGTTTGCAGGAGCGCGACGATATCGGCGTGATGATCCTGTGGAATCTGAACTTCGCCAACCCGTTTATCGTCGAACAGCGCAGCGAGATCGCTGGTTACAGTCTGCTCAACCCGGCGATCTTCCCGCAGGAGCGCCCGCTCTACAATGCTTTAGCTGTCGTCACCGGCGGGCCGGAAGGGGAGTGAGTGATGCTGATCGACTCCCAGACGCTGGCCTATGCCGGGCTGGTGTGGCTGCTGACCATCACGCCCGGCGCGGATACGATGCTGGTGATCCGTAACGTGCTGGCGCAGGGCCGGCGCGCCGGTTTGCTTACCACGGCGGGTGTCGGCGGCGGGATTCTGATACACGGCGCATGTTCGGCGCTTGGGCTTTCGGTGATCCTGATGCGTTCTGCCGCGCTGTACGACTTCGTGAAACTGGCGGGCGCGGCCTACCTGATCTATTTGGGCTGGCTGTCGATCCGTCAGCTTTTTGCCCCGCAGCCTGCCGCCAAAAAACCAGCGAGCGCCATCACGCCGCATGAGCGCGCGGGCAGCCGACCGTTCGCCCAGGGGTTGCTGACCAATGTCCTTAACCCTAAAGTGGCGGTCTTTTATCTGGCGCTCCTGCCGCAGTTTATTCACCCCGACGATCCGGTCATGGTGAAATCGCTGCTCTATGCCGGGATGCATGTGCTGATGGTGGCGGTATGGCTGTCGCTGGTGGCGATCTTTGTGGGGCAGATGCGCGGCGCGTTGTCGCGGCCACGGGTGCGGCTCGCGCTGGAAGGCTTGGCTGGCGCGCTGATGATCTTTTTCGGCGTGCGGCTCGCGCTTGATGCCGGGCGCGGGTAGCTGTTCGATTATTGTAGAATCAAAACGGGGAGCGCCAGTGTCTCCCCGTTTTTCATTCCTGTTGCGATGCCGATCAGCCGTAGGTTTCCTCGAACGTGTCGCTGTCGTCGATGAAATCCTCATCGGCATCCAGCGCGCCCTGTGCTTCGAGCGTCACATCCGGGGCAATCAGCTCCCGATCCTGATAGGTGTGGAAGCCGGTTCCTGCCGGGATCAGCTTGCCGATGATCACATTTTCCTTCAGGCCGTACAGCCGATCGACCTTGCCCTCGATCGCTGCGCCTGCCAGCACCTTGATCGTGTGCTGGAAGCTCGATGCGGAGAGGAAGCTGTCTGTGCTGAGCGCCGCCTTCGTGATGCCCAGCAGCATCGGCGCGCCCGCCGCCGGTTCCAGGCCAGCCGCCAGCAGCTTCTCGTTGATGTCGAGCAGTTGCAGCCGATCGATCAGATCGCCGGGGAGCAGGTGGCTGTCGCCGCTCTTGGTGATCTGCACCTTAGACAGCATTTTGCGGATCATCGTCTCGAAGTGCTTATCGGCGATGTTCACGCCCTGGTTGCGATAGACCTTCTGCACTTCGGACAGCAGATAAATCTGCGTCGCTTCCGCGCCCAGCACGCGCAGGATGCGGTGCGGGTTCTTGGAACCTTCAGTCAACTGCTGGCCGGGATAAACCGTCGCGCCGTCATAGACTTCCGGCATCAGGCGGGCGCTGGAGGGAATTTCATATTCTTCCTCCTGGCGGCGGCGGTAGACCAGATAGAGCGTGTGGCCTTCGCGGTGAGCTGTGCCATTCATGCGCCCGATCAGCTTCTCGCTGCCATCCGGCGACCAGGCTAGTTCCTCACCCTCACGAATCTGTCGATCCGCCAGCACGTCATCCGTGCCATCGTCCAGGATCGTCGTCCAGCCGACGGGGATGCGGAACTCCTCGTTAAAGACTTCTTCATCGACCACGGTGGCGAGACGCACGCCTTCACGCTTGCTCAGGCGCACGATGCCGCCGATGTCCGTCATTACGGCCTCGCCTTTTGGCTTCTTGCGCGCTTCGAACAATTCCTCGACGCGCGGCAGACCGCTGGTGATGTCACCGCTGGCCTGGGCCGTACCGCCGGTGTGGAACGTGCGCAGGGTCAGCTGCGTGCCCGGCTCGCCGATCGACTGAGCCGCCACAATGCCGACTGCCGCGCCGATGCTCACCATATCGCCACGCCCCAGATCGCGCCCATAGCACAGAGCGCAGATGCCGTGGATCAGCGCGCAGGTCAGCGGGCTGCGGACGTGCATTTCGGCCAGCTTGCTGTTCTGCACCAGTTCGGCCACGTCCTCATCGATCATGCCGTTACGGGCGACGATCAGCCTGCCGGTTTCGGGATCATACGTATCGGCGGCGGCACACCGGCCCATGATGCGCTCGTACATCGTTTCACCCGCCACATCATCCGCGCGGCGGATCGTGAGTGAGCGTTCCGTGCCACAGTCCCAGCGGTTGACGATCACATCCTGCGCCACATCGACCAGGCGGCGGGTCAGATACCCGGCGTCAGCGGTTCGCAGCGCTGTATCGGCCAGACCTTTACGCGCCCCGTGCGTGGAAATAAAGTATTCCAGCGCAGTCAACCCTTCGCGGAAGTGGCTGCGGATCGGCAGATCGATGATGCGCCCGGACGGGTCGGCCATCAGCCCGCGCATCCCGGCCAACTGCGTGATCGGCCCGAAGCCGCCTTTGGTCGCGCCGGAGATCGCCATAATCGCGATCGGGCCATAGGGATCGAGGGTGTCGCGGATCAAATCCTGAAGCAGATCTTTAGCTCGCGTCCACTCATCGACGGTGATCTGATAGCGTTCCTCTTCCGTCATCAGGCCGCGCCGGAAATCGCGCTCCGCCTGTTCGACGATCTGTTCGGCCTGCGCCAGCACATTGCCGCGTTCTGCCGGGATCGTCAGGTCGCTGACGGCGATCGTCGTGCCGGAGACGGTAGCGTAGTGGAAGCCTAGATTCTTGATCGCGTCCACCAAATCGGTGGTGCGGTCGGAGCCAATCTTCTGGAACGCGCGCGCCACCAGATTTTGCAGCGCCTTCTTGCCCATCGTCTCCTGGACGAAGCGCAGTTCATCCGGGATGATGCGGTTGAACAGGGCGCGCCCCACGGTGGCGATCTCCGGTTCTTCCTGCGGTTCCTGCTCGTCATATACGTTGCCAAGCAGGATCGGCGTGTGCAGTCCCACCAGGCCGAGGCCGTAGAGGTATTCCACCTCGTCCATATCAACGACCAGACGGCGCTCATGCAGGTTCGCCAGCTCCAGGCGATCGCTCAGGTTGCGCTTCGCCATCAGCTTCTTCATCTCGTAACCGTTGGCGAGCATACAATCGACTTCGCCTTCCAGCAGCGCGCGAATGGTGCGGTCGATCGCGCTTTCGAGGACTTTCGTCCGGCCATTTTCGTCGGTCTCGGTGATATTCTCGTAGAGTTTCATCCCCGGAATGACGCGGTGCAGCGCATAATAATAGCCATTGGTGCGGAAGGCGATGCCCACGCGCACGTCAGGACTGTAAATGTTCTGGATCGTGCGGAAGTCGTCCGCGCGTTCCTTAAGCGTGATGACCTCGACCGTCGGATCCATCGTCAGGTAGTAGTTACCAAGCACCATGTCCTTAGACGGGCCGACGATCGGCTGGCCGTCAGCCGGCTTCAGGATGTTCTTGGTGCTGAGCATCAGGTCGCGTGCTTCCTGAACTGCTTTATCGCTCAGCGGCACGTGAACCGCCATCTGATCGCCGTCGAAGTCTGCGTTAAACGCCGAGCAGACCAGCGGGTGAATCTGGATCGCCTTGCCTTCCACCAACTGCGGCTCGAAGGCCTGAATACCCAGGCGGTGCAGGGTAGGGGCGCGGTTCAGCAAAACCGGGCGCTCCTTGATCACCTCTTCCAGCACTTCCCAGACTTCCGGCTTCTCGCGCTCGATGATGCGCTTGGCGCCCTTCACATTGCTGGCGTAGTTGTAACGTACCAGGCGGCTGATCACGAACGGACGGTACAGTTCCAGCGCCATCGTCTTGGGCAGGCCGCACTGATGCAGTTTGAGCTTCGGCCCGATCACGATCACCGAACGGCCAGAATAATCAACACGCTTGCCGAGCAGATTGCGGCGGAAGCGCCCCTTCTTGCCCTTGAGCATATCGCTCAGAGATTTCAGTTCGCGGCGTCCGCGTCGGCTCAGTGCCTTGCCGCGCTGGCTGTTATCGATCAGGCTGTCCACCGCTTCCTGAAGCATTCGCTTCTCGTTGCGCACGATCACATCCGGCGCGCCGAGTTCAAGCAGGTGCTTGAGGCGGTTGTTGCGATTGATCACGCGGCGGTACAGATCGTTCAGATCGCTGGTAGCAAAGCGGCCACCATCCAACTGCACCATCGGGCGCAGATCAGGCGGGATCACCGGCAGCACGGTCAGGATCATCCATTCCGGGCGGTTGTTGCTCTTGCGCAGGCTCTCGACCACCTTCAGACGCTTGGTAGCCTTCTTTTTGCGCTGTTTGGACTTGGTGGTACGAACCTCGGTCCACAGTTCTTCGGCCAGTTTATCGAGGTCGAGGTTGGCGAGAATCTCGTAAAATGCCTCTGCGCCCATATCCGCGCGGAACACCTGGCCGTACCTGCTGCGCAGTTCACGATAACGCGCTTCCGACAGGAACTGAAGGATATGCAGTTCCTTCAGCTCATGGCGGGCCTTTTCCGCAGCGGAACGTACCGTGCTTAACCGGGCGTCGAGTTCGCCGCGCTGTTCTTCCAGACCCTTCGCCGCTTCATTCGTGATCGCATCCGCTTCGACGTTCAGGTTGTCCAGATCGCGCTGGCGCATATCTTCGATCTCGGCCTGAATCTCGTTCAGGTGCGCGTTGACCGCCGACTGGATGCGCCCGACGTGATCCATGGTGACCAGTTCGCCGCGCCCGACGATGACCATATCCGCGCTCTCAAAGTTCACATCCGAAGGGGCGATCTGGCTCAGGAGCGACTCGACCCGGCCCTGAACCACCTGGGCTTCCTGCATCAACTGGTCGCTGAGGCGAGAAAGCTCCTCGTCATAGTGGCGGTTGATCGCTTCTGCGCGCGATTCAAACTGGTTCAGGATTTCGTCGCGTTCGCCGCGGATCGCGTTGATCTGATCTTCGATGTCGCCGCCAAGTTCGGCCTCTTTGACGTCCAGTTCACGCTTAATGCGGTTGAGCGCCTTGTTACGGGCATCTTCATCGACATAGGTCACCACGTACTGCGCAAAATACAGCACGCGGTCGAGATTGCGGCGGCTGATGTCCAGCAGCAGGCCGAGGTAGCTGGGCACACGCCGTGTATACCACACATGGGCGACCGGAGCCGCCAGTTCAATATGACCCATCCGTTCACGCCGCACGGAGGCGCGCGTCACTTCAACACCGCATTTATCGCACACGATCCCACGATAACGGATGTTCTTATACTTGCCGCAGTAACACTGCCAGTCACGAGTGGGGCCAAAGATCGCTTCGCAGAACAAACCGTCTTTTTCCGGTCGCAGGCGGCGATAGTTGATCGTTTCCGGCTTGGTCACTTCGCCATAAGACCACGAGCGAATCTGATCCGGCGAGGCCAGGCTGATGCGTAGTGCGCTGAACTCTTTCGCCTCCAAGGCGCTACCTCCTTAACAGGCTAACAGACTAACGTAAGAAGCCCAAAACCGGTGGTGGATACTCTGAAAGCTGGACGACAGGTATCCTGGCTCAGGAAACGACAAAATCAGCGCCTGAAACCTGATTGTTTCAGCGCTGACGAATTTCCTGGATGCAGGGATAGATAACCATAGGTGGTCGAATTATAACCACCTTCTTGAAAACTGTCAAGGGAGTTTTGAGGTCAAGATCGCCACTCAGTGCTTATAGTAGCATATTATCGGAGCGGCGATCTGTCAAGCATAATTTACCGAATTTTCAGATCATCCGCGCTTCAGGCCGGAACGCGCCCATTGCTCGCGTTGGCAGCCGGCTTCTCGATATGCGAGCGGAGATAATTCTCCATGAAATCGTTCAGGCGGCCATCCAACACCGCGTTGACGTTACCGACCTCATAATCGGTGCGATGATCCTTCACCATCTGGTAAGGATGCAGCACGTAGGAGCGAATCTGGTTGCCCCACCCAGCATCGACATTTTCGCCCTTGAGCGCCGCCAGCTCCGCTTCCTGCTTTTTGCGCTCCATCTCGAAGAGTCGCGCCTTGAGGATTTGCAGCGCGCGCTCGCGGTTTTGAAGCTGACTGCGCTGGTTCTGGCACTGTACCACGATCCCGGTGGGCAGATGAGTCATCCGAACGGCCGTATCGTTCTTCTGCACGTTCTGGCCGCCCGCGCCGCTGGAACGATAGGTGTCAACGCGCACATCCTTCTCTAAGTTGATCTCGATGTTGATGTCCCCCTGGATGTCCGGCCACAACTCAACCTTTGCAAATGAGGTGTGCCGGCGGCTGGCGGCATCAAACGGGCTGAGCCGCACCAGCCGATGAACGCCCTGTTCGCTGCGCAGATAGCCGAACGCGAAATCGCCCTTGACGTTGAGCGTCACCGACTTGATGCCCGCCTCTTCGCCGTCGGTGCGTTCCACCACTTCGACTTTGTAGCTGTTATCATTGGCCCACCGCAGATACATGCGCTCCAGCATCGCGGCCCAATCCTGCGAGTCTGTGCCGCCCGCGCCAGCGTGGATCGCCAGGATCGCGTCTTCGCGGTCATACAGGCCGGAGAGCATGGCCTGAAGCGACATCTTATCGACCACTTCGCGCAGCGCGGTCACTTCGGCGTTGAGTTCGGTTTCGAGATCATTATCCTCAAGCTGGGCCAGTTCCAGCGCATCCTGGATGCGGGTGCTGGTCTTCTGCCACGGCTCGATCTCAGCACGCAGTTTCGATAGTTCCTGCATCGTCTTTTGCGCGCTTTCCGCGTTGTTCCAGAAATCGTTCTCGCCGGATTTCTTTTCCAGATCGTCGGCCCGCTGAGTCTTGGCTTCGATGTTCAACTGTGCCGATAGGTCTTCGATTGCTTCCTTCAGCGCAGTCAGTTGGCTTATCAGTTGGCTCATGGCATCGTCTCCATAGTGTTCAGCAAAATTCTGAACGTCTCATGTTTCAGGGTGGATTTTACAGGCAGGATCGGTTGCGAGCCGCCCTGCAAACTTCGATTCTACTGCAAATTGGCGCGCAAATCGCGATCCGTTTTTCCGGCGATCGCCCCGGATTTGAAACGCTGGCGCAGCACTTCCGCCATAAAGATCGCGCCGGATACGGAGACATTCAGCGAGTCCGACAGCTTGCCAACCATCGGAATCTGCGCCCGCGCATCCGCCGCTTGCAGCCAGGTCACATCGAGGCCCAAATCTTCGGTGCCGAGGATCACCGCGCAGCGATCGGTGAATGTCGTGGCGTACAGACTGGTTTCGCCCTCAACCGCCGCCGCGTAGACCGTATAGCCACGCTGACTCAACAACGCGATCGCCTCTGCGCTGGTCAGCGTGTAGATATTGCCCAGGAAACACGCGCCCGTGCTGCTGCGAATCACGTTCGGGTTATACAGATCGAGCGCGGTATCGATCAGCAGCACAGCATCGAACCCGGTGGCGTCTGCCGTGCGCAGCAGCGCGCCGATATTGCCCGGCTTCTCCAGCCCGACCAGCCCCAGCACGCACGCGGCCCCGCCGTCGAATTCGCGCGCCCTTTTCGGCGGCTGGCTGTGCATCACCGCGACAATGGCTGACGGATTCTCGCGGTAGCCGATCTTCTCCATCAGGTCACGTTCGATCTCGTAGATCGGTGTGCTGACGGGGAGGTGATCGACCGCCGCTCGCTGCGGATCGAGTGTGGGGCAGTAAAACACGTGCTGAAGGGTGTAACCGCACGCCAGCGCCCGGCTTAGATCGCGTGGCTCGTCGATCACAAACAGCCCGTCGTCGATCCGGCCCTTTTTCTCCCGCAGCCGCCGCACCTGCTTGATCCGGGGGTTCTGAAAGCTGGTGATCTTTTCGCGCGGCGTCACCCCATGCGCTCCTGAACGGCGAAAGGCACGACTGCGCGTGCCGGTGCGGTGCATCTTGTGGATCGTCTGCACGACAGGTGAGTCAATTCTCGTCGAACAGACTCTTGACGAAGTTATCCGGGTCGAAGCTTACCAGGTTGTAAATGCCCTCACCCAGACCGATGTACTGTACGGGCAGCTTGAGGTCATTGAACACCGAAAAGACCACACCACCTTTGGCTGTGCTGTCCAGCTTCGTCACGATCACGCCGGTGATCCTGATCATCTCCTGGAACTTGCGCGCCTGCTGGAGCGCATTCTGGCCGTTGGTGCCGTCGATCACCAGCAGCACTTCGTGCGGCGCTCCAGGCACAACCTTATCAGACACGCTGCGAATCTTGCCCAGTTCTTCCATCAGGTTGTGATTGGTGTGCAGGCGGCCAGCCGTATCGACCAGCAGAATATTGTAGCTGCGCGCTTTGGCGGCGGCGGTGGCGTCGTAAACCACGGCGGCGGGATCGCTGCCTGATCTATTGGCGATGACCGGAACGCCCGCGCGTTCCCCCCACTGCTGGAGCTGTTCGATCGCGGCGGCGCGGAACGTGTCCCCGGCGGCCAGCATCACGCGGCGCTCCGGTGGGTTATTCAGGCGCAGCGCCAGCTTGCCGATCGTCGTCGTTTTGCCGGAGCCATTGACGCCCACAATCAGCACGATCGACAGTTCACGTCCGCCGATGTCCAGCGGACGCGGAAAATCGAGCAGGGCGCGCAGTTCGGTGCGCAGCGCGGCCTGAAGCTGATCTGCCTTGCGGATGCGCTGAGACCGCAGCGCACTCATCACAACATCGGTCGTGTTCGGCCCAACGTCGGCCTGAAGCAGAGTCGCTTCAATATCGTCCCACATCGCTTCATCAACATCGCCGCTGCCGCCGAGTATGCCCGCGATACGCCCGAAAAAGGACTTGCGCGTTTTGGTCATGCCTTCGGAATAAGTCAAGGTCAGCTGCTCCCTCATCGGCCAGGCGATTTTCATGTGCCTGCCAGCAGGACGAAATGTGACCAGTATATCACCGCGTCTGGAGTGTATAAAGGTCTATAATCTGGTGGTGATCGAGGCCGATGAAGGGGCTGTTAATGGCCGATCCGAAACTGACTCATCTGGACGACGAGGGCCGGGCGGAGATGGTCGATGTCGGCGCGAAGCCGGACAGCGAACGTCTGGCGGTGGCGGCGGGCACGATCATCATGCAGCCGGATACCCTGCGTCTGATCCGCGACGGCGCGCTGAAAAAGGGCGATGTGCTGACTATCGCGCGCATCGCCGGGATTATGGCGGCTAAACGCACGTCGGACTTAATTCCGCTGTGCCATCCGATCGCACTGTCCAAAATCGCCGTTGATCTGACGATCGATGACGCGGCCAGCGCCATTCACATCACGGCCACCGTGCGCACCGTCGGCAAGACCGGCGTGGAGATGGAGGCGCTCACGGCGGTCAGTGTAGCGGCGCTGACGATCTACGATATGGCGAAGGCAGTCGATCGCGCGATGCAGATCGGCGCGATCCGGCTTGTTGAAAAGCGCGGCGGCGTCCACGGAGATTACCTCGCGGGGGAAGAATAAACACGATGCAGGTGCAGATTTTGCTGTTTGCCACACTTAAAGACATGGCCGGGGAAAATCGTCTGCTGATTGACGTGCGGGAGAACGCGACCGTTGACGAGGTGCGCCGCGCCCTGGCGGAACGTTATCCCCGGCTGGACGCGCACTTGAAAGCGGCCATCGCGTCGGTCAATCGAGAATTTGCGCAGGGCGTCGATCCGGTGCGCGCGGGCGATGAGGTCGCGTTCTTTCCACCGGTCAGCGGCGGCGATGAGTCCTGGCCGGAGATTTTCCGCCTGCCGGATGGCCCGATCGATCACGACGAGATCGTCGCGGCCATCACCACCCCGGCGACGGGCGCGGTCTGTCTGTTCAGCGGGATGGTGCGCGGCGAAACGCACCGCGAAGGGCATCTGCCGCAGACCACACGGCTGCACTATGAGGCCTACGCGCCGATGGCTCTGGACAAAATGCGGCAGGTGGCGGCGGAAATTCGCCAGCGCTGGCCGCAGGTGCAGGGGATCGCCATTGCGCAGCGGGTCGGTGTGCTGGACGTGGGGCAGAACACGGTGCTGATCGCCTGTTCGTCCGCGCACCGGGACGACGGCTGTTTTGAGGCGGCGCGTTACGGCATCGACCGGCTGAAGGAGATCGTGCCGGTGTGGAAGCAGGAGATCGGCGCGGACGGCGCGATCTGGGTTGAAGGTTCATACCAGCCGACGCCAGCCGATCGGGCGCGTCACGACGGCTGATCTGGCTTAAGCCCGGCGCGTTGTGCATAATTATGATGGCGCGACCGGCGTTTTGGGGACGCAGGTCAGCCGCTGATGGTCGGGCTGCGATGGGCGCGGCCCAACACCCGTTGAGGAGCAGCCATGTCGAGACGTGTCGTCGTGACCGGGCTTGGGATGATCACGCCGTTGGGCAATGACGTGGAGACGACCTGGGATGCGATCAAGGCCGGAAAAAGCGGTGTCGATCGCATCACGCGCTACGATCCGACCGGGCATCACGTCCAGATCGCGGCGGAAGTCAAACACTTTGATCCCACCGTTTATGTTCCTGCCAAAGAACTGCGCCGCCGCGATCGCTACCAGCTTTATGTTTTTGGCGCGGCCAGGCAGGCGCTGGATCAGGCCGGGTTGCAGATTGCCGAGCATCAGCGCGCCCGCACCAGTGTGATTATCGGCTCGGCGGTGGGCGGTGTGGAGAGCTTTCACGAACAGGTGATCCTGGTCGATCGCAGCGGCGATCTGCGCAAGGTCACGCCATTTGGCATCCCGATGCTGGTGGTCAACGGCGGCAGCAATATGGTCAGCATCGATATTGGTGCGACCGGGCCGACCTATACGCCGGTTTCTGCCTGCGCGACCGGCGCGGATTGTATCGGCCACGCTTTTGATCTGATCCGCATGGGGCGGATCGACCGGGCGCTGGCCGGCTGTGGCGAGGCTCCGATCATCCCAATCGGGATCGCGGCCTTTGACCGGGTGCAGGCCACCTCGCGCCGCAATGAAGACCCCCACGGGGCGATGCGACCCTTTTCCAAAGATCGGGACGGGCTGGTCTTCGGGGAGGGCGCGGGCGTCATGGTCATGGAAGACCTGGAGTCGGCGCGGGGGCGCGGCGCGCATATCCTGGCCGAACTGGTCGGCTATGGCGCGACTTCGGATGCGTTCCACGTGACCGCACCGGAGCCGGAAGGTGTGGGCGCGACCGAGGCGATCCGCCTGGCGCTGGCAGACGCGCGGCTGAACCCGGACGACATCCACTACATCAACGCGCATGGCACAGCCACCCAGCTTAACGATCCCATGGAGACCAAAGCCGTCAAGCGCGCGTTTGGCGAACAGGCTTACAGTGTTCCCATGAGTTCGACCAAAAGCATGACCGGCCACGCCATGGGGATGACCGCAGCGATCGAAGCGATCTTCTGTGTGCTGGCGATCCGCGATCAGGTTGCGCCGCCGACCATCAACCTGCACGAAGCCGACCCGGAATGCGACCTGGATTATGTGCCGAATGCGGCCCGCGACCTGCCGATCCACGCCGTCATGAGCAATTCGTTCGGGTTTGGGGGACATAATTCGTCCCTGATCTTCAAGAAATTCGATGTGTGATGCAACTTGATGACTTTCAGCAGATAATCGGCGTGCGCTTTAACGAGCCGCAGCTTTTGCGCCAGGCGCTCACGCATCGATCCTATGTCAACGAACATGCTGAGGCGTCTCTTGAAAATAACGAACGCCTCGAATTTCTCGGCGATGCGATTCTCGATTACCTGACCGCCGATATGCTCTACCAGCGCTTCCCGGAAATGTCCGAAGGGGTGATGACGCGCCTGCGATCCGCCCTGGTGCGCACCGACGCGCTGGCACAACTTGGCGCGGAATGCCGCATCGGCGAGGTGATCCTGATCGGCAGGGGAGAAGAACGCGCGGGCGGCAGAAAGCGCGCCAATAATCTCTGCCGGGCTTTTGAGGCAGTGGTGGGGGCGATCTATCTGGATCAGGGGCTTGAGGCCGCCAAGCAATTTGTCATCCCGCGTCTGATGGCGCTGCAAAAACACGTCATGGACGACGCGATCCGCAAGGACGCCCGCAGCCAGCTACAGGAATGGAGCCAGGCCACCTATGGGATTACGCCCGCGTACCGGATCACGTCCGCCACCGGGCCGGATCATAACAAGGAATATGTGGTCGAACTGATGATCGGCGATCAGGTGGTGACGACCGGCAAGGGACACACCAAACAACTCGGCGCGCAGTCCGCCGCCAAAGCCGCGCTCGCGCTGATCGATCGCGGGGAGCTGAACCTGCCGATCGACCCGCCAGAACGTGGCGATTATCCCCGTGTGGAAGATCAGGCCGGTGACGGCGCTAATCCATCCGCCGAAAGAGAAGCGTGAACGCCTGGCGCGGGTTCAACCGCAGCGCGCCAGGTAACGCGAACGTCTGTTGCGCTGCGGCCTGGTGCGGTTTCAGAGCAAATCCAGTGAGTCGCAACGGGTTCCAACCGCCCGTTCTGAACCAGCAACACGCGAAAAACGACGATCTCTGAGACTCATGACTCATCACCCGTTACGCGCAACTCGCGCTAAGCCGAAGTGCGAAAGTCCTTCACCAGGACATGTTATTTCAGAGCACACTTCGGTTGAAGCCACGCGAACGCTTTCGTGACTTTCTTTTGGCTGGTGGCTTAGTTAAGGCCCACCTCGATCACCGCCATGCGATGATCGGACGCATTGCGCGGCATGACATCTGCCCCGTCCAGCGTTACCCACAGCAGCGGCGTGATCCACAGATAATCGAAGCGGGCACGCTGCCTGGTGCGCCAGTACGTCGCCGCGTTATCAAGCGGGCGGCCCGCGAACGCATCATAGAACAGCGGGTTAGTCCCGCCCAGCTCACGAATCTGGTCGATCAGCGGCGAATCCGGCACATTGTTAAACGTACCCCCCAGCACCGTCCGGCTGCGGATCAACTGTTCACCGGTCGTCTGTGACGAGATGATGGCGAAAATTTCGTTCAACTGCTGCTGCTGATCGGCCTCCTGCGCGATGAGCGTATCCGGGCTGCCGGTCGCCAACAGCACACCGAGCCAGGTGTTGTAGATCGTGATCAGATTCTCGTCCGGGCGCACCTGCACCAGTTGTAAACCCGTCTGCGTGCCGGTACTGGTCAGCAGGTAGCCGGTGTCGAACACGATCTCGATGCGCGATAGCACCGCCAGCCCTTGCAACCCCTCATTCGTCGGGTAAAATCGTCCGTCCATCCCCGTGCGCCGCGCCAGCCACAGCGCCTGATCCGTGCCGAAGCTGGTGATGCGTCCAGCCTCGACCTCTTGCAGCAGCACGATGTCCGCGCCGCTTTCGAGGATCGTCAGCGCCAGGGCCTCCAGATCGAAATAGTAGAACTCATTGAACCCGGCATGGATGTTATAGGTTCCGATCCGCACCGTCTCCGGGTTGATCAGCCCACGCACGACCGGCGGCTGCGCAGCGATCGCGCCAATGATGCCGGCAGCGGCCACCATGATCGAGGCCAGCAGCGAAGCGCGCGTTGAACCGCCCGTCCAGGCGACACGGCGGCGCATCTGCACCATGGGTGTGGCGGCCAGCAGCACACTGATCAGGATCACACCCAGGCCCAGCCCGCGAAATCCGCGCAGCAGCGGTGGGATGATGTCGTTCAGGAAAGCGAGTTCCGGCGCGAAGTCCCGCACAAAGGCATATTCAAAGGTGAAGTTATCGGCCACCACCAGCACGCCGAATGTCAGCGCACCAAGCGTGACCCACAGACCGCTGAGGTTGATCTCTCTGGACGCCTGCGGGCGCGGGATCCACCACCAGATCAGCATGGCGCAGAACTGGGCCAGCGCCAAGGCCGCGGCGGCCAGCAGACCCTCAAAGCGCACACCGAACACGATCAGCAGCGCGAGGATCAGCATCCACGACCAGCCGCGCACACTGCTGTCGAACAGGCCGATAAACCCGCGCGCTCGCAAGCGAACCCACGGGATCAGCGGCAGCAGGGTGGCCGCGATCAGAAACGGCACGATCGTGGTGTAGGCCACGTAACCCGCGTTGGAGCGCCCCACGATGGCGTTGGGCATCGCCAGCAGCGACAGTTCCAGGAAGAGCAAACCGCCGATGCCCATACCTCCCCAGAACGTGATCAGGCTGCGCTCCGATGGCTGCGCGGGATCATCGCTGCGTTTGACCCGTTTGCGCATGGTCAGTGCCGCCGTCAGCAGGCCCAGCAGCGCGGCAGTGATCGACAGCACGGTCTGAAGGCCCAGATATGTCATCACCTGCTGCGTGCCGAAATCCATCACGATCGTGTCCGGCGACCAGGACGGATCGAGCGTGTCGCCAAAGGCGCGAAAAAGTTGATCGACCGCCAGCCCGATGACGAAAAAATAAGGAAAGGCCGAGGCGCGATGACGCGCCAGGTACGCCATATACAGCAGACCGCCGCCCACGGCCATCGCCGCGCCGGTAGCGGGCGTGATCGCCGTATCGGCGATCATCAGGTAGCGCCCGGCAGCGGTCAGCCCGGCAGCCACGGCGGTGATCCACCCCCAGCGGCCTACGATCACGGCCAGCAGCGGCAGGGCGACCATGTAGACGGTGAAGGCGGTCTCACCGCTGACGATCGATGGCTCTACCAGCCCCGGCAGCGTGGGGTCAACGCTGGCAAGATCGAGCGCCGGATACTGGGACGCGCTGGCGATCCGGCTGTAGAGCAGCGCGATCAGCAGCCGCAGCGCCTGGACGAAGAAAACACCGATCAGCGCCGCCTCCAGCACAACCAGATGATGCAGGCGAATTTGAAACAGGGCACTCAGCCGACGACGCATTCACGGTCTCCTGGGGGCATTAAGCAGCGATTAAGCGCCCGATGGCGCACTGGTCAAAGTGTACTTAAGGAGTATAATCCTGCCAATTTCGTAATGGGAGCCTGCGGAGGCTGCTTTGGAGCGAGTAAACACGATCCTGACCGGCGGGACGGTGATCACGATGAACGAGGCGTTCGATGTGTTCCCGGATGGCGCGGTGGCGATCCGCAACGGACGCATCGTCGCGGTGGGGCCAGCCGCATCGATCAATGCCGGTTACGAAGCGGATGAAGTGGTAAACTGCGACGGTCAGTATGTGCTGCCGGGGCTGGTCAACGCGCACACGCATGTGCCAATGACGCTGCTGCGCGGCCTGGCCGATGACCGGCGGCTGGATGTCTGGCTGATGGGCTACATGATGCCGACCGAGCGCGAATTTGTCAGCCCGGAATTCTGCCGCCTGGGGGCAAAAGTGGCCTGCGCGGAATTTATTCGCGGCGGGGTGACAGCTTTCGCCGATATGTATTATTTTGAGGCCGATGTGGCCGCAGCCGTGGCGGAAGCCGGTCTGCGCGGGGTGCTGGGGCAGACGATCCTCAAGTTCCCGTCGCCGGATGCCGAGTCGTTCGAGCATGGGTTGGATTACGCGCGCAAATTTATTCACGAATGGCGCGACCATCCGCTGATCACGCCCGCCGTCGCGCCTCACGCGCCCTATTCCAGCACGGTTGACCTGCTGAAGCGGTCGGCGCAGTTGGCGATGCAGTATGACGTGCCGGTGCTGATTCACATCTCCGAAATGAAGCAGGAAGAGGAAGACAGCCTGCGCGACTCCGGGCTGCGCGTTGTGCCCTGGGTGAAGGCGACCGGGCTGCTCAACGCGAAGGTGTTGGCCGCGCACTGCGTTCACGTTAATGTCGGCGACATCGACATCCTTTATCAGCACGACACCACCGTCGCTCACTGCCCGACCAGCAACCTCAAGCTTGCCAGTGGCATCGCCCCCGTGACGCACATGCTTCAGTCGAAGGTCACCGTCGGCATCGGCACGGACGGCACGGCCAGCAACAACGATCTGGACATGTTTGAGGAAATCCGCCTCGCGGCGATCCTGGCGAAGACCGCTTCCAACGATCCGACCGTGCTTTCTGCCCGGCAGGCGCTGCTGATGGCGACGCGGCAGGGGGCGGAGGCGCTTTTTATCGGTGACAGAACCGGCAGCCTGGAAGTTGGCAAGTACGCCGATCTGTTCGTGATGGATGTGCGCACCCTGCACAACACCCCACGCTTTCATCATGACAGCGATGCGGTTTATTCTCAGGTCGTTTACGCGGGCAAAAGCACTGACGTGGCGCACACGATGGTCGCGGGCCGCTGGCTGATGCGCGATCGTCAACTGCTGACACTGGATGAGGAAGACCTCAAGCG
>Ga0224723_1000564_pt1 | contig 25223 bp, 29 predicted proteins | sample Balambano_FR2_Me_FD_161647 | JGI IMG/M metagenome (GOLD analysis project Ga0224723, IMG submission 161647) | Freshwater sediment microbial communities from Lake Towuti, South Sulawesi, Indonesia - Balambano_FR2_MetaG | ecosystem: Environmental > Aquatic > Freshwater > Lake > Sediment | place... | reverse complement strand
GGAAAAGGAAAGCTTTCTAAGTAGCATACAAGTATAATTAAATATAAAATCTTCCTTCAAAGCGAGGATAAATTAGTGGAATTTTACTTATACCTCAGTTAATATGAGGTTATCTCGTGTACAGGAGTAGGATATGGGACGCATTAATCCCTACACGCTACAAATGCAAATTACCCGGATGTTTGAGCAAGGACAATCGTTCTTTGCGACAACAAAGGTACAGGAATGGTTAAAGGAACGAAATCATGAACCTTCTGATTATGAAATTTTGTTTCATAAAAAACCTGCACCCCCAGGTTCTAAGGAAGTTATGGTTGTAGAAATTGAATTACGTCGCAAAGATGGACAACCTGTAGACCCCTGGTTACAAGAACAGGCTAATCTTCACGCTTAATATTCTTATTTAAATTTTCCTTGAAGGAGTGTTTCGGACACGAAATGCTCCTTTTTCTTAGTGTAGATATAAAATACGTTGTTATTTTATTCAAAATGAAGTTTAAAAATTTTTGGATTTTGGCTTTTTGGTTTTATTTAGGAATTTTACTAGTAATTATCATTTCAGCCTATTTAAAAGTTATTCCTGTCAAACTCTCTACAATTCCTTTCTATGATACTATTGGGCACTTTGTTTTAATTGGTATAGCGGCTTTTTTGTCTCATTTAGCACTAAAGAAACGGAAAGTAAATGTTTTCAACTTTACTGTTCCTTTGGCTCCTATACTAGTATGTTTATTTACTATGTTGGAAGAGTTTTTACAAATTTTGTCACCTAACCGTACGTTTGATGTAGTTGATTTAACTGCTGATTTTATTGGTATTATTTTGTTTACTTGGCTGGCTGAGAAACAAAAGTTACAAAAATATTGAAAATAAATTTTTTCATGTAAAAGCGCTAAGATATTATTTGCGTAATGTTCACATTACATAGTTATGGTTAATCTCTGGACTTCGGCTGAACACGGTTTATGCTATCTCAAGGTCGCAGATGGAATTATTCATAGAACGGAAGGTGAATTTGTACTGCTAGAACACGTTCCAAAATCTCTGGAGCCTTTACCAACTGCTAGGTTACACAAAAATTTTCGTTTCCGCTTAGGTATAGATTCTGAACTAGAAGACCCATCAAATAAGCTGTTAGATATGGAAACACAAGTGAATTGGTTGCGAGAAATTGGCTTTACTGATGTAGATTGTTACTGGAAATGGTTGGAACTTGCCCTGATGATTGGAGTGAAAGAAGGTAAAAGTAAAAAGTGAGAAGGTAAAAGCAAGAGAATTTATTTACCTTCTATCCTCTAACTTGTACCTTCTCCAATGCGGTATCTTGAATGAACTTAATTTGGCTGTTGTTGCGAGCTTCTTGGTTGCAGGTAGCGATCGCTATTTTTACAGGGTTGGTTAGCGGTGGGACTACAGCACGGCTAATTGCGCTAATTAATAGTACGATTGCTGGTAATTTTACTGAAAATTTGGTATGGTATTTCGCTACATTAACATTTATCATTCTGATTAACAGCATTATTTCCCAAGTTTTGCTAATTAATTTGTCTCAAGATGCTGTTTATCGCTTAAGGTTACGTTTATCACAAGGTATTCTATCTTCACCATTACGACATTTAGAAGAATTAGGTGCAAGTCGTTTGTTAGCAACTCTTACTGAAGATGTTGCAACTTTATCTAGTACAGTCTACGCAATTCCCTTCATTTGTGTTGATATTGCCATAATTGGTGGTTGTTTACTATATCTTGGCTCTCTATCAATCACTGTGTTCGTTTTCACAGTTGGTTTTATCATGATGGGAATTGGCAGTATTCAACTACTAATTAACAGAGCAGCCAATTTTTTAAATTTAGCACGAGAAGAACAAGACCGTTTATTTGGGCATTTTCGCGCTATTACTGATGGTATCAAAGAACTAAAACTTCACGCCGCTCGCCGTCAAGATTTTTTTACAGAAGAATTACAAACTAGTGCTGCTAAATCCCGTGACCATAATGCGACAGCGCTATTAACTTTTTCTATTTCTACTGGTTGGGGAAATCTACTATTTTTTGCTTTGGTTGGTTTATTGTTATTTGGTTTACCAAGTATTGTAGTAATTTCACCCAGTGTGCTATCTGGATATGTACTGACTCTGACTTATTTAATGCTACCAATGCAGAGCATTTTAGATAAATTACAAGCTTTATCTAGAGCAAGTGTTGCATTGCAAAAAATTGAACGCATGGGATTAGAATTGGCTAGACAGAAAGAAGAAACAGTAAAATACAGACACCCGGAACCAATCAGATTTTATTCTTTAGAACTAAGACAAGTAACTCACAAATACCCAGGAGAAGATCATTTATTTACTTTAGGCCCGGTGGATTTGAAGTTTAAACCGGGTGAAGTTGTGTTTATTGTTGGTGGAAATGGTAGCGGTAAGTCTACTCTGGCAAAATTGATCACAGGTTTATATGTACCAGAATCTGGGCAAATCCTGTTAGATGGTAAGATGATTGACGATAAGAATAGAGAGTGGTACAGGCAGTATTTTTCTGTAGTTTTTTCTGACTTTTATTTATTTGATAGGTTATTGGGTGTAACTAATAAGAATTTAGACTCCCAAGCGCAACAATATTTAACACAGTTGGATTTAGATAAGAAAGTTAAAATAGATAAAGGTAAATTATCAACTACAGCATTATCTCAAGGACAGCGTAAACGATTAGCTTTACTCACAGCATATTTAGAAAATCGTCCAATTTATTTATTTGATGAATGGGCTTCAGACCAAGACCCGATTTTTAGAGAAATATTTTATAAACAAATATTAGCAAATCTCAAGCAGCGAGGGAAAACTGTTTTAGTTATTAGTCATGATGACCAATATTTTCATGTTGCCGATAGAGTAATTAAGTTAGATTATGGGAAAATTCTATATGATAAGTCTCATACAGATAATTTTCAAGTATGAATTACCAAGTTGTTCCAGCGCTAACAGATAATGTACACGGGAAAATTCACGGACATTGTTTGTAACTATAGCTAGATTTAGATTGAGTGCATGAGCAGCAATTAATAAATCATTACTACTTATGGGCGTTCCTTGACTTTCTAAATAAGTACGAATTTTAGCGTAATGATACTCTACGTTGGTTGTTAATGATAATACAGGAATCATGTCTAAAGCCAAGGAAATACGCTCTTTCAATCTAAGTGAGTTCTTTTTTTTTGCGCCAAATTGGAGTTCATAAGCAACAATAATACTGGTGCAAATTTTGTCTTCTCCAACTTCTCGAATTTTAGAAAAAATTTTACCTGATGGATGTCTAATAAAGTCCGATAGTGTATTGGTATCGAGTAAGTAAGAGTAATACATTTTAAAGTTCAATGTCATCTAACGGTAACAGTCCTTCGTCAACATCGGGAAATTCTTCCTCAATATCATCAAGGTTAGCGAAGACTTCCAGGAGGCATTTTTTCTTGTAAGGTTCTATGATAAGTTTTCCATTTTCTTGTCGGATGATAACTTCTGAAGTTGATAAAGTTAATTCTTTAGGAATGGGTAAGGTTTGAATATTGCCTTGTTGAATGAGTTTAACGTGATATTCGGTATACATTGTAATTCTCCATGTCTATAAAACCATAGAATACTTTATCAAGTGTATCAAAAGTCATAAATATCGCTATCTTTACAGGGTTGGTTAGCGGTGGGAATACAGCACGGCTAATTGCGTTAATTAATAGTACGATTGCTGGTAATTTTACTGAAAACTTAGTATGGTATTTCGCTACGTTAACATTTATCATTATTTCGGACGTGCCCCTACATGATATTCTTGGTTGGTTTAATTATTGTGGCAACTGTACCTTACCAAGTTGAAAACCGCTGTAAGTCCAAAATAATAAAATCTGTAAGTGCGTGTTCTTCTAAACCCGAAGGGGGCCATCTCAACAATCACTCCTTTATGTAGCTCATATCGTTTCCCGTCATTGGGATACCAATCCATGAATTCTTGATGGGTTATTAATTTGGGTAGAGTCTGGGTCATGTTGATTTCTTCACACTTGATGAAATACTTATACAATCTACAATATCTATTTTAAGAAATTAACCTCAAATAGGCACACTCATGAAACTCTGCGTAACGTACAGATTTCTATTGTAAGCTATTAGCAGTAAAGCTGGAAAAATGCAAATAACAATGGAAATTAACACTGGCTATGTCAAAGTGCCTAATAACGACTTACAGATTGATGCTTACTTAGCGCAACCAGTTATTACGGGAACCTTGGGTGCAGTTATGGTTTTTCATGAAATTTTTGGAGTTAATGATAATATTCGTGATATCACCGAACTAATAGCCCAAAAAGGATATGTGGCAATAGCACCTGCAATGTATCAACGTATTGCTCCTGGTTTTGAATTTGGGTTTAGTGAAAAAGATATTGGGTTTAGTCCAGAAGCTTATCGACTTGGCTTGGAACACTATCAACAAGTTAAGTATCAAGAAATACTTAGCGATATTCAAGCTACTATTACCTATCTTAAAACTTTGCCTAATGTAAAAGCTGATTCTATTGGCTCTATTGGTTTTTGTTTTGGTGGTCACGTTGCTTATATGGCTGCAACTTTACCTAATATCAAAGCAACTGCTTCGTTCTACGGTGGTGGAATTACAACATCTAGCTATGGAGAAGATATTCCAACCATTGCTCGTACTTCGGAAATAAAAGGGACTATTTATACATTTTTTGGCACAAAAGATTTACTAGTTTCTCAAGAGGAGAACCAACAAATTGAAGCAGAATTAAAGAAGCATCAAATAAACCATCGTGTATTTAGATACGATGCAGGACACGGTTTTTTCGCTGGATTATTTATTGATAAGTACCCATTTTTAGCACAGCATCCAAGTGCAAATAGAGAAGCTGCTATTGATGCTTGGCAACAAGTTCTCGAACTATTCCAAAATCTGAAAAAATAGCCTAATGCAACACCTTTACTAATCGTTGAACTCCTTCTTGAATTTGCTGCTCGTTAAGTTCTGCATAACCCAAGAAAAATTGATTACCAGGGCTAGTTTTGAGATAATAGTGATGTGCAGCAGTTATACCCACACCCAGTAAAGCAGCACGCTGGACTATTTCTTCATCACTTAATGCTGTATCTATTTTGACCATTAAATGCATTCCAGCATTTTCACCCAGAATTGTAATTTTTTGACCAAGGTGGCAGACTAGAGAGTGTACCAATGTTTGCCGACGTTTGTCGTAGAGCGATCGCATTCGGCGAATGTGACGTTCTAAGTGTCCTTCGTTGATAAAATCAGTTAGTGCATATTGTTCTAGTAAGTTAGATTGGCGATCCACTAGCCATTTAGCGCGAGCGAATAAATTTACTAAGTGATGAGGTAATACAAGATAACCTAAACGCAAAGCAGGGAAGAGTACTTTAGAAAAAGTGCCAAGATAAATCACCGAGTTACCTCGGTCTAATCCTTGCAAAGCTGGAATCGGACGCTCACCATAACGATATTCACTATCATAGTCATCTTCAATAATTATTGCATCTACCGATTGCGCCCAAGCAAGTAGCTCTAATCTACGAGGGAGAGACAGTAATGCTCCAGTAGGAAATTGATGGGAAGGAGTAATATATACGCATTTAATTTGTTGGCTAATATCTCTTAAATAGTTAATTATCATACCTGAATCATCAACAGATATGGGAAATAAATTAGCTCCTTGACTTAAGAAAGTGCGACGCGCTCCCAAATAACCTGGTTCTTCTACAGCAATGTAGTCACCTCGGTTGATCAACAGACGTGTGATGAAATCAAGTCCTTGTTGAGAACCGCTAACAATAACGATTTGTTCTGCGCTAGATTCTACCCCTCTTGAACGAGATAAATAGGAAGCGATCGCCTGTCTTAAAGGTTGATATCCCATCCAGTCGGTAGTATAGTCAAGTATATCAAGATTGCAACGACAGTGACGAGACAGTAACTTACGCCATAATTTTATCGGAAATTTATCTAATGCTGGGCGTCCATAGTTAAAGTTTATTTCTAATTTTGGTTCTGATACTCGAAATATTCCATCCTCTGCCAAGTTAGCACCATAAGTTGATAAAGGTATTGATTTAATTTTTGGTGGTGTTGACTCAACGGGTACGACTAATAATTCCGGAAGTTGTTGACAAACAAATGTACCTGAACCCATAGTTGCTTGCAGATATCCCTCACTCAGAAGTTGCTCGTAACTTTGGGTGACAGTAGCACGAGAGATCCCGAGAGATTTCGCAAGCGATCGCGTGGAAGGTAACTTTTGTCCTGGTGCTAATTTTCCCGAAAGAATGCGCGATCGTAGCTCTTCGTAAAGTTGACGATACAGAGGTACATCAACTTGGTCAATGCTAATTATAAAGTCCATAAGCAAAAGTGGACTGGTATTTTAATCTAAAAGTGGTACTTGTACAGTTCCATTTTTATCATTAGTGTGGAGATGCAAAGTTAAAAACTTCCAATTATGCAACCAGAAAATAACTTTACTCCCAGCCAGAGAACTACTATTAAACGAGTACCTAAGCGGGGAAATTACGAGCGTGGTCTAATTTATCAAATTTTAGATGAAGGATTAATTTGTCATGTCGGGTTTGTTGTTAACGGACAACCTTTTGTGATTCCGACAGCATATGGACGAATTGAAGATAAGTTATACATTCATGGTTCACCTGCAAGCCGGATGTTAAAATCACTACAATCAGGGATAGAAGTTTGTGTCACAGTGACTTTGCTTGATGGATTAGTACTGGCGCGATCGGCTTTTCATCATTCTATGAATTACAGGTCTGTAGTTATGTTTGGTACTGCAATAACAGTAGAAAATACCGAAGAAAAGCTGATAGCTCTTGATGCTTTCGTCGAGCATATCATTCCCCATCGTTCCAAAGAAGTACGTTCACCAAGTCGTAACGAGTTAGCTGGAACTTTAGTATTAGCTTTAACTATCAATGAAGCTTCTGCTAAAGTTCGCACAGGTGAACCTGTTGATGATGAAGCTGATTACGACTTACCAGTCTGGGCTGGAGAAATACCATTAAGCTTAGCTATTGGTAAACCTGTTGCTGATTCACGTTTACAACCAACAATTGCAGTACCGACTTACGTAAATAACTATACTAGAAGGTTATAGTTGTAGCGGTTCTGACTATATAATTGACTATGAAATGAGAAATTTTGGAAAGTAGATTGCTACTATAGGAATCCGGTTTGATTATTGAAACATACGTAGGGTGTGTTATGCCGAAGGCTAACGCACCGTCCTAACATATCTCGGTGCGTTACGCTTACGCGGTAACACACCCTACAGTACCTAATTGTGTTCAAAAATCAAATAGTAGTCCTATAACTACAAAATATCAGAAAATAAGCCATGATTATTAATCCAGAAGACGTACCGCAAAGAACAACAACTGTTTATCCCGATCCATTAAAAAAATTATTATTAGGACGAATAAAACAAGCTTTAGGAAATGCTGCTAGGTTGAAAAATTTTGGTGTTAATTTAGTGACTCTTGCACCTAGAAGCCGTTCTGCTCTCAGACATTGGCACACAAAACAAGATGAATTTATTTATGTAATAGAAGGAGAAGTGACGCTAGTTACAAATGCGGGAGCGCAAATTATGAAAGTTGGGATGATGGCAGGTTTTCCCGCAGGAGAAGAAGATGGACATCACTTAATTAATCACTCGGATTCTGTAGTTGTTTACTTAGAGATTGGAGATAGAACACCAGATGATCAAGTACACTATCCTGATAATGATTTACTCGCATCCTTTAGTGAAGATGGCTGGATAATGATGCACAAAGACGGAACTTTATATGAAAAATAGAAATATTTATTAAAAGCGCTCAAAGAGCATGAAAATCCTTACGTGAGAGAAAAAGTTTTAATTTTATTATTGATGAATGATGGAAAAACAAGACATTTGAGAAAAAATTGAGAAAGAAATGCCAAATATCATTTTGGAATTCTTACCACCATATAGTCCAAATTATTTGCGGGCGATCGCTCTTCATTTGAAATCTATAATTTCTGGTTTGAGGGGAAGTAAAATTTCAAAATCGTCTAGAGTCCATATACTAGCCTTGTCACCACGAAGTTGTTGTTGCTTGCTGCCAACCATGTGCAGCCAAGTACGTTTCTACTTGTTGAGGGTCAAGATATTGAAATTTTCCTGCATCCGGGAAGATTGCCGTCATAATACTTCTTGGGCAGCGAGCGATACGTTCCATTATAGTTCGGAGTGCATAGGGACTAAATATATCCCTGTTCCCTCTTAACTTTATAATTTATTAATAGGACTATTTACTTTCAAAACACTTTTCACCTTATTAAAGGATTTAAATGAGCCGCCAACCATTACTAGATCCAAACCGTTCTTATACTTTTAGCAATTATTTTGAGTTAGGATTTCCAGTAGATGATTTAGTCGCTGAATTTGGTTATTCCTTTGAGCGTAAATTTCTGAGTTTGCCTGAATATCTTGGTTCACTAGACAGACTTACTAGTCTTAAGCAACGGATTGAAGAAGTATTACCCTATGTAGATTTAGAAAACGAAGCTACACGCCGCGAAATTTTAATTGCGCCAATTATCACTGATTTAATTCACTATTCCCGTGCTAAATTAAGAATAGAATATAATATTAAAGTTGATAATAAACTTCAAGGTAATTTAGATTATTATTTGCGTTCTCAAACTAATTTGATTGTTATTGAAGCTAAGCAAGCAGATATAAACAGGGGATTTACACAACTAGCTACCGAAATGATAGCTCTTGATAAATGGACAGATTCCACTCAAACAGAAATATTGGGAGCAGTGACAACAGGTAATGTTTGGCAATTTGGTATATTGTATCGGCAGATACAAAGTATTGAACAAGCAATTAACCTCTACCGAGTGACTGAGGAATTAGAAGTTGTCGTCAGAATTTTACTGGCTGCGCTGATGAATTAATGATTTGAATGGGGTTGCGATCAGATGCTATCAATAAATGACTTACCGCAATTGTTCTAGCTCATTCTTCAAGGATAAAGGCTGGTACCCTAATTGAAAAGCCTTTTCACTATGTAACGAAACATCGCTCGGTCTAGGTGCAGCCATTTTCACATCTTGCTGTTTACAAGCTTTTAATCCAGAGGTGGGTAGTTGAAATACTTCCACCATTAAACGACCAAAATCATAACGAGAAATTCTTTCCTTACCACCTAAATGAATAATCCCATTGACTTTTTCTAATGCTAACAATAAACCTTGTGCAGCAGTTTTACCACTTACAGGTGTGCGAAATTCATCTGTAAATAATCTTAACTCTTTGCCTTCTTTTAAAGTTTGGATAAATGATTGAATAAAACTGGTAGCTGTTGGTGTAGCACTACCAAACATTAATGGCATTCGACAAATTGCTGTTTCGGGATATTTTAATAGCATACCTTGCTCTGCCATGGCTTTATGTTCTCCATAAATATTGACAGGTGAAACAGAATCTGTTTCTTGATATGGTGCGTTTAAACCGTCAAATACTAAGTCTGTTGATGTAAATACGCAAGGGATAGAATATTCTGATGCTAGTTCGGCAACCTGACAAGATGCTGTAACGTTAATGGCGTATGATTCTTGAGGATGTGTTTGACAAAAATTCGGTTGGGATTGCGCTGCTGTATGAATTACAGCGTCTGGTTTAATTTCATGAAATACTTGCTGAAGTTCTTGTGATGTTAAATCTACTTTCAGCATTTTGATATCAGGAATATCAAGGAAGTGAGAAAAATATGTACCATAAATTTCCCATTCTTGTTTTGCTTGTTGGCAAATGTGCCATCCCAGAAAACCACTCGCTCCAGTAATTAATAACTTTTTCATATATCAAAAGTCTATATCTTCATAAATCTCTAGCACATTTATCTGTAAATCTACAGAGGTTAATACTAATATATCTCCTGCGCTTAAAGTTTGTAAAACCCAGTTTTCTTGATTATACTTACGGTACACATCTACTTTTATTTCTGATTCTGACACCAATACGTACTCTTGTAAACTTTTTAATTGGCGATAATTTATTTGTTTCTCAATTCTGTCTAAACGTTCTGTACTAGGGGATATAACTTCTATAATTAAACGAGGACGAGTTTTGAAAAGTTTATCACGGTCTTGAGGGTCACAAGTTACTGATATTTCTGGATGATAGAAAATATTTAATGATTCAATTCTTAATTTTACATCCGATGAGCAAACCCGACATTCTGAACCACCTACATGGCTACGTAATTTAATTAACAGATTACTAGTGATTATTCTTAATTTTTCGCTATCTCCGAGCATTGGATAAACTTGTCCGTCAATATACTCATAGCGAATTACACTTTGTAAGTCTAGTTTGAGGTATTCCTCTACTGTCATGTTAAAAAACTTGGCATGAGTATGCATAGTAATTAAGCTACGTTGGCTACTATTTATAATACCCAGCCATAACTACAATTTCCGCTTTACTGTAGTAATTCCTGAAAACGCTTATCACTACGGACTTTATCAAAATCTGAGTCTGTCTTTGCTAATTTTTTATACTTACCTGGAATTAGTTCAGTGGCTTTTTCCAAATTTTGTGTTGCTAATTCAACGTTACCTTGTAGAGCGTAGGTACAAGCTTTATTGTAGTAAGCTTGATGAATATTCGGTTTGATTATAATCGCTTTGTCATAAGATGCGATCGCCTCTTTGTAGCGTTGCATTTTGCTCAAAGTAATACCCCGATTAATCCAAGCATCATATTTATCGGGTTTGATAGCGATCGCTTTGTCGTAGGAAGACAATGCATCTGGGTAGCGCTGTAAAACCCGAAAGAGATTGCCACGATTATACCAAGCTTCATGCAAATCTTGTTTAATAGCAATAGCTTTGTCATAAGATGCTAGTGCGTCTTTGTATTGTTGCAACCCTGTTAAAGCATTACCTCGGTTGACCCATACTTCTGCGTCGTCTGGTTTGATGACTATGGCTTTATCGTAGGCTCGCATAGCATCTTCATAGCGTTGAGCATCTAAATATTTGTTACCGTTTTTAACTAATTCTTCTGCCTTTTGATTATCTTTTACCTCTACTAAAAGCTGTGTGACATTACTTTCTTGTTGCACTTGTTTATTATCTTCTTCCGGTAAGCTTGCTGAATTACTACAGCCGAAAATTAATAAACTGATAAAGCTAGCAACAAAACAGTTCAAATTCATGCCGTACCTTTAGAACTCACTATAACGATGCTAAAAGTTTTGATGGTGTATTTGCCACTTTAGTAGTATACCCAATTACGATTCTTTTCTTAATTACTTTACTAAATATTCATAGAAATTAATTTGGGGATCGCTTAATTAAAATGCAAAATCCTGTTGAATTATATCACTAATTAAACAAAATACGTAATTTTATTCTGGTTTTTATTATTTATGAAAATAGATTGATATTAGCTTGATTATATTTGTAAAATAATGCAGTTATAAAATTGACGCTTATTTATTGCAGTTAACATAACCTATACCGAGGCTTACTCAAGCTGCAAAAAGTAACGAAAACGACAAATTTAAAGTGTCTGGAATTTTTGATTGGTAAGTTTTCCTGAATACTCTAGTGATACTACTAGATTTAAGAAATCAGCGATGTTAATTTATAAGCAAGTAAAAATCTTACTAGAATACTTAAATGTATGTAATTCATGAAACAATTATTACGTAATATAGATGTTGTCTAAACCTACCTAAGAGCGGATACCATAAAACAGCTGTATCACATACTCTATTAGGTAAAATATTAAGGTATGACAAAAGACACCGATTCATCCAAATTCTCTACGCCAGACCATACAATAGGGGATAAGCAAAATGACTCTGATGTCTTAGAGAATAGCTTTACTCCAGAAGATATAGCAACGCAGCAAGCATTATCAGCGATCGCATCCCTCCAATCTTCACAACATACAGATGCTCTCAAACTAGCTCATTCTTTTGGTAGACCACGTATCACAAAGGCGATAACAGTAAAGCCACGAGCAATCATTGTTACTTTAGTAGGGATTGGAATTACGTTTCTAGGTATTGCCTTTGATAACTGGTACATAGGTGTTATAGGAACGTTGCTCACTTTGATCATATCCCTACTAATACTGACACCGTGGTTACAACAAGTTATTCAAGAATGGTTTTCGCCTCAAGAGCGGATCATAATTACAGCAATATTAGGAGTAGTAGTAGCTCTGATTGGTACAGTCAAATTTACTGGTATAGGTACGCGCTTACTTAATCTAGAGCGCCAGATTGACTGGGATGCTGCTGGAAGTTTGGCAGAATGGACTGGTGCAGTGGGGCAAATTATGATTGCCATTATTGCCGTTTATGTAGCTTGGCGTCAGTACGTGATATCTAAAGACTTAACAATTCAACAAAATCTGCTGACAGTTCAACAAAATATCATTACCCAACAACAAACCATAGATTCCTATTTTCAAGGAATCTCCGATTTGGTACTGGATGAACAAGGATTATTAGAAGACTGGCCCCAAGAAAGAGCGATCGCGGAAGGACGGACTGCGGCAATATTTAGTAGTGTAGATGGTGGAGGAAAAGCCAAGATACTACGGTTTCTCTCCCGTTCCAAATTACTTACACCTTTAAAACGCGATCGCCACTTAGGACGTGCTATCCTCGATGGTAGTGGAGGTTACGCAGAAGACAGAATCGGTGGATTGCGTGTCATAGACTTAGGAGTAATGCTTGCAGGGTCAGACCTTTCAGGTACAGATTTACGCTGGACTGACTTGAGTGAAGCCAACCTTGTCCATGTAAATCTCAGTAATTGCGACTTAGTGAAAGCTAATGTGAGTCGGACAATCTTGTATGATGCTAACCTGAGTGGAGCAGACCTGAACGGCATACGTCTATTCTATGGTTCCCATGAAACCGCATCCCCCCGTAAACGTAATTCACCTCCTGACTACGAAACAGGGGAATATACAGGTGCTGTGATCGAAGATGCTAACTTTACTGATGTCCAAAGAATGCCCGAATCTGCACGCTACTACTGCTGTGCTTGGTGTGGCGAAAAGTCTCGAAGCACCATTCCCGGAGGTTGTGAGGGAATTCCTAATAAGTTGGGAAAGTAGAGAGTACTCCTAAACGTTAACTTTCTTCGTTAATCTTAGAGCTTGCAAAACCTTAATGGCCCACCAAGTTACATCCACTTCCCACCAATGCAATCCAGCTTTTGCCAAATTTGGATTAGCATGGTGGTTGTTATGCCAACCTTCTCCATAAGTTATAATTGCTGCCCACCAAAGATTGCGAGAATTATCATCACATTCAAAGTTCCGATATCCACGTATATGAGTTGCGGAATTAATTAGCCAAGTGCTATGCCAAAGTAATACTACTCTCAAGAAGACGCCGTAAATTACAAAAGACCATCCTCCCCAAATGTATAACAGTATTCCGAGAGGAATTTGCAACAGTAAAAAGTAACGATCCAACCAGCGATACAATGGATTGCGGTGTAGGTCAAGAGCATATCTTTTGTAGTTATCATAATCAAAGTACTCTTTGACTGGGTAGAAAATCCACAACATATGGCTCCACCAAAAGCCACGTTCAGATGAATAGGGGTCTTTCTCTTTATCTTCTGTATGAGCATGATGCATTCTATGTCCAGCTACCCAAAAGATTGGCCCTCCCTGCATTGCTAACGCTCCGATGATCACGAGTATATTTTCTACAAACCCCACAACTCGTAAACTACGGTGACTCAACAAACGATGATATCCTAAGCAAATTCCGATACTGCCAAATAACCAGTGTAAAAATACCATTACTCCTAAGGCAGACCAAGAAAAACACCATGGAGCAAGCATGGCTATAGCATGAAAGGTTGAGAAGAATACCACGTTTGACCATGAAAGAGCAAGCTGCTGCTTACCCTCAACTACATCTGAGCCTGTCGTCATAAAATATTTCCTTTGATTTGGGTACTGTGATAAACCAGTACAAAACAATACAATACACAGATATACATCCTCTGCAAATACTCATAAAGACAGTTAAAGTATAGGGAGAGGGTGCAAGTGCCACTTACATCTTTGAGCATAGCAATAATAAAATTAAAATGCAAGTGTCGCTTGCAAGATATTTATGTCTAATTCCACTATTTCCACAAGACAACGATTGATAGATGCAGCTATGGAATTATTTGTTACTCAAGGGGTGACACAAACTTCCACAAAAGCGATCGCTGAATTAGCGAAAGTTAATGAGGTGACGCTATTTAGGCATTTTGGTAATAAATACGGATTGCTTTTAGCGGTAATTTCTGAGTCAGGAATGTTTCAGTTGGGTGAGTCTCAGAATCCAACGAATCAAGCACTCAAAGAATATTGTGAAGAAAGATTACAGTTATTAGAAAAATTTCCGGAATTTTTACGTTCTGTAGTTGGGGAAGCAGGAAATTACCCAGTAGAAAATCGTCAAGCATTAGGACGTAGCTTAACCCAAGCCAACTACTATGTTGCAGAATATTTGGCAACAGTCATAGAACGTGGAGATTTACAAACCCATTTAAGCGCTCAGAAGTTAGCAAGTTTACTCAACACGATGTTATTAGGGTACGCTGTAATTGAATTTACTAGTGAATTTCATGAGTTGTGGCATAGTAGAGACGAGTTCTTGGAGAATTTAGTAGCCTTATTTTTAAATAAAGCAACATCAACAAGTTTAGTTAAGTATGAATCACCTACTATAGAGAAGGTAATAGATTTACCAGCAAACTTAGTTCATTTGATTCTGCAACGTGCAAAAAAATCAGGGTTACGAGACTACGCTTTGATATACGTTTTATTTGGGACAGGTTTATCAATCAAAGAAATTGTGAATTTAGAGCGGATGCACCAGATAATCGATCCAAAAGAACATATATTACAAATAACACAAGGTTCTATTCGTCAAGTTCCAGTAAATCAGTGGATTTTGGGAAAACGTTATGGTTCTTATACTCGCAATCCCCTAACTCAATGGCTAAAAGTTCGTAAAGATGAACATCCGGCATTATTTCTGAATAATAATGGAATGCCAATATCAGAGTTAGAAATACAGCAGTGTTGGAGAGTATTAACAGAGGGATTATTAACACCAGAGGGAGAAAAACCACTAATCGAACAAGCTCAAAATACATGGTGTGTAGAAATGCTAATGAAAGGAATGAGCTTAGAAAATATGAGTATAATTACTGGCTGGCAATTAACGAAACTACAACCATTAGCTCGTAGAGCTAAAGAAAAGTCAGCCTTAGAACAAGCGATGCGCTTGAATAACAAATCTTGAAAGGAAGGGGGAGGGGGTGGTGAAGTTAACAATCAACAACTAAAATCACCAACCACCAACCACCAACTACCCACTTATAGTTCTAGCGTCTGCTACCACCACGGTAAGGAACAGAACTCATATAATCAATGTCAAATGCTGACATTTTCTGAGCGTAGTTACCAGAGGGTTTAACTGACGCTGCCATATCTGCATACTTGCGAGGATCACCTTCAGCCAGTCGTCGTTCTTGGGATTTGCGACTGTAGTATCTGTCTAAGGTAAAGCGCCAATCTGTTTGAACTGTACCAACTCTTTCTTGGAAATCTTCACCATAACGAGGAGTTACCAAGTTATAAGGGCGTCCTTCCATACGCTTACGTTGGTAAGGTACAGTATTTTCACCAAAACTTTCAGTGTATTCATCGCTATCTACAATCGCATCAACGAAGCCACCAAATCCTTTAGTGCCAATAACGATTGACCAAGCAATTTCTTCTTCTTTATTGTAAGCAGAACGACCCAATAAGCGTCTGAGGGAAATGTCTACTAAACGGTAGTTGTTGTTAACTGAAACAACTAAACGGTAAAAGGCTTCCGATTTAGCTAAACCACGAATAAAGTCGCGTACTGTAATCGAGCCATTTTTAAGCTGGGATTCCAAATTCTTTTGGCGATTGAAAGTTAGAATTTCATGTTCGCTGAAAACTTGGCGATAACCAGCCCAAATGATATTTTGAATATCAGTGTAAGAACTTACATCTTCTAAACGATAGATATAAGGTGTTTCTTCATTTTGGTCTGCTACACCAAAGCTTTTAACTCTATGATTTTGGCTGCTTGGTTTATATTGAAGTAATGGCAGTGCCATGCTTATTTCTTCCTCGTAAATTATCAAACATTTAAACACAGAGCAATACTTGATGACCCAAGGTTTGCTCTTGACTTATTTTCCCGCATTTCGATGTTAGTTGCGGAAATAATTAGTACTGCTTTATCTGAGTGGAAAGCTAGCACTGGTACTGATAGAGACAGGAACACCTTCGGGTTTGGTTTTTCTTGTCATATCAGGAATTTCAATGTTTGCGATATTCACTGGTGTGTAATTAACTGTCTTGATATTGATGGAATTAGCCATCTCAAAGAAGTTATTAATATTACCAGCTTTGTAGCGCTCATTTTCTAGTTTATCGCGCCAGTAGTTACCATAGCGAGGTGTTACTAGGTTAAAAGGTCTATTTTTATAACGACGACGTTGGTAAGGAACTGTATTTTCACCAAAGTTGGTTTGATATTCCTCAGAATCTATGAGTGCATCAACGAAGCCACCCCATCCTAAGGTTGCAATTTTGATTGACCAAGCAATTTCTTCGTCTTTATTATAAGGTTCACGACCAAGAATTCTTTTGAGGCAGATTTCTACAATTCGGTAGTTAGAGTTGGTTTCTACAACCAAGCGTCGAAATGCTTCTGACTTGGTTAAACCTCTAATAAAGTCGCGTACCGTAATTGCTCGATTTTTTAATTGAGATTCTAGATTAGTTTGGCGATAAAATCTCAGGGTTTCATGTTCGCTGAAAATCTGCCGATAAGCAGCCCAAATTAATTCTTGGACTTCGCCATCAGAACTACAGTCTTCTATACGGTAAGTTCTAGGTGTGTCTTCACTGGGAACTTCATAACCAGAAACACGCTGATTCTGGGAACTGGGTTTGTATTGTAGTAATGGTATTGACATTTTATTAGTTGTTAGTTAATGGTTGGAGTCGTTTGGTGGGGCGGGTTTTGCATTACGATTTTGGGTTGTACCACAATTTTCTGGCTAAACCCGTCCTTACGGTTTGGTCGGTTGGTGGGGCGGGTTTTGCATTACTAGTTTGGGTTGTACCACAATTTTCTGGCTAAACCCGCCCTTACGGTTTGGTCGGTTGGTGGGGCGGGTTTTGCATTACGATTTTGGGTTGTACCACAATTTTCTGGCTAAACCCGCCCTTACAGCGATCGCTCCCGTGATTCCCGTTACTTAGGTTGTTTTGTTACCTGGGATATAACGATATGGTAGAGCTACTGCTGTGGGTTTGACCGTAACTTGGGGTGTGGCAGCTTTTTTGGTCATGTCGGGAATCTCCATGTTTCTCACCTGAGAGGTAACAGAAGCTACCGTACGTTGATAGTTACGCTCGTTTGGCATGATTTGACCTGCCATAGACATGAAGTTACTAGGTATGGCTTGGCGAATTTCACTCTTGGTTGCGTACCCTGTTGTCCGAGCTTGGTAGAATGAACGACCACCGAGATACTGTAGTACTAAGCGATCGCGCCAATCGGAACCGTAACGAGGATTTACTAAGTTAAAGGGGCGGTCTTTATAACGGCGACGTTGGAAGGGTACAATATCATCGCCAAAGTTTTGCCGATATTCTTCACCATCTACTATGGCGTCGATGAAACCATGTAAGCCTTTTGTCGCAATTACAATTGACCAGTTTATTTGTTCGTCTTTGTTATAGCTAGCTCGTCCTAAAAACCGTTTGAAGGTGATGTCAACTAAGCGGTAGTTGGAGTTAGTTTCTCCTACTTCTTCTCGATAAACATCTGTTTTACCCAATCCTCTGATAAAATCACGGACGGTAATTGCTCGATTTCTGAGCTGTGATTCTAAGAACGGTTGACGATATCTTTCTAAAATTAAATGTTCGCTAAAAATCTGTCTGTAACCTGCCCAGATAATAGCGTCAATATCACTATCGTCGGTAGCTGCTGATAGTCTATAGTAGGTTGGCGTGTCTTCGCTAGGCACTTCGTACCCTTCGACACGCTGATTCTGTGAACTTGGTGTAGTTTGTAATAATGGAATTGACATCTTGACTTTTACCTATATTTATGGTAAACCTTGACAAACACTCTACATTTGGGCTAATGTGACGCGATCGCGGACAGCTTTTTCTCCATCATTGGCTAACTCCCAAAACCTACTGGCAATTGAACTTTGTAATTCAGGGATTTTCGCTAACGCTTGCAAGCCAACAATTGCTGCATAACGAATCGACCAGTCTGCATCTTGGGAGATAAAAAGCAAGATTTCTAATGCTTTAGCTTGCCCAATTTTACGTTCTGAGACATCCATTTTTTCCCAGCGCAAATTTCCCAATCCTTTAGCAGCAGCGCGACGCACGCTAGGAGCAAAATCAGAAGCTGCTGCACTAATTAGTAATTGTATTGCACGGGGGTCGGCAATCGCTGCTAGGGTACGAATCGAGTATGCTCTTGCACCATAGTTATAATCGTCGATTTGCTCTAATAACTGCGGTACAGCTATCTCTCCCAAGCTAGTTAATCCAGCGATCGCAATTACAGCAGCAGCGGGGTTGTTATAACCAAACACAGCAATTAACGTGGGAATCGCTGCTGGATCTTTAGCTGCTGCTAATTTTTGCACTGCGCTAGTCATGGACTCAGAAGAAGAAGCGAACGCAACAGCACGAATTAGTTCTTGGGTGGACATTTTGAAGTGCTGGGTGCTGGGTGCGGGGTGTGCGGTGTGGATAAAACAGTTAAGCTACTCCCTACTCCTACTCCCTACTCCCTACTCCCTACTCCCTACAAAAGCGAATCCATCAAATTCATCACCTGTATGGCTTCATTTGATAGTTCTGAAGAATGCTGATGTTCCAATAACCCTTTGAGAGCAATTAATTTAAAGCTATTCTCTACTTGAGCATTAGCGATCGCTTCTGCGGCTTGTATGTAACCTATAGCACCCAAATCACTCAGAACAACGCGACGCAATTTTAAGTCACTACTACCTAACATTTCTACTAAACGTTCCCCATAACTGGGATCGTGTGTAAGTTGGTACATTGCTCTATTTGCGGCACATTGCACCCGTTGTATCGGATGTTCTAAGAATGGCTTAACTAGCCCAATAGCCTCAGTTGCGCCAATCGCACCTAAGGCTTCTAGCACTGCTTCATATGGTTGAGTTAGATGAGGACGTCCTGGTACTTGCACAGCTGCGACCACACCCCCATCTAACAGTTGTATTAGTGAGTTAGCTGCACTGCGATCGCCCAGCATTTCTAAAGATTGAGCGGCTGACTCTCTAACATAAAAGTCTGAGCATTCCAAACACTTAATTAAACCTGGTACTGCTCGCTGATCGCCCAATTTTCCTAATGCTCTTGCAGCATTACGTCGTAAAGGATAGCCTCCTAGCTCTGTCCTATCAGCTTCATCCTCTAAGGCTGCAATTAAAGCGAACACAGCATCTGGCTGATTCACACGGAACTTACCCAACCACCAAGCAGCGTAATAGCGGAGACTTAAATCTGGAGAACGCAAATTAGCGATCGCTTGCTCAATTGTCAGCGGTGGTGCATTTTGTGGGGAATATTCTTCCGCACTTGGTTCAATCATCAATAGCCGTTTTACTCTACTGTGGTTAATGGCTCAATTTTGATGATTCTACCACCCATACGGGTAATCCGTTGCATTTCTTCATTCATCCGGTTATATGGTACTGTCACAAACACACTACCGCTATTACGGATTTCATAGTTATTTTTGTCGTTTTCTGAGTTTTGGCGTAAACCTACAACTTCGTAACGAAACATTCGTGTTCCAGCTGTGGAAATACCACCTGTTCCAACTGTAGTTTGACCGAACATTTTTATTAACCTCGTAGATAGAAGGGAGAAGTGAGAAGGTAAAAGGTAGAAGGTAAAAGGGAGAAGCTAACTATTTCATTCTTCTCTGTTTCTTATTCCTTCTTCCTTTTTCCTTACTAAGCTTGGGTAATAGAAACGATTTTGCCGCCTTGGCGCTGGATCTGCTGCATTTTCTCAGATAACCGCTCGTAAGGCACAACTAATACTGTACTACTACGACGAACGCTTGGATATCCAGGATTACGCAGACCTGTTACTTCCATGCGGTAAACGCGATCGCCTACTCCAACAGCGTTACCCATGTTTTTTCTTGGCGCTACATCCGAAGATGCACGGAAATTCCAGTTCTCGTTACTACCAGATGGACCAACAATTGAAGAGGCACTATTGGTTCCCAATTCTCTAGCCAAACGAGATTTTGCACCTTCTACTTGAGCGCGATCGCTGTTGGCATAACCCCGGTATAAACGGAACATCCGATTAAAACCGACAGTTTTCTGCCCTGCTTGAGTCTCAAAACCACGGTAGTAAGGTACAACATTGTCACCAAAGTTTTGCTGATACTCCATAGAATCGATGTAAGAGTCTATCTCAGCATCAAAACCTTCATTGTGGTATAAATCGTTGTGATAACTCACTTCAGACTCATCGTAGGGAGCGCGACCCAATAAATGCTTGTAATTAAGTTCGATAAATCGAGTCTGGAAATTATTGTAGAAAAATTTATTTTTGTAGAGTTCTGACTTGGCAACACTCCGAACAAACTCCCGTACAGATAAATTTCCATCCCGTAGGAGTGATTCTGCACTCTTAAGGCGTTCCGAAGCCATTAAGTAGTCATTACCCAATAATTGCCGATAAACAGCGCGAATCACCGCTTCTACATCTTCTTTTGTCGCGGTGGGGCGCAGTTCTACACGACCTGCATCTCTAAAAGCTTCTGTTCCTAGCCTAGATGCTGCTGCTGTAATCGCCATTTTTAACTCCCCTTTATTTCTTACGCTTACCAGAAGCTACTTCTTATCGCTAAATTTTATCTTCCCAACAATTTAGATAAAACAATGCCCGGAGCGAGATTCAACTGCTAGGTGATTCCATCCAGCACTTGCACCCCTCTCCGGGCAATTACGCTATCTAGCTTAGAGCGTTGATTGCGTAATCAATGTAGGTGTTAGCTTCATTAGCAGCTTGACCAGACAAACCGTGGTTGCTTTTAATGTGCTTAAGAGCTTCTACGTACCAGCTGGGGGATAGTTCAAATGAACGGTTGATTTCATCCAAACCAGCAATTAGGTACTCATCCATGGGACCTGTGCCACCAGCTACTAAGCAGTAGGTTACCATCCGCAAGTAGTGACCGATGTCACGAGCGCACTTGGACTTACCACGAGAGTCAGCAGCGAATTGAGGACCACTCATTTGGGTGGTGTAGGGATATTTTTGGTATACAGCGTTTGCTGCACCATCAATTAAGCGCTGAGCATTAGAGGTCAAGTTACGTGCTGCTTCCATACTTGCTGCTGCACGCTCAAAACGACCATTTACTGCTTGTAATTCGGTGTTGCCTAAGAAGCGTCCTTGGGTATCTGCTGCTGCGATCGCTTCGGTAATTGGGGTCTTCATGGTGTATAATCTCCTTGATGTTTCGTAACTTTTTGCCTAGATACCTATTTGGAATCTGGGCTTTTTTTTGCGTTATCTAAGCAACTGCTGCTGCTGCACGATCAAAGTAGCTAGCAACTTCAGACATCAATTGGCTACAGTCACCTTTGGTGATGCCGTTAGGATCGTTAGCAAGCTTGATAGCAGCTTCTTTCATTTTTTGAACGCCTACTGCTACGGAAGAACCAGGAGTACCCAAAGCTTGGTAAGTTTCACGTAAACCATTCAAGCAGCGGTCATCTAAAACGCTAGCATCACCAGCCATTACAGCGTAGGTTACATAACGTAAGATGATTTCCATGTCACGCAAGCAAGCTGCCATACGACGGTTGGTGTAAGCGTTACCACCAGGAGCAATTAACTGGGGCTGTTCTTCAAACAAAGAACGAGCTGCGTTGGTAACAATAGCGGATGCATTGCTGGTAATACGGTTAACGGTATCCAAGCGTTTGTTACCGTCTTTTACCATATTGGTCAAAGCGTCTAGTTGCTCGTTGCTTAAAAACTCACCTCTGGAGTCAGCTTGAGAAACCACCTTAGAAAATGCGTCTAACATGGACTTTTATCTCCTAATTGCTTAGTTGAGTGCTGTCTTGATTAAAACTGTCTATGTTTTATTCAGTTTCGGAATGGCTAACACAGATTCATCAGCAAAACTGTTTCTCAGATTACTTCAAAATCCCCTGCTACCACATTATGAGAAAGCGGGGCGTTTTTATGAGAAACTGGCAAATCTTTATAAAGTCATTACCTTGTTTAACTTTTGTCTGTTATTTAACCCCCACAGATTATGTTTATACACCGCTATTGGGGCATTGTTTGTTACAAATTATTAATAAATAAGAGTCTCCCGTAATAAATACCTCAAATCCTTTATTTACAAGGATTTCGCTGAGAAAAATTATTTAATCTCTTAACACAACTTTACATTGATTCGTAAAATCAAGAATTTTGATATTTTTTATTTTTTCTTAAGATATCGTCAAATCGATGAATAAAAGTATATTGGGCTACTTTTAATAATTTTACTTCATGTCAAAATGTAAAAAAATATTAAGTTGCTATAGATAAATATTTCAAAAAGTTACAAAAAAATATTTAGGGAATAGAGAATCCTACTCCCTACTCCCTACTCCCTACTGTAAAGCGATCGCTATTCTGGCTCGGACGACGCAATCAAGCTCCTGGGAAAATGCTAATTGTAAAGCAGCGATCGCCTCCGATGTAGCGATTTCCTGTAGAGACACAGCAGCAGCATAACGGAGTCCCCAATCTTCAGGAGTGACTAGTGCCCAAATCAGCTTTTCTGTTACTTGGTGTGTAATTTCTGCATTCCTAGTATTACTACTTATACGTCCTAATCCTCGTGCAGCAATACGACGCACATTACCTTGACAGTGATTAGCTACTTCTGTACCCATAACTTCAGCTAGCAGGTCAAAAGCTTGAACATTACCGATTAGAGCCAGAGCTTGAATGATATAAGCTTGTACACCCTGGTCTAATGAACTATAAAAAGCAGTTATTAACGGCTTGATACTGAATGGTGCTAACTGGACTAACGCAGTTACAGCAGCACTTCTCACACGAGGAAGATGGTGACTCAAAGCTTTTATGAGAGTACCAGTAGCTTCTGCTTGATTATTGATAGAGGTAAACGTTGCAGATGTATCTTCAGTTGAGACATTGAGCTTTGGAAAATTAAGACTATTCATAAGATGATTTTCTAGCCCGAGTGGAACAAATCTCAAAGTTCAATTAACAAATTATCAATTGCTTGGAACACTAACTCAATTTCTTCTTGTATACCTTTATCTAAAATCTGTTCTAAAATTTGTTTCAAATTTAACAATTTTAAACTATTAGGAACATTAGCTTTAAGAATAGCCTCAGTAGCTTGACGTTGACCAACAGCTCCTAAATCAAATATCGCTGCCCAACGTAAAAACATATTTTCATGTTCAAGATTCTTTAAAATACGCTCAAGATACTGTGACTCTTGAGTTAAAAGATACAAAAATCTTGCCGTTGCACACTGCACTCGTTCCGAGGGATGATTTAGATAAGCTTCTACCTCTTGACGTGGAGACCAAACTTTCAGAGTCGCTAAAGCTTCAATCAAAGCTTCTAATGGTTTTTCTTCACTTGAATGTAAAATATTTAAGAGTGGTGTCACTGCTCTTTGGTCGCCAATAGTAGCTAATGCATTAATAATTGCCTCTTGCAACCGTAAATCTGAATTTGATTCCAGTGCTTTAATTAATGCAGGTACTGAAATTGGATTTTTGAGTTGTCCTAAAGCCCGTGCAGCTTGGCGACGTAGAGGATAACCTCCAGATGGTATACGATAATTTTCATCAAATAGAGCATCACATAAAGCCGCACAACTAGTTTGTACTTGATGTTTTCCTAACCACCAAGCAGCATAATAGCGGATTTGGTTATCTGCTGATGATAAAGATGCGATCGCCGTTTCAGGAGAAAGAATAGGTTCTGTAGAGTGGATTATTGTCATACAAAAAAAATAAGTAGGGACAGGTTTGGAAACCTGCCCGTACAGTAAGTAGTGGGTAGTAGAATTACCAACCAACAATTATCAATTGCCTTTTATACTTGGGAAATTTTAACTATTTTGCCACCGCGTTTATGAATTTCTTGGTATGTAGCCGAAAGTCTTTCGTATGGTACGGTGTATGTTTGTCTACTACGACGTACCGCTACATTTGTATTTTCCCCACCGGCGATCGCTTCAATTGTAAACATCCGAGTATCACCCCGTGCAGCAGCGCTAATTAGAGTTCCTGCTGTAGATGAAAAGCTTGTACCAGCTGATGTTGGTGGTACAATCATGTTAGACATATTGAGAGAAATTTTCGACCGCAGACGCGAATTTGTACCACCATATTGAGCGTTATCACTGTTACCATTACCACGATAAAGCGCAAAGATTCGGTTATACCCTACTGTCTTCATGCCTGGAATTGATTGAAATCCTCGGTAATAAGGGACAACATGATCACCAAAAGCAGTATCATACTCTTCGCTATTGATATAAGAATCTATTTCTGCATCGAAACCTTTAGCAGCATATAAATCTGTATGATAAGCAATTTCTGATTGGTCGTAAGGCGCACGTCCCAATAAATGCTTATAATTCAACTCAATGAAACGTCCTTGAGAATTGTTATGAAAGAAACATTCCCTATAAAATTCAGATTTTGCTAAAATCTGGATAAATTGTCGAACGCTAATTTTACCGTTACGTAACAAAGATTCTGGGCTAGTAAATTTTTCGCTAGCATATATACCTTGACGCCCAAATACTTGCTCATAAGCTGCTCTAAATACTAATCGTAAATCATCTTCTGTCCAATTACGGCGAAGTTCTACTTTTTGATCTACTAAATCTTTGATTCCTAAACGTTCTGCAACTGAAGTGGTCATAAATTTAATGGTTGGTGGTTGATAGTGTGGGGTGCTGAGTGCTGAGTGCTGAGTGCGGTGTACGGGG
>Ga0224723_1000563_pt1 | contig 25224 bp, 23 predicted proteins | sample Balambano_FR2_Me_FD_161647 | JGI IMG/M metagenome (GOLD analysis project Ga0224723, IMG submission 161647) | Freshwater sediment microbial communities from Lake Towuti, South Sulawesi, Indonesia - Balambano_FR2_MetaG | ecosystem: Environmental > Aquatic > Freshwater > Lake > Sediment | place... | reverse complement strand
CGGCGCTCAAACTGAGTAATTGGCGCACGGTAATTTGTGAGCGCAACGGGTCGTCGGCAAATTCGGTCAATGTATCCACGACAAGTTCGTCGAATCCGGTCAACAAACCGTCATCAATCGCTGCCACCGCCAGCGCACAGGTGAAACTTTTGGTGCCACTGGCGAGGAGATGCGGCGTCGCGGCATCGTACCCGTTCTGGTATTCCTCGAAGACAATTTCTCCCGCCTGCATGACGACCACTGCTTCTCCGCTGTTCGCCGCCGAGTACGCGGCTGCCGCTTCAAAGTCGTAACCACCCGCTTCTTGAGCGCGAAGCGAAAGCGCGCTCCCAAGCAACATCAGACCCAGGCTCAACCCAATTGCGAACCGTTTCATTTTCTATCTCCCTTTTCTGACTTCTAGACGGACTAATTGCTGATTTTCGTGACGAACATATCAGTTTCACCTGCATCGTCGGCAAGCACGATCTCACCAAAACGCGGCTGAAGCCGAACCGTTCCGGTCGTGATGACATCGCCTGCCGGATCGACCGCGAGCGCGTAATGAATATCGGCGCGTCGCCCACCCGCGCTCAAGACCCATAGCACGTTACCGTTCGTATCAAAACGCACCATGAACAAGTCTGCACTGCCAACACTGGTCAGTGTTTCACTGCCGATACGCGTCGTTCCTGTGAATTCACCTGCGATGTACACGCTGCCGTCAGCACGCACATCGATTTCACAGCCACCGTCTTCAGTCGTGCCGCCTACCTGTTGTACCCACTGCTCGATGCCATCGGCATTCACCTTGAGAACGAACACATCGGCTGCGCCCCGACTTTCAAGGGACAAATTGCCAAAGGTGACCTGTTCGGAAAATGTGCCACTCGTGTACACATTGCCCTCGCCATCCGCGGATACACCGCGTGCCAGGTCGTCACCGCTGCCGCCATACTGGCGTACCCACAGCAAATTCCCTGCCGGATCAAATTTGGCGAGGTAGCTATCTGAACCGCCCGCACTTTGCAACGTTTGTCCACCAATGCTCAGCTGACCTGCGAACTGACCCGCAACGAGGACATTGTTGTCGGCATCCCCGTAGATACCGCGCATCTGGTCAAAACCGGTCGCGCTGACAGGCTGCACCCACATGACTTGACCGCTTTGGTCGTAAACGACGATGAAACCGTCCTGCTCACCCTGATTGGGCAGCGCGATGTCATCGACAGCGGCACTGCCGCGCGTATTGCCAGCGACGAGGATATTGCCATTCGGTGAGGTGGCAATCTCGTTCCCGTCGTCCAGCGATGCGCCCGTGATCTGCCGCACCCACAAAACATCGCCATCGGGGTTGAGCCGAGCCGTGAACCCATCAACGCGACCCGTACTGGTCAGCGTGGTTTCCCCAAATGTCACGGTCGCGCCAAACCAGCCCGTGATCACCGGATAATCCTGCGTGTCAACGGCAACGTCATACGCGCGGTCACTGCTCGTTCCGCCGAACTGCTCGACCCAGATGACTGCACCGTCAGGAGTGAGCTTGAGCAAAAAGAAATCGTCATCACCCCGGCTGGTTAAAGTCGTCGCTCCGACCTGAACCGTACCGGGAAACGACCCAACGACATAGAGGTTGCCTTGACTATCGGTGGCGACTCCGCGTGCGGCATCATCACCCCTGCTGCCAATGCGAAGCGCCCACTCGAAATTGGCGTTCGCGCTGTTATTCCCTTGTGCGAAGAGTGGTCGAGATGACAGCGAGGCGGAAACGAACATCAGGAACAGGCTTGCAAATCGGATGAATCGCATCACTTTCCTTTCAAACTATGCCCACGTCCCTCAATCTACCGTCGATGTGTTACCGATATTTATAAAAAATGTAAATCTTTTGTTCGCTGCATTCCGAGAAATTTTTTGGTGCCAAGTCGAGCCGAACCTAGCACTTTTTATGCCAGCATAAACGCGGTGATTGTTGGGATTCTCAGGTGGGTCGAGAATGGATCTATCGCTTGTGACTGACACTCCGTCAGTCTACAGAAAAAGGGAGACCCTCTTATGTACGTACTCGTCGTTCGGTTCGATATTCCGGCGGAAAACCGCCAAACGTTCATCGATGCGGCGTTGGAAGACGGACGCGACTCCGGTGCCAACGAACCAGGCACGCTGCGCTTCGAGCTGATCGAAGACGAAGCGGTCGCCAATCGCTTCTACCTCAGCGAAGCGTATGTCGATGAAGCGGCGTTTGACCTTCACGCCAGCGGTCCGTACTTCGCCAAGTTCTTCGAGATCATCCAGCCGTTCATGGATGGTCCGCACTTCCTGGTGCGTGGCAGCCGCATCGAAGACCGTATCATCACCCAATAAGCGATCACTCCTGCATGAGGGCATTCGAATCCATAGTGATGGGACGAATGTCCTTTGCCCATCCCATTTGTTTGCTACACATCACACAGGACAAATACCCGCATGTCACAAAACATCCCATTGGCATTTCGCGCCGACCATCTCGCCTTACGGGTTGCGGATTTCACAGCAACCGTCGATTGGTACATCGAAAAACTTGGCTTCCATCTCACCCAGCAGTGGACGGTCGAAGGCTTGGATGGTTTGTCGTTCGCCTATTTGGAACACGGCAACATCAGGCTGGAGATCATCGGCGGCAATGCGCCCACACAGTTCAATCCAGCGCAAAGAACCGTCCCGGATCATCTCGGCATTCAAGGCTTCATCCATCTGTGCCTTCGCGTCGATGACCTCGATGGCACATTGACCGCGCTGCGTGCGCGCAGCGTCGGCATTTTGGCTGAGCCGTTCGTCATTCCTGCCATTGGTCAGCGTCTCGCGCTCATTCAAGACAACAACGGCAACGTCATCGAACTCGCGCAAGCGGTTGCTGAATAAGGAGGCGATGATCATGAATGAACAACTGACCGTCATCGCTCAGTTCGTAGCAAAACCGGGCATGGAAACGGCACTGGCGCAAGCGTTGAGCGCGCTCGTCGCACCATCGCGCAGCGAAGCGGGCTGCATCAACTATGATCTGCATCAGGATAATGCCGATCCGAGGCGGTTTCTGCTGTACGAAAACTGGGTGAGTCCCGCAGCGCTTGAGGAACATTTCACGATGCCGTACCTCCTTCAGTTCTTAGAAGACTCTGCCGTTCTGTTGTTCGAACCGTTCACCATGATGCGCCTGCATATATTGAGCGACTGGGCGCGTACCTAGCCAGGGAGGCTTAATGATGGAGACGGAACCGCAGTTTCTCACCTATCTTCAACAGGCATATTATCTCTGGTTCACAACCGTACGTAATGATGGCACTCCACAGCCAACCCCCGTATGGTTCCTGTGGGAAAATGGCACGTTCCTGATCTATACCGGACGTGACACGCAGAAACTGCGGAACATCCAGACAAATCCGCGCGTCGCGCTTAGCTACAGTGATAACAACAAAGCCGATAGTTACGCAGTGTTGACAGGGGAAGCGATTGTCGATACCGATAGCCCACCGGTTGATCAGCATCCTGACTACCTGCGCAAATATGCGGAAGGGATTGCGGGTTTAGGTATGACATCTGAGTCATTCGCGGAGCAGTTTTCGGTTGCACTGCGGGTGACACCTGTCCGTGTGCGTGGTGAATGACGCGCCATATATCACCAGAGGATGTTTAAGAGGAACAGCCCGACGTTTCTATCACAAAAGAAACATCGGGCTGTTTGGGTGCAGCGATAGGCTCTAAGCCGCTGAAATCCTTATGTCGTCGGCACTCACGATCCTTTAGGATCGCCCACGCTTCATGTGTTAAGACTCCCACATCCAATTGACAGGAATGTACCGAAACATATCTCCGTCTCGGGCGACATACCCAGTATTTGGGAAGGGGAAATGATAACCGACAATGAGCGCACGTTCATCGGCTGCTGTATTCAGCAAGCGCACACGTGTTTCGACTGTCTGTTCTGGATCACTATCCAGACCGATAATCCATGAGGGACGTTCTAAGCCAATGTACGGATTAGTGGTCGCATCTGCCAGATACATCAGGGTTTGGTCGCCGCCTGAAATGCGGACACCAATGTGTCCTGGCGTGTGACCGGGTGCATCGAAGGTACTGATACCAGGTGCAATTTCAGTTTCAGGCGCGATCAAATCGGTCAGCGGTTGAATGGCAGGCAAAATTGCACCGCTCGCGCCCAAGAGCTGCGCCTTGAATTCGTCAGGCACCCGTAGACTGCTCAAATCCGGGTTATTCGTCCAATAGACGAATTCAGCTTCATTCATCAAATAGCGCGCATTCGGATAATTGACGCCGCTCGCGCCAACCACGCCACCGATATGATCAGGATGGGCATGGGTGAGAATCACGCGGTTGATCTCGGCTGGATCGATGCCAAGCGCGTTCAGATGCGCGAGCGTTTTACCCGTTGTAGGCGCATTTGCCCCTAAACCGGTATCCAATAAGATGCGTTCGTTACCTGTCTCGATGAGTAGTGTAGACAGTTGGAGCGGTGCAGTCGGATTGATGTAGCGTGATGAAGCGAATGCCTGGAGATCGGTCAGTGGCACATCGACGATGGCGGTATTTGCCTGAAACACACCATCGCTGATGACCGACACCGTGATGTCACCCAACGTGAATCGATAAACCCCAAGAACACCACTGTGCGGATCAGCAGTTGATGACTGTGCTGATACGATCATTCTCAAACTTCCCAATGATGCCCCGACAACGCCTACACCCGCCGCTTTGAGCAAATCGCGCCGGGATATAGCCCCGTTTTTCTGCGCTTGATCCTTCATGCTGCTCTCCCTTGGATTGATGTGAAAGCGCTTTTGCGAAACATTTCGCGTTCAATCGTTCGCGCTATCTGTACAAACGTCGTTCAAGGAGCGCGCAAATCGACAGGAAAAGGATTAAGGGTGCGTTAAGCATTTCAGGCGTATCGAGACAAGAAGGCTAAGTTGACTCTGATTGCGCGATCAAATGTACCAATTTCATTGGTGTATCAACGATGGGGAGCGGTGGATACACGAGCAAACGCAGGTTCGGCGTTTCCGTAATGTTGAGCGTGACCGATTGCAAGACCAACCGACCGACGATAGGGTGATCGACCTCTTTGGGGACATCGTGGGCAATGTTGACATCATAGCGCGCCCAATCGTCACGGAATTCAGCGCTCGCATCGCACAAACGCGCAAGAAAAGACTCGAACCACGTTTCGCCAACATACGTTTGTGTATTTGCCCGAAAGACCGCTAATGCCCGGCGTGCATGATCATGCCAATTGACGAGCAACTTACGTTGAAACGGGGCTGTGTAAATCGACCAGAGTAAATTTCGGTTGCTTGGCTGCAACGCCGCGTAATCCTCAAAGACCAGACAAGCAGCTTGGTTCCATGTGAGGACATCCCAGCACGGGTTGACCACATATGCCGGATACTGAGTCAATGCTTGCACTAATTGTTGGACACTGTCGTTAACAGTTTGAGGGAGTGGCGACACATCGAGGGGCATTTCCTGTCGTGCTAGCACGTACAGATACCGACGTTCATCTTTGGTCAAACGCATGGTCGTTGCGAGGCTGTCGATAATCTGCGCGGATACGGTGATGTCTTGTCCTTGTTCCAACCGGGTATACCATGTCAGCCCGATGCCCGCGAGCATCGCCAGTTCTTCGCGCCGTAAGCCGACAGTCCGCCGTCGCTCACCCTTTTGCAAGCCGAAATCCGCCGGAGACAGTCGCTCACGACGGGTTCGCAGAAATTCTCTCAACGCGGTACGACGTTCCTGGTCGTGCATAGATAACCTTTCTGGCCTGTATTTCTACATCGTTGATTTCTTTATAGGCTCACCGAAGATTTGACGACCGTGCAATTGGATCTCTTAAACAGTGCCAATTCGACACCTGTTTAAATTTATAAACGAAACTTAAAGAACTTCGTGTCAGGGCGTAATTTCAATTTGCTATACTTCTGATGATACACGAAGCCAATCTGAATCCGACATAGGTTCCGCGTTGAATATGATTACTTTACGAAAAGATCACCTGAAGCAGCTCCCAGTTGGATTTACGCCGCACATTGGTCGAGCCCCTGAAACACAAATTGTCTCTGAATGGCTGCTGGATCCGACCATCCGTATGTTTGCGATAGTTGGCAAGGGTGGGATTGGTAAAACAAATTTCGTATTAAATGTTGTAATGAATATTCGTCAAAATCTTCCATATCAAACATTTTTCCTCCCACTCACGCATTCTGTGGATGCGAATGCCTTTGCGAGTCTCTTGGGCGATCTTCTTGGTGTAGCCCTGCCTCATTTTGAAGCGCTGCACGCGCATTTAAATCGTTTTATCGATACTCCAACCTGCCTGATCATTGATGCTGCCGAATTACTGAGCGACATCAATATCATCACCAGTCTCCTCGAACTCAATCCACATCTGAAAATCATCCTGACCTCACGTATCATACCTCCACTCAGTTATGCGAGGACGTTTCAGCTTCAGCCGCTGACCTTGCCTGATCTGCAAAAACTGCGTCATCTGTCTGACAATTGGGACAGGATCGCACTGGAATCTCAGTCGATCCAACTTTTTGTACAAGTTGCAGAATCTCTCCGACCGACTTTTCAATTCAACAGTGACAATGCCTTGGCTGTCGCTGAAATTTGTATTGCGTTGGATGGTATCCCGCTCGCCATCCATCTGGCAGCGCGCCAACTGGATACCTTGACAGTGTCAGAACTTGCAGCCCGTCTCGACCTTCAGGAAGCTGGAAAATTGCTAACAGTACTCGCCGCAGATCATCGGGATACGCCGTTAGTGCAGCGCAGCCTTCGCCGAAGTATAGAACGGAGTTACGAACTACTACCGGAGCGTCAGCGCGACCTATGGATGCAGTTATCAGTTTTCGGATCTGGAGTATCCCTCAGCCAATTAGAGTCGATGGAAGTAAATAATACACCGATCACATTGGAAGACATTCGAATACTCGTCTCGCATCATATCATTGAGCCTTCATCCCATTCAACTAAGGACGAACCACAACGATTCACCATGACGAAGCTTGAACGCGCTTACGCTCATGAGCGCCTTGCCCATGAGCACAGATTGGAAACTGCGCGCCATTGGCATGCCCAGCACTATGTATCATGGTTAGCGCAGATTGCGCCGATTCTAACTGGACCAGACCAGACAAAGTTGTTTAACCAAATTGAAATTGAGTACGCAGAGATTGAGCAAGCCGCCCTCGCTATGTCGACACAATCGCACATTGTGGGAAGCTTAAAGCTCACGAGCATCTTAACTACGTTCTGGCGGCGGCGGAGTTACCTGACCGAGGGACGTGCCCTCCTTGAGAAAATATTGACCCAAGTTGAGCTTGCAACATCGCACGAAAATGGCACTGTTGAAATAGACGATTTCACTGAATTCAGGTTACTACACGCAGAGAGCGCCTTCGGAGCAGGAGTGCTTGCGCGTTTTCAGGCAAACTATAAACTAGCAGATGCCTATTGTAGGCAGGCACAGCACATCTTTGAGGTGTTAAATCTGCAGGAGTACGTTCTGCTCGTCATTGGTGAGCGCATGAGGATCGCATCATTTGAAGGGCGCTATCATGATGCCAATTCGCTCCTGAAACATGGCACTGCACTAGAGTATCATTTGAGTCATGCTCGAATTGGCGTTGAATTTGTCTTTGCTAAAGCGCATTACGCGCTGCTGCGCGGTGACCTGGAAACGGCTCAAGATTTGTTGCAGCAATGCCTTGAAACCTACCAGCAACTCGATGATGTATATAACATTGCCTACACCATCAGCAGTTTAGGTGTGGTTGCCTGTGAACGTGAAGAATATTCCCTCGCCAAGCAGCTCTTTACCGAAGGAAACGCGCTCATGCCCGATGTCTACCATCGGCGGAGTGTATGGATCAATGCCAACATTGGCGAGTTAGTGTTCCACCAGCGTGAGATTGAATCCGCTGATAACCTTTATCAGGAAGCAATCATCAACGGGCTAAAGTTGGGTGAATATTGGTATATTGCCATCTGCCTGGAAGCGCTTGCGCGCTCCGCAGTGGTTGCCCAGAACCATCCGCGCGCAGCGCGCCTGCTGGGGGCAGCAGAGGCTATCCGACAGCGCTATCATGCATCCCGCCCGGCTTTTCGACAGCAATCTCATCAGGACATCATACGCCAACTGCGGAACAAATTGGACGAGAAGCATTTCAAATCGTCATGGGCTTACGGTCGTCAGATGGCATCCATCAATGTGCTGACTGCAATCGAACTCGAAGATTCAGCAGTCCCACACAGTGACCCGACAGGTAGTCCTCTCTACCGTCAGGGTGTAAACCACCAGGTTCTGACTCTTCGTGAACAAGATGTGATGCAACTGCTCACTTGCGGTTTAACCGATGGCGAAATTGGACTGAAGCTATCGATCAGCCCGCGCACTGTCAATGCCCATCTCCGTTCGATTTACGCAAAACTTGAAGTAAACACTCGCACGGCTGCTGTCGCTATAGCTTTGAAACAAGGTCTGGTTTAAACCTCTCCACGCTGCGTCTCACCGCCCTATCGCTTATTCTGCCTAGAACAACGATATCCCTTAAATTGCCGATGTGTTGGACATTCGTCTAGCGCTATGCTGTCACGCAGGTCAATCAAGAGGAATTAAGCGGAGTATGCAGAGTTATTTACTCAAGCGACTGTTGCGCGCTATCCTGACCATCTGGGGAGGAGTTACGCTGACATTTGTGTTAGGCCGCATTTCAGGCGATCCGCTAGCGCTCATGCTTCCCGAAACTGCTACACAATCAGATTATGCCGCGTTGCGTCAGGCGCTTGGTCTCGATGGGACACTCATCGAACAGTATCAGCGTTATCTTTGGGATGTCGTACACGGCAACTTCGGCACCTCGATTGTTTCGGGACGATCCGCATTTTCTACCGTTGCTGAACGTATCCCAGCAACTGCTGCACTTACAGTGCCAGTCTTATTTACCTCGGTCGGTTTCGGAGTTCCTTTAGGGATATGCGCGGCACTCTGTCGGCAGAGATGGTGTGACCGGCTGATCCGGGTGCTAAGCCTGGTGGGACAGTCGGTGCCTTCGTTTGTCGTAGGAATCCTGTTGATCTTCATGTTTGGCGTCGTGTTGAATGTGCTTCCAACATTTGGTAATGACACGCTGGTGCATGCTCTGCTCCCTGTCGTAACGTTGAGCCTTTATCCGCTGGCGCTCATCACCCGTCTGACACGAACCGGGATGCTCGAAGTGTTAGATACCGACTACATCCGAACTGCCCACGCTAAAGGACTGCGCACTGAGCGCGTGTATCTCGTCCATGCCCTCCGCAATGCGCTCCTGCCGATTATTACCGTGATTGGTCTGCAAAGTGCCGCTTTGCTTAGCGGTGCCGCCATTGTTGAAACTGTTTTCGCTTGGCCGGGCATTGGGCTGCTGGCAGTGCGTGCGGTAGGTGGACGCGATTTCCCTGTACTGCAGGTCATCGTTCTGTTCAGTGCCTTCGTCTTTGTCAGCTTTAATTTGCTGATTGACCTCCTCTATAGTGCGATTGATCCAAGGATTCGGCTCGAAAAATGAAGTTAACTTACCTAACCCGCCTACACCTGCCTTTTGAAGTCATACTCGCTCTATTGATTCTGGTGTCAATCATCACTACCACCCTGGTGCCGTCGTTGGTCACTCCTCATTTGCCTGATACGTTTGCCCTGCGGCAGCGTTTGCAGCCTCCAGTTGGTTTAGGTGGCACGGTTGAACACGCTTTTGGAACAGATGCCCGTGGGCGTGACGTGCTGAGCCGCATCCTATACGGCGGTCGAGTCTCTCTGTTTATCAGCATCACCGCGACTACCCTTGGTTTATCTGTTGGGACGCTGTTAGGTCTCCTTGCAGGTTATTTTCAAGCTTTAGTCGGTCATCTCGTCATGTATTGGGTCGATCTTCAGCTTGCACTGCCATTTACACTGCTCGCTATTTTCATTGCTTTAGTCTTCGGCAGCAACCTTACGGTGTTGACTGGTCTGGCGGCTTTAAGCATATGGCCTCTGTACACACGGCTGACTTATGGGCTGGTACTATCGCTACGCGAACGTGATTACGTTCTTGCCGCGCATGCAATCGGTGCAACTTCTTCTCGCATCTTGCGCTGTCATCTTCTTCCTAATCTCTTCGCCCCACTGTTCGCGCTGACTGTAGTGAGTGTAGGGCGGATTATTTTACTGGAAAGCGGTCTTTCATTCATCGGCATTGGCTTTGGTCCGACAACCCCGTCATGGGGCAGTATGATCGCTGAAGGGCGCGGGTATCTCACAAATGCCTGGTGGATCGGCATATTACCTGCGCTTGTTCTGTCGCTGTTCTCCCTTTGTATCGGAACGCTCGGCGACTGGTTACATGATTTATGGAATGTCACCCGTCCCGTTTAGTTCGTGCACCTATTCAGTACACACGAAATCGTCAATTGATGTAGGAGTTTGCAGAACCCATGAAACATACGCTTTCACGCCGCTCTTTTCTCAAAACCATCGGTGCGGCAGCCGCCGCAACTACTCTACATCCATTCACTCAGTCATTTGGCGGCTTCGCGCTCGCGCAGGCATCCAAACCATTAACAATCGGCTTCAACGCCGAACCACTTTCACTCGATCCACATCACGCAGCCATCATCATCGTTCATTACCGTGTCTTCAATTTCATCTTTGATCAACTCACTCAAACGAATGCTAATGGCGTGCTGCAACCGATGCTTGCAACCTCTTGGGCAAGTGAGGGCAATCAATGGCGCTTCCAACTGCGTCCCGATGTCGTCTTCCAGAATGGTTCAGTTATGACCGCTGATGATGTGGTTTTCAGTTTCGAGCGTCTGTTGTTTGGTGAAAATGAGAGCCGCAGTCGTTCTGCATTTGCACCTTTCATCGAACGGGTCGAGGCAACCGATGAACTCGAAGTCACTTTCACATCACCTCGCCCGGATCCACTGCTTCCGCTGCGTTTGGCTGTTCCGTTCGCCTGCGTGATGCCACGTGATTATGTCGAAGGTCTGTCTTTCGACGCGCTGCAAACAGCTCCTGTGGGTGCAGGACCTTATAAAGTGACTGAATTCATCCCTGGGGAGCGTTTGGTCATGGAGCAGCATCGGGAATACTGGGGTGGTGTGCCGGAAGCAACCGAAGTAACACTGCGCCTGATTCCAGAAGAGGCAACACGTATCGCTGCACTTTTGGGCGGTGATGTCGATTTCATCACGACTGTCTCTCCCGACTCACTAAGACAGATCGATACAGGCGAAACCCGCATCGATACGGTCAACCTACTCAATTGGATGTTGATCCATTTCAACACGACGCTCGCGCCGACCAGCAACGTGCACTTACGCAAAGCCCTGTCGCTTGCTATTGATCGCAACCTCATCATTCAGGAGCTATGGGGAGATCGGGTGCAGCCCATGACGGATTATTTCCTGCCGAACGAGTTCGGTTTCGATCCCCAGCATCCACCCTTTGTCTACGATCCAGAAGCTGCCATGGAGGAATTACAGGTAGGTGGATATGCTGGTGAAGCTGTAGAGTTCAACCCACCCAACACCTACTACCCGAACAGCCGCTTGGTTGGCGATGTGATTAACGATATGTGGGCGGCTATCGGTGTCAATGTAAATTACGAGCCTCTAGAAACTGCGCAGTGGGGCGAACGAGTCCAAGGAGGCAGCATTATATCGACCCTGACGAGTTTTGCAACCAGTGGTGATGCTGCAACCAGCAGTATTACACAGTCATGGGCTGAGGGGGGCATCTTCCGCCCCTATTATGCGCCTCCCGCACCTTACGAACAGCTTGTTCTTGAAGCGGCAGCGTCATCGGACAACACGGTGCGGATGCGCAATTACCGACAGCTGGTGGCGATTCTGGATGAGGATATGCCAATCGCGCCACTTTATCAGAGCGTCGAATTCTATGGTTTGCGTGACGGCATTTCCTGGCAGCCACATCCGCGCTACTTCATTGACTTGCGGCCAAATATGTTTAGTTTCTAACCTGTGCTATTCTTTGAAGGGTTTGAGTAAATCCTCAAGCCCTTCAGGGTATTCTGAAAGGCGAAGTTCCCTGATGTCGAACAGCGACTTCACAATTGTTCACCTGAGTGATTTTCATATCCAATCAACAGATGCAGTACCACTCGTCGGTCTGGATACCTTTAGCCGTGCAAAAGCAGCAATTCAGGCAGTAAAACTGCTGCATGTCACCCCTAACCTCATAATAATTACTGGCGACCTCACACACGAGGGCGACGATAATGCCTATGGACGCTTCCTCGACGTCGTCAACGAGTTCAATGATTTTGGTTGCCCATTGTTGTTGACATTGGGTAACCACGACAATAGAAGCGCATTTTATCGTGTGTTCAAGGACAGGATAAATATGGAAAATGAACAATCATTTCATTATTGTGTTGATGTAGGTGATCTGCGCATCTTCGCCTTAGATACGCTTATACCCGGTGCAATTGATGGGCAGCTCGATGCCCATCAACTGAAGTGGTTAGAGCAGGAATTAGCCTCATCCACCGACTATCATAAACTAATTATCATGCACCACCCACCGATTCTCTCACCAGTTCCAGGTATGCACCTCTTGAAGGAACCGGAACGGTTGGAGCGCATTGTCCGAGAGTACGAGGTGTTGGGAATCTTGTGTGGACATGTCCACTTCAGCAATACGAGCATTTTCGGCGGTGCTGTCTGTAGTTCAGCCCCTAGTGTAGCATTTGGCATCGATCCGAGCACACATAATGGGCTGCGCTACATCGACCAAACCGGTTTCAACCTTATCAGTGTGCAGATGTCAAAGAAAATGTTAGTGACGCCGATCTCTATCACATTTGAAAGACCGAGACAACTCCACTATATTCACCCTTAAAATACATATTTTCTAGTCATAAACCTCAGACTACCGCCGCCCAGTAACTTTCGCCGTTTAGCCACTTGTGTGGTCGAGCAACCGTTCGCGTTGACGGAGTTGTCGGTAGCGGCGGAGTAGCGGGCTAAAGGCCCGCCCCTCAAACGCCGGGTGGCTTGGCGGAGCGCGCCTGCGCTCCGCCGCTGACAAGCGTCTTGCGCCGCTTGCCAGCGCGTGGGCGTGCTGTCGCACACCCACGTTCCGCACACGCAACCTATTGTGCTTTAGCCCATCCTCTCCATACGCTGTTGGTTTCACACAACTTTCTGAGCCGCCCATCTCAGGGATTGGCGTTGCATCTCCGGTTGCACCTCCCCCACAATGAGAACAAAAATTGTACAACACGGAGAGGGCATGTCCCAGAATTTTCCGCATCATGTTGGCATCCGCCTAACCCCAACCGAATATGAAGGTCTGAGAAGGCTGGTCGTCGCTGCCGGACACAATCAATCCGAGGTAATCCGCTTTCTGGTACGCACGGCTGCCCAGCGACCGGACATGGTTGCCTCTGGTCTGCGCCGCGAGAAGGTGAAACCGCGTGAGCCGCAAAGCTAATCCGCCGCAGTCGGTGCGGGTATATGCGCGGATCACGCCCGAACTGTATGCTCTCTTGCAGCAGGTGCGCGTCGCCAAACGCTTCGAGAATGATGCCGACTTGGTGCGCGCCGCACTGCGAGCGTTCCTCGATGAGCAGTCCGATCAGGTCGGCAGCAAGCGCCACTTTAACACCACCTTCCAGCGCCGGATGAACCGCCTTGACTGGCATTTGACAGTACTTACGTATCTGCTCGCCCAAGCGCTTGGTATGCTCATCGCCCATGCTACGGGACAAAAGCTGCCGGGCGATGCGCTGCTGGAACAGGCCATTCGTATGGCAGCGCAGAATCATCGGGTGCTGGCTGATCGGCTGGACGAGAGCCGCGCCAAGCTCGAAGAGACGGAGCGTAAAACACGATGAAGAAGCACGCGCTCGTTTGTAATCTCATGTACAAGCAGGACTCGTATGCCCAGCGCGGCGATTTGCTCGGTCTGTTGAAGTATGTTCAGTATCGGGACGATAAGGACAGTCATATTCCCCAGGACGACGGCATAGAACGCTGGTATGATCGCGGTTTGGGGAACCATTACCGCGCAATTGCAGGCAATCTGATGCACATCGCGGACGACAAAACCAACGCGGATGCCGTGCTGGTGCGGATGATGGTCGTTTCCCCGCATCCTGATCTGATGGCGGCGCTTCTGGCTCATCAACGCGAGCGCGCTTTACGTGACCTCACCGAAACCATGATGGAGCGTTACTTCGAGGCGTGTGATCTGCCTGTGCCGGAGTATGCTTTCGTTATCCACGATCCGCAGACCGAAAACGGTATCCAGCGGTTGCACAGCCATGTGTTATTCCCGGCAACAGTGCCTGACATCGAAGGCAGACGGCATTACGACCTGCGACGGGGACAGATGCCGCTGTTTCACGAGGTGCGTGACCAGGCGATCACCGTGGTTTGGACGCGCCTGCTCGGTGCGGAACGAGTCGCTGAGATCGATGCTGCCTTGCTGACGGACGCTGAAAAACAGCAGATTGTGAAACGCGCGGCACAGACAGTTGAGCAGCCGCATGAGCGCGATCTCAAAGACGAGTTGAACGAGCTTGACCGCTGGTTTGAGCCACGACGATAGGAGCGTAGATGTTCTACTGGTTGTTTACTGAGGTGCGAAACATTACCCTGTTCATTGTTCTACCGCTGACCTGTCTGGCGCTGGCATTACCCATCATCTACGCAGTGACCGCCGGTGTGGGGGTGCGTCGAAACAATGAAGCGATGCCAATCAAACGCGGCAGAACATTCCGGGTGCTGGCACATCTGACATTGAGCGCGGCGCTCTGCATGATTTTGATCCTCGCTTTGGGAGAAACCGCCATCCAGAGCGGGAGAAATACCATCAGCCAACCGCTCCTGCGCGCACTGGTCGGCGCACCACCCAATGTTGATGCACAGCGGGTGTTGTGGTTCGGCATTGGCATGAACGGGTTGGTTCTGCTCATCAACTTGGTGCTGGCTGGGCAGCTTAAGCCGGGTTCTACCTTCCGCGAGTGGATTGACAGCCTCCGTAGCCCGAAGCGGCGGCGCGGCGAAGCCGGATCATCTCACTTTTGCACGCCACGCGAGTACAAACGCTATCGCCGCCCTGATAAGGAAGGTGTGATTTTCCTCGGCGCATTCTGGGGTGAGCGCAGTGTGCGCCTTGATTCAGGACAGGGGCAGCTCTGCCTGAGCGGAGAGGACTCTGCGCGCGGCATTCTGACGCTCGGTGGGCCAGGTTCGGGTAAAAGTCAGGCGGTCATCCTGCCGGTGATCGCTGACCGGATGCAGGCGGGGCATTCCCTCATTATTGCTGATCCTCAGGGGGAATTAACCGCCCACATCCTGCGCTTTGCCGCCGTGACCGGGCATACCGTCGCCATCCATGATCCGACGCACAGTGATATGCCGCGCTTCAACCTGGCGCAGGATATTGAGACGGTTTCCGATGCGCGGGCAATCGCCGAAGTGCTGGTCCCAGCCGCGCGCGGCGACAACAAATTCTGGAGCGACTCAGCGGCGGCGCTGCTTTCTGCCTGCCTGCTGCGCTTTGACACGCTTGGCGATGTCTATGCCGCGCTCTCCGATTTGCAGGGCCTGGCGGATAAACTCAGGGCGAAACCCGATGATGCCTACCTGCTCGCCAATAGCTTCATCGCCAGCGTCAAGAGCGACGGCAAAGTCGCTTCCAACACAGTGGCGACGCTGGCGACCGCGCTCACTGGTTGGGCGGCGCAGACCGTGCGCGAGACGACCTCCGGTTCGGATTTCGATGCCGGGCTGTTGGTGCAGCGTCCGACAGTCGCGGTGTTGACCTGTCCAGGACGGATGCGACAGGTGTATGCGCCGTACCTGGGCGCGGTGCTGCGAAAGCTGATGCTCGACCTCGACACGATTGGCGAGACCAACGGCGGCCCGCTGCCGGTGCCAGTCGCGGTGGTGATGGACGAATTCCCGGCGCTGGGCAAGCTCGACTCGCTGGTGGCGGATGTCAACCTGGTACGCAAGCGGCGTATCTCGATTGTCGTGGCGGCACAGACGAAAGGGCAGTTTCACCTGTTGTACGGGGAAGCGGGGACGGAGGCATTATTCACGGGGTTGGCGACCCAGATTGTGTTCGGCGGCTGCGATGCCGACACCGCCGCTTACTACAGCCGAGCCAGCGGACAGGCAACCGAGAAGAGCAACCGCAAGCGCGCCGACGGCACGAGCGATGAGTACCCCCGTCAGCGTCCGCTGCTGACCTCCGACGAGGTACAAAGTCCACCGCGTGGCAACAGCCTGATTTTTGCCCGCTACGTCGATGAGAACTACGCCGCGCAGGTAGTGCTGGCAGCGCGGCTGACGCGCTTCTACGAGCGTCTGGACTGGAAGCAGCGCTTGACAGACGCAAAGGGGCAAGCACCGGAACTGCTCAAACGGCGCGAATCAATGCCCGCAATTGCATCAGTGAAACCACCGACTGCCATCCCAACGGTCAAACCGCCGCGCACCTGGAGCATCATCCGTGAACAAGACTGAACTGGTGAAGCGCATCGCCCGCGAGAGCAAGGTCACGCATTCGCCGCTGACCCAGGCACAGGTGCGGCAGGTGCTGGATGCGCTGTTCGCCGCGCTGACCGAGGAACTCTCGCAGCCCGGCGGGCGCGTGGAGATCGAGCATTTCGGCGTACTGGAAAGTCGATTAGTGAAAAATAGCCCTAATGGGCGGCTGATTGGTAGGGATGGGGTCAGACGCATACCCCCGATTGAACGATTTGTTATTATGTTTCGAGCATCCAAACGAGTGCGCCAACTAAACAACCGTTAACTATACATGTTAACCTATCAAGTCAACCTAATATTTGGGTCGATGCCGAAAGCCCTCATCCAAGGGCGTCGCATACATTGTCGGTCTAATTCCACTATCAGAAGACGCAAGTTTCTGCTCTTCCAATTCTACGAACAATATAAGATACATCACAGCTGCACGGGCTATTTTGGTGGCAAAAATAACCTGGTTTGTAAAAGAATCTTCCTGAGCGCGCGGTATATCTGGATTAGCTTGTTGGGCACCTAAATCTATGTCATGTAGAACCAAAAAGCGATGTGTCAATGCATTGCGATGTTCATAGATAAAGCTCCAATCACCAGCTTTGGAGACATCCCGCGCAAGATAAAATAGGGCAAGAAGATACGGATTCTTAAACGCTCTAAGGTGCTTTGGAAGGGTATCACCACCACCCCAAATTTGTAGAAAACTTACTTTATCAGAGGCGGGTGTCTTCATGCGACAATAGTCGTATAAGAAATACGCCACTTTATCCAAAACTGAAATGGCCTGCTTCAAGGCAGCCTTTAGTAGCTGAATATAAACGCTGTGCAATGAGTAATCCAGGGGATAAACAAGCAAAACTCCCTCGTCCACAGAATTCAATTCAGGAAGGCTAAACTGTGATTGAACAAGGAAATAGCGACCAAGAACATATTCTTGTTTGATTTCGTTGAGAAATGTCACATAACGATCTGCTTTATCCACTTCTTTAAGGTCAACCGTCATGTGTTCGATGAACATGGGATCACCAAAGTACTTATGACCTTCTTCAGTTAGCATTGAAACGGGACTCAAAAACAATCTGTATTGAACACAGAAATCACATAAAAACTTGTGAAAATTGTTTTGGGGCGAGATGGTTTTTACTGCTTCAGGCTCCATCGTGTCATTATGAGCAGCTACTATCGCATCAATTTGGCTTATTTTGTCTTGAAAACCGATGCGTGCTTCTGGAGTCACAGGCTGTTGCTTCGCCTGTTGTAATAATCTACGCGCTTCCAAGTAAAAGCGATGCGCAACGCCATGCGTCACTGGAGCAAGATGTATAAGCGCAACAGCCTTATTTCCAAGGGCCATTCCCATATTCGGATTGATGCGTAGCGCAGTGTCGTAGGCATCGAGTGCCTCAACTGCACGACCTATACAGTCCAGAGTATTTCCATAATTTGTGTAAAGTTCGCACGCAAGACCTGTTGTTACGTGTACAGGCTTTAGAGATGCCATCGCTTTGCGATAAAACTGTCGAGCCAAAAGTAGAGCTTCAGAGTCATGTCCATTCGCAAGTTCGACGGAAGCGTTCAATCTCCACGCTGAAAAATAGCCATTTGCTATGTTGTAAAGTTCATGAACTCCTGCGTCATCGTTTGCACCATGCTTCTCAAGAAAAGTTCTCAAGTAGGTTGTGCCACGCTCGATCATTGCTTTCTGCTGTGCAGCATAACCTATATCAATTAGGCAAGGAGCGGCATATTTTAAGCAAAGATCATGCTCATATTCGTCTTTATATGAGGTTGCCCTATTCTCGATGGACAATGTCAGGTCTATAGCATCCTCGATTTGCCCAACGTCATACAGCCTATAGGCGTTTTGTGACATCACAAATTCAGTCTGCAATATAGTTTCAGTCATAGGTTGCAAATGCCCTTCGGAAATCTCATTACGTTAATGGATTATAGCACAAAATTTCTGGGTCTATTGGGATTTGAATTCCTTTCCTCATTAGATATTACGTTTTTCACACTGCTAGATCAGTTTTGCCTCCTCGTGACGCAGTGTTTCAAGTGCAATGAAGTTGGTGCATTTTTCTGCTAAACGTAGTAGGACGTTGCGGTATCTCCAGCCGCGCGCATCTACTGCCTTGCATCCTGAGCCACAGGTAGCCAATCCCCCTTATCGCTCATCAGGTCGATGTTTTCGGTGCGGACGAACTGCCACCGTAGCACGGCGCGCGCGCACGTCCAGCCGCAAGCGGCTGCTGCTTGGATTTTGCTCCGGGCTTGTGCCGCTGCGCTCACCGCAAAATCCGGCAGGGACAAGCCGACGTGCGCTTTACCGCGCCGTGCTGTTGGGGTGGCGTTCCGCACCTTAACAAATCATCGACCGAGCCTGATGCTGCTACGGGTGGATTGCAAAGCTCTGTGGCGCTGCGGATTATACGCAGCAGAAGCCCTAACGAGCGGCAGCAGGCTCCAAGATGCAACCTCCTCCGAAGTCATTCAGCATCCCCGCTGGGTGATGGGAATGTTCGATGGTCGTGGACTGTGAGTCATCAATAGATGACCCACGTCGGAAAGACCTCTGCATGTGGATCGAGTCCTCTGGTGTACTGGCAATGCACCGTCGATCTGCCACGTCCGGGCCGCAACCGAGCATTATAGAGGAGTTTTCTTCGTTCAGTTCTTTTTCAACGAAGGAGGCATCCATGTACAAACACAACTGCCGTGTAGGAACTGCACGGATTGATTATCAAGGTCACAAACGTCAAACCGTTCTCAACACAACGGTCAAGAGTGGCTCCGGCTTGGGCAAAGTCTTCGCGCCAACGTGGAACATGGTGATGGCATTCAAGCGCGGCGACATCGACTGGCAAACCTACACCCAATGCTATCAGATACTCATGCGTGAACGTTATCGCCAGAACCAAGCTGCGTTTCTTGAAGCGTTGAGCTGTGACGAGCTGATCGTGTGCTGCTATTGCAAGGATACACACACGACCACTCGCCACTGCCATCGCTATCTCCTAGTCGATATTCTCGAAAAGGTAGCACACCATCACGGCATCAAGTTCGAGCGCATCGGTGAAATCCGCAACAGCCGCTGAGGGAGCGGCTGTTTTTATTTTCAACCCGACCTTACAAAATTTATTGCGGAGGTAATCATGAATCCGATCATCATCCATACCGATGGAAGCTGTGAAACGCAGACTCGGCTCGGCGGCTGGGTGGCTATTCTGCAATGCGGCGAGCATCGCCGTGAACTCAGCGGCAGCGCTGTCGATACCACCGTCAATATCATGGAACTCACCGCCGTGATCGAGGCGCTGTCCGCCCTCAAGCACAATGGCGCAGTCGTCCAGATCATCACCGACTCCAATTACGTCGTGAAAGGGGTCAACGAGTGGCTACCGGATTGGCTCGCACGCGGCTGGAAAACCGCCGGCAAGAAGCCCGTTGCCAACCGTGAATTGTGGGAACAGCTTCAGGGATTGCTCACTCAGCATACCGTGACCTTCACCTGGGTGCCGCGTGAGCAGAATACCGACGCAGACAAACTCGCGCAAGCAGCGCGTATCGCTCAGACTGCCGCTCCACAACCCGCTCCTCGTCCCCAACCTGTTCAGCCAACCACGCAGATCATGATCGCGGGCAGCCGCTATGCCACGCGGAAGATGCTCGACTACGCCCGGAAGGTGGTTCGTCGCGCCCACGCGAAGGGCTATACCATCATCGTCGGCGACAATCCAAAGGGCGTGGATATGGCAGTGGTGCAGGAGTGCCGCCGCCTGAAGGCGAAGGTGCTGGTGGTGGGCATGACCAACCTTCCCCGCAACGGTGGTTGCTCACACGGCGGCTACATCAAAGTCGAGCGCGACACCTATCGCGCGATGGGCGGCGACTTGCTCGATAAGTACACCGTGCGAGATCGCTGGATGGTGGACAATGCGACTCTGGGCATCTTCGTGTGGAACGGCGACAGTCGCGGGACGAAGCAGGGACATGACTACATGGTCAGCCGGGGCAAAGAGGCGCACCTGATTACCTTCGAGAAAGGAGCGCGTTATGGATAACATCCTTGCGATTGCGACGTATGGAGCGCAGCGCGTCAAGCATCCCCAGACCCAAAAGATGGTCTCGGCGTACAAAATGGGCTACAGCAGCGCTGCCAGTGCTGTGCTGCTGGCGCTCTACGGCGACAAAGCGCGCGATGTGTCGTCGAAACACGCCTCGTATCACTACATCCAGGTGGATGGCGATGTCGTCGTCCGGCATGGCTACATTCTGCTCAAAGTGAGCAATGAACTTGTCGGACAGGCAGAAACCATCACCCGCCGATTTCACCGTGCGGCTGTGTTCCTATGGAAGGACGACAAATGGCGCGAACTGCCCACCAGCCGCCAACCGGAATACACAGAGCCACTTTCACGCTCCGGACCGGATTTCAATCCGAGCAGTCTGCGCCTGGTTGATGCTGCCAACGGCGAGAAAGATGCGGCTCTGGAAGGGATGATTGTTGAGAAGAGTCAGCGCGATCCCAATGAAAAAGCCTGGTTCTGGATCATGGGCGATACCTATCCCCATCGTGAACTGCTCAAACACTGGGGCTGCCGCTGGAGCAAGAAGCGCCGCTGCTGGTACTATATCGGATGGGCGCTGCCGTCTGCCGTTGAACAACTTGTGCAGGAACATCGTATCGCCGACAGCGCCGAATCGCCTGACAGCGAAGCAAGTTCTGATGACGAACCCTGCACGGTGGAAGAAGCGGCAAGCATCCTCGATATGACCGTGAAATCCGAAGCGGATACAATCGTTGAACTACCTCGATTGTATGCGCTCAATGTGGTCATCTACGCCCGTCACGACCTCGAAACCCCGGACGGTAAACCTATCCTCACCGGCACACGCGGCATCATTACGCGCCTGTACAACCGCAACGCCAGACACGGCTGGAGTTACGATGTCCAGTTTGACGGCATCGGGGAAGGCTGGTATTTCGAGCGTGAACTCACCGATCTCGAACCCCTTCCCGGCATCCGTATCACACGCGGCGTGGTCGTGCCACCGGGCGCGGAACTGCCGCCCACCGATGCGGACATCAAGCGATCTCTGATCGAAACGGGTCAGCAGCCCAAAGCACTTCCGTCAGCGGCAGAAGCGACTTATTCAAACAACACTGAACCGCTGCCGCCTGCCGATACAAGCGAAACCGCCAATGTCGCAGCCAGTATCCGCGTGCTGAAACCGCAGTCGCAGCCGCCCGACGGAGCTGAACCCGACGCGGTGCAAACGGCGATTCAGCAGATCAAAGCCGTACCGCTGACGCACACACCGTCCGTTCAATCGTCCAACGGCAAAAAATCGTTGATCTCCATCCCGCACCAAGCTGTCGGTGAATTGACGGGCAGCATCAGCGGGAATGTGTGGTGCTACGGGTATGCAATTCATGACGGCATTGCCATCTACATCAATCTCGGCGGCCCCAGAATGGCAGTCGAGGCAATCCGCGCTCGGCTTGCCAAAGGTGAGATTGTGAACTGCGTCCCGTGGGATGCGCCTGCTGTCGAACTCACCGCTGGGGAAAGTAACATGGGAATGTACACCGCGTTTCTCCAGAACATCCCCGAAGCCAAATTCACCAGCCTGATCCTGCTGCATGAACAGGTGATGCAGCCCAACTACGGCGGCAAATCGACTACGTTCATCCTGCGCGTGTCGGACGAACAGGCGACCCTACAGCTCAAGCAGCATGTCACCGAGCTGGTCAAAGTCCCCGTATTCGATGCCTGGGCGGATTACCTCTACTACGCCGGACAAACGGCGATGCTGGTACGCAAGACGCGCAGTGCAGGCGGATTAGATGTCCTCGCGGTTGATCTTGATGTGGATGCTTGGACACGGCTGCTGACCGGCGGGTTGGAACAAAACATCATCGCCCTCCCCGCAAACTCCTGAAAACTGTTGAATCGCCCTGACGACAACCGTCTGCCTCGTGCGAGGTAGGCGGCTGTTTTCGATTCCTGAAAGGACGACTTGATGAGTCAGCGCAAGCGCGTACAACATGTTTGTCCAGCCTGTGGACAAATTCGTTATCTGCAACCTTCAGATGCCGCTAAAACCAAACACTGCCAGCGCTGCCACTGTCAGCAGATCGCCAGTCTTGGCTTTCAGGCAACCGCTGCGAAGAGAGGACGCGACTTTGCCATCCGCGCCGCTGCTAACAAGCGCAAGCAGCACCCCACCACGCTGGAAGCACAGGTGGAGGAGGCGCTGCGCGAAATTCCCGGTATCGCCTGGGAACGGGAATATGCTATCGAGCGCGCGGGACACAACCCATACTACGTCGATTTCGCAATCCAGACCGGGCGGCACTTCATCGCACTCGAAGTCAACGGCAGCTTTGCCCATCGCCAGGACAGCGATGCAGATAGCCTCCGCATCGACACGCTGTTCCTCTACTTCGATGATGTCATCGTGCTGACCGAAGATGATATTGCTACCGCCTCTCCGCTGTCCGACCTCATCCGGCAGCGCTTATTTCAAACAGGTTCATAAGGAGAAAATCTGCCATGTCCAGGATGGAAAACCGCGAGGTCATGGGCTTCTACCCCATCGAGACTCGCCATCACCCCGCAATCCTGTCACTGGTCACGCCCGCCACCCCCGCCACGAAAATCCTCGATCCTTTCGCTGGTGAAGGGGAATTTCTGGCAGCGGCTGCCGAGGCCTGGAACGTCACCCCCTACACCAACGAACTGGATGGCGAACGGGCGGCGAAGTGTATCGAGCGCTTCGGCCCCAAACAGGCGGTGCGCTGCGATGCGGAACGGCTGATCGCCAGCAACAACGCCTTTGGACTGCTGTGGTGCAATCCACCCTATGACCATGACGGTGCGGCTACACCCGGCAACAAGCGGATTGAGCTGCGCTACCTGCGCCACAGTTGGAAGTGGGCGGCAGATGGGGGACTGGTGCTGTGGGTGGTGTACCAGCAGCACCTTACCGAGTCCGCCGCTGAATTCCTCGCCCGTAACGCCAACCACGTGGATGTGTGGGCGCTGCCAGGCAAACATCTGAATGAATATCAGCAGATCGTTGTCGCTGCCATCAAAGGATTGCACATTGATCACGAAGCGCTGTATGACCAGATCATGGCACAGAAGGCACAGCCGCGTCTCCTCAGTGTTCAGTCCGAACCGCTTTACAAACTGCCCACACCGCGCCCCATCAGTCGCTTTGTGTTTGCACCGGACGTGATTGACGAGCAGCAGGGCTTACGCCTGATCGAGGAGCAGGGGGCATGGAAGACGCAGGGTTTTCAAGCATTGCTGCAAATTCCCCAGCCACCACCGCCTATCGAACCCGTCGTCGCGCCGCGTCCTGGTCACATGGCGCTGGTTCTGGCGGCAGGCGTTGCCAACGGCGCGGTCATCGAAACCGAGGATTACGGGCGTGTCGCCATTCGGGGCAAGACGCAGCACGTCGAGCAGATTGCGCGTGTCGAAGTGGAGGCTGACCCCAATGATCCAGGACGGCAGGTCAAGAAGACCACCGTTCGCCTGAAGCCTACGACCACACTCACGCTGCTGGCGCAGGATGGCACAGTGGTCGAAATGGATGGGGACGAAGCGCTGCTTGGTTTTATCACTGGGAATAAACAGGCGCTGGCGGCATATCTCAACCAGAAGTTCAAGCCGATGTACACCTTCGACATGAACGGCATCGGCAGCTGGCTGGATCGCATCCGCTTAAAGGGCAAATATCCAATGTATGCCGCACAAAAGCACGTTGTCGCGGCGGTGACGCGTGGCTTTCAGGATCGAGACAGTATCCTACTGGTTGGGTCGATGGGCACCGGCAAAACCCTGATGGGAGGCTCGACGGCGATTGCCATTGCTTCCGGCGTGGTCAGGGCGCTTCAAGGGCAGATGCGCCCGGATCAGATCTGTCTGATTGTCGCGCCTCCCCATCTGATTGAGAAATGGAAGCGGGAACTCTACAGCATCAACCCCAACATCGTCGCTGAGCGTTTGGACCGCCATGAAGACGTGAAAGCCTTTATGCAGCGAGCGGAAACTATCGGCGGGAACATCCCGAAAATCGGGTTAATCAAGCGCGATATGACCAAGCTGGGCTGTGCTTGGGAACCCGCCGTACTCTGGCGCAGCGAACCGATGGCGCTCTGGCGGCACAGCCAGCCAACGCCCGAAGGTTATGAGCCGCATCAGCGCATTGTCAAGCAGCGCGTGCCGCAGTGCCCACACTGCGGCTGCACGGTGATGCAGGAAAAGAAGGGGATGACTGCGCCTGCATCAGAAAGCTGGCTCAAAAGCGGCAAACGCCAATGTGCGGTGTGTCTGAGTCCGCTGTGGCGGGAAGCGCGGGATCGCGGTTCACAGCCCAAAGCGGGGGAGAAGTACCCGACGAAGAACCCCCGCTACCGCCTGGATGAGTATTTCAAGCGGGTCTACCCTGACCGGCTGTTCCTGCTGATCTGGGATGAGGCGCATGAAGCGGCGCACGGCGACACGGGCAACGGTGAGTCATTCGGGCGCTTCGCCGGGCTGGCGCACAAGGTGTTGGCGATGACCGGAACACCGTTCAACGGCAAGGCATCGTCGCTGTTCAACCTGCAATACCATCTTAATCCCCGCGTGC
>Ga0224723_1000562_pt1 | contig 25245 bp, 19 predicted proteins | sample Balambano_FR2_Me_FD_161647 | JGI IMG/M metagenome (GOLD analysis project Ga0224723, IMG submission 161647) | Freshwater sediment microbial communities from Lake Towuti, South Sulawesi, Indonesia - Balambano_FR2_MetaG | ecosystem: Environmental > Aquatic > Freshwater > Lake > Sediment | place... | reverse complement strand
CGCATAGGGGTACCGAACGAACTACCTATTCACTGTAAAAGGTTTCTAGGCTATAGCGATCGCCCACAAAACGCCAGTGCCAAGGCTCAAAGGCCACACCCTGAAAATTGTCAGGCGGAAAGGACAGTTCAAACCCAAAGCGCACGGCATTCGTATCCATCCACTGATAGGCAGGCGTATCAGCAAAGCTTTGACTGAGATTGGTGCCTGGTCGGTTGGCATCACCGACATCGATAGCGTAGCCAGTGTGATGCTCACTATAACCAGGCGGGGCACTGACTTCGGCACGGGTTTCAACATTTTGACCACGCTCAGCCTGGAGACTGAAGAAAATAGTTTCTTGCTCAGTATGGGAGCGAAAGCCAGACAAGGGCACCAGTCGCACCCCGGCTCCTGCGGCGGCTTGGGCCATCGCTTCATACTTTGTCGCCGCTGCCGCCCGCAGGCGAATTGCACTATTGGCCGATAGAGGCACCAGCTCTACCTCGGGGGCTTCGTCATAGGGTCGATGACCGAGCACAGTACGGCTGGGAGGAGCCAGTTGCACCGCCCGATCGCGCGCTACAACCGGGTCACTGGCATCTGTCGCCGGATTGCCAGACTCGGCAATCATCCCTTGCAAAGGCTCGGCAAATTCTAGAGTCGGACGGCCCGCTGTTTGATACCAGGCGGCAAAAACCCCTGCAGCTAGGGCAATAGTGGCCGCTAGAGCTACTAAAAGCAGACGCTTGATAGTTTTAGACAGCCGCCAACTGCCGCCAGTAGAGGCAGAGGCTGGCACAGCACCTAGCGGTGTATCGCGGGCGGCTTCGGGGATGTCATCCAATGGCGGCATAGCTCCTGACCTGGCGTAATCCGTGATCCTTGACTAGGGTAGCAGGGAGGCTGACAGGCAACATCGTCTCATTACTATGGTTATGGGCATGGTTGCGATCTCAACCTGTCTTGACGCTACCTCGGCCAACCTTCACCATATAGACGCTAACCCAAATTGAGTCTGTCTCCATGCCATCCCTAGGGGTTTTTCTGAGGTTATACTTGCCCATTGCTGCCGGGGTGCTGGCTGGCATAGTGCTGGGTCAGATACTAGCTCAGATTCGCGATTTGCGATCGCCAGTCCCTCCTCTGCACCAGCGCGTCCCGATGGCTTTGGGTAAATTCTTATTCTGGGTTGGCATTCCCATTAGCATTGTGGGCTTTATGCGGCGAGCAGACCTTTCTGGGCAGATTTATCTAGCTCCGGCAGTGGCCTGGGCGGCTATGCTTTTGGGTCTGCTGTGCAGCCGCCTATGGATTAACGCCCAGGGCCAGCACTGGCCACGCCCTACTCAGGGAAGTTTTTCCCTAGCCTCTATGCTGGGTAATACTGGCTACATTGGCTATCCCGTAGTGTTGTTACTGCCGCAGTTGGGCCTCAGTGTCTTTGGTTGGGCCTTGTTCTACGATGCCCTGGGAACGCTGCTAGGCTCTTACGGGCTGGGGGCAATTCTGGCCTCAGAGTTTAGCGGACGACCCCAGGAAAAATCCCAACCGGCTTGGTTAAGCTGGCTACTAGAGATCTTGCGGAACCCGATTATCCTGGCTTTTGGGGCCGGGTTGGTGCTCAAAACCTTGATATTACCTACCTGGCTCGATGGGGTTCTCTATTGCATAGCCTGGATGGTGGTAATGTTATCGCTCGTGCTGATGGGGCTGCGGATTCAGCAATTAACCTCGTGGCGACACGTGTCGAGGGCAGGGGCGGCGATCGCCATCAAAATGCTGATTTTGCCCCTGGCTGTGGGCTTAGGGCTCACTGTTCTGGGGGTAGATGGCCCGCCCCGCCTGGTTATGGTGTTGCAAGCCGGAATGCCCAGCGCCTTTTCTAACCTGGTACTAGCCGAAGCCTACGAACTAGATCGCGACCTCTCGGTTACTTGCGTTGGGTTAAGCTCAGTCGGGCTACTGTTGACCTTGCCAATTTGGTTATGGGGGTTTGCCCAGGAATGATACTCAATCAACCCAATGCCGTGTTAACAGCCCGGACTAGCGCCTTAATACCATTACTCCAGCCCGGTAGCCAGGGAACCGACGTCAGCCAGCTACAAGTTAATTTGGCCCAGTTGGGGTTTTACAACGAGCCGGTAGATGGCCTGTATGGAGCCACCACCACCCAGGCGGTAAGGAGCTTTCAGCAAAAGCAAGGATTACCTGTTGATGGCATTGCTGGCCCCCAAACTCAGCAGGTATTAGCCCTGGCCATATCTCCTCAAGACCTGTTCAGTGCCCTAGTCATACTTCCGCCTAATTCTCTGACCTTTACGCCGTTGCTAGTGGCTCCGCCCTCCTCACCTCCCTCTGCCTGGTGGCTGTTGGTTATGCCGCTCATCCCTCTGGTGGGTGGTGGTTTGACCTATCTGCAACATCAACAGCAGGCTAAGCGAGCCGCTCGTCGCAAGCACCGCAAGCCGCCCTGGTAAGCCTTTGAACATTCCTTCGGGTATCAACCTAAAGCGAAATCTCCCAGAAAGCCATCAGGATCGAGGGAGTACAGCCTTCTGACTCCTGGATTCTGAATTCCTCATGCCCAGACTTGAGCTTACATTGATGCCCTAGATTGAATTCTGTCTGCAAAAAACAAAGAAGTACTAATCATCCCTCTGGGAGTTAAACAAACGATCTAAAATGCGGCGAATTTCAGTCTGCAAGCCATTAATTTCGGTCTGTAGGCCGTTGAAACGAGCATCACTCTCTATTTTGAGTTGCCTGAGTTCTACCAGCATAATTTCAAATCGTTGGTCACTCTCCTGCTGGCGCTGGCGGAAGCTTTGAAACTCAGCCGTCACAGTTTCAAAGTTTTGCTGATGAATCTGGGCCGTTTGCAACAGGGCTTCGGCGGCGGTTCGTAGGTCAGACATGTCGCGCTCCAGGCGAGTGACTCGATTTTCAATCGATTCTGGCTGTGGTGACGCTTGCACCATAGATTTGGTAATTCCTGTCTGCGTTCATTATAAATCCCAGATTTTTAGCCAGACGTGCATGACATGTTACGGCCATTCTCGAGATTTGCACTGGTCATCGGATTTTGTGGGCTGGGTACTCTAGGACTGATCTTTGCGTTGCAACCCTATGCTGACACGAGTCTGGAGTGCATCTCTAATGGGCATCGACGCCCTCAAAGTGGGGGTAGAGGTAGATTTGTCTGGGGGGTTACCGGGCGTTGTGATTGTGGGCTTACCCGATACCGCTGTGCAGGAATCGCGAGAGCGGGTTAAAGCCGCCCTTAAGAATGCTGGATTCCCGTTTCCGATGCGGAAGGTGGTTATTAACCTTACCCCCGCCGATTTACGTAAAGAGGGGCCAATTTTTGACCTGCCAATCAGCGTCGGTATTTTGGCTGCCTGTGAACACGTCCACACCGAAGCCCTGAATGACCTACTGTTCCTGGGCGAACTCTCCCTGGATGGCACTCTGCGGGCTGTAGCTGGCGTGTTGCCGATTGCCGCCGCTGCTCAAAAACTGGGTATTCAGGGCCTGGTAGTGCCCACTGATAATGGTCATGAAGCCGCCGTTGTGCCGGGGTTGACTGTGTACGCACTGAACACGCTGTCTGAGGTGGCCGATTTTCTCAATCACCCTGGCAACTACACTCCCGTCACGGTGGATGACCGCACATTGATGACTCCTCCCCCAGGAGCGCTGGATTTACGAGATGTTAAAGGCCAAGCCCAAGCTCGCCGGGCACTGGAAATTGCGGCGGCTGGAGGTCATAACCTAATCTTCGTAGGCCCACCGGGCAGCGGCAAAACGATGCTGGCCCGTCGGTTGCCCTCGATTTTGCCGCCTCTGCAATTTGAAGAAGCGCTGGATGTCACCCAAATCCATTCCGTCGCCGGGTTGTTGAAAGAAAAAGGCACCCTGGTCAACACTCGCCCCTTTCGTAGCCCTCACCACTCAGCCTCTGGGCCATCTCTGGTGGGGGGCGGCAGCTATCCAAAACCCGGGGAAATTTCCCTGGCCCACCGGGGGGTCTTGTTTCTGGACGAGCTAACTGAGTTCAAGCGCGATGTGCTGGAGTTTCTTCGCCAACCTCTCGAAGATGGCTACGTTACCATTACCCGCACTCGGCAATCCGTGGTGTTTCCGGCCCAGTTTACCCTGGTGGCCAGCACCAACCCCTGTCCCTGTGGCTTCTACGGTGATACCGTACAGCCCTGCACCTGCACCCCCCGCAACCGCGAAAACTACTGGTCGCGCCTGTCTGGGCCGCTGATGGACCGCATTGACCTGCAGGTGGTGGTCAGCCGCATCAAACCCGAAGAAATGACCCAACACCAGCCCGGCGAGGCTTCAGATCCCGTGCGCCAACGAGTGCAGGCGGCCCGCCAGCGCGCCCATGAGCGCTTCAAAACCGAGCCCAAACTACAATGCAACGCCGATATGCAGAGCCGCCACCTGAAACAGTGGTGCCCCTTAGATGACATCAGTCGCACGCTGCTGGAAGGAGCTGTCCGTAAGCTGGGTCTTTCTGCTAGAGCAACGGATCGCATTCTCAAAGTGGGCCGCACTATCGCGGATTTAGAGGGTGCGGAGGATTTACAAACGCACCACATTGCCGAGGCCATTCAGTATCGGACGATTGATCGGATGCAGTAGTGAGAGGGCAAAAGGCAAAGAAATCCTACAACAGTTCAGAGTATTTGCAGAAAAATTCTGGGATCTAACGGTTTTAGCGACAAAGCTACAGGGTTATTGAACTCTAAGCTCAACACCTAGGCCGCATGAATCAATAATCGCAAGCTATGCTTAGCGGAAAATGCAGACTTCTCCGGCCCAGAGGTCAGTAATTACGGCATCAGGCTCAGTAGAGGTAAGCAGCCCAACTAATTGCCCAGCATAAAACTCGACGCCAAGGGAGCTTTCAAAAATTTCTACACTGTAGGCATCTTCCAGTTCGTTGAGAGTTGAGCCAATGCCAATACCCGCCATTGTTGTAAGAGAGGCGCTATCGGTATTAGGACGCACGGACCAGCCAACAAATTCTTCTTCAGCCGTCGTGATGGCTAGGCCATTCGCCCAGGTCGTAATAGTTAGTGGCCCACCGGGGCACTCTGCATTGAGGGTAGATGCTTGGGGTGGGCCGTAGATTTGGGTTACGCTCTCCTGAACAGGGAGCATCTCAGAGCCAAAAGAAAATGACCGGGTTGAGCCAGTGGCATCATCAACTACAAACTGAAGGCCATCGCCGGTTAGGGCCAGTGCAGTGTTGACCAGTTCTTGGCTCTCGGCACCTTCGATAACCTCTGGGCTAGGCTCTACACGGCTGGAACTACCACTGTCACTGGAATCAGATACCTGTGTACAGGCCGCTGTTGCTAACAGTAAAGACAGCCCCATTGGCAGCAACGTATTCAGGCGTAGGCCCATATCTTGTATCCTAATTCACTCTGCTAAGCCTAGCATTGCCAGACCCCTTAAGTGCGTTGCCGCCTGGAGATGGCCATATAAGCAAAGTAGGCAATCAAAATGAGTGAAGCTGAAAAGAGCGTGGTCAATGTTCCTAAGGCATAGAGGGCAGGAGAGGTAACGTTGGTAGTCATACCAAAGATTTCTAGAGGCAGAGTGTTGTTCTGCCCTGAGACCAAAGAGGTGCGAGTAAACTCGTCGTAGGAGAGGGTGAAGGTTAACAACCCTACCCCTAGCAAGCTGGGCGCAATTAGAGGTAGCACGATTTCCCAGAAGGTTTTGGGGTCGCTGGCGCCCAAATCCCTGGCAGCCTCTTCATAAGCAGGATTAAAGCGGTTAAAAATCCCCAGCATAATTAGGAAGGCAATAGGCAGTGTCCAGGTGAGGTGGGCACCCAGACCAGAGGTAAACCAGTTGGTTTGCCAACCCAGCACTTGAAACACTACACCGATACCAAGTGAGATTAAAATACTCGGCACAATTAGGCTGGCTACTGTAAGGTAGAAAACCACCGTTGAACCTTTGAAGCGCTGGCGAAAGCCCATGCTAGCCAGCACCGAGCACACAATGGTAACAGCCATAACCACTATGCCGAGGAGGAGCGATCGCAAAAACGGCTCCACAAAATTTCCTACTCGCTGTTCTTGAAACACTTGCCCTAGCCAGTAAAATCCAAAACTCCGCACTGGAAAGGTGAGCGTACCGTCTGGCCCCTGAAGGGAGAGGATGAAAATCGTAATCATTGGGCCGTATAAGAACAGCACAAACAGGCAGAAGAAGATCAGCAGTAGGTAGAAAGAAAGGGGACGCTTTTTCATGAAAAGTCGAGGAATTTGGGATCTTGGATTTTCGATTTCGGATTCTCTATCTCCCTTCCTGAACAGGACAAGAGTGTGGGATTTCCAAATGGAAAGAGCTAGAGTTCTTTTCTAATATCTAAAACTCGCAAGATAGAGATCACGATAAGCAGAGTAACAATCAGCAAAAGCATAGCGTTGGCCGCAGCCAGTGGATATTGCAAACTGCCGATTTGGGTCTGAATTAACTTGCCAATCGAAGCAGATTGTCCACCTCCCATAAGTCGCACGGTGACAAATTCACCCATAATCAGGGTGACAATAAAAATGGAGCCAATTGCAATGCCTGGAGCCGACAGGGGCAAAATCACTTCTTTGAACACTTCAAATCCTGAAGCTCCCAGATCTTCAGCCGCAGTAATCAAGGTGCGGTCGATTCGCATCAAACTGTTGAAGATGGGTGCAATCATGAAAATGATGTAGAGATGCACCATTCCCAAGACTACCGCAAAATCTGAATACAGCAAAAACTCTAATGGTTGTTGAATCAGTCCAACCTTCAAGAGCACTTGATTCACTAACCCCTCTCGCCCTAGCAGTGGCAGCCAGGAAATCATCCGGATGATGTTAGAAGTCCAGAACGGAATAGTGCAGAGCAAAAACAGTAGAATCTGCCACTGTAGCTTGGGTACATGGAAAGCCAAAAAATATGCCACTGGATAACCAATTAGCAGCGTAAACAGCCAGGTCAGTCCTAGAAACTTAAAAGTATTCAAATAGGTTTTAAGGGTGACGTCAGAAGTAAAGATGCCAATGTAGTTGTCTAGGGTGAAAGCAGGCACCATAGAGTAACCATTGAACTGCCAAAAGCTCACTACCCCAATCATCAAAATCGGGAAGACCAGAAACATTAGAAATACTAACGTTTGTGGCGTAATTAGAGCATAGGGCTTGAAGGTTTTCCAGGTTTGTGTCATGGCAGAAGAGGGATTAAAAAGATGCAGAAGCACAGTTGAGTTGCGCCCCTATTGCTAACCATCACGACGCAATAAACTCATTCCACTTTTGGACTAAGTAGGTGTTTTCTTGCATAGTGGAGTTCCAGCAGACAATATTGCCAAAACGTTCATCAAAGGAGCCACCATCGCGGGTTGCACCAGCTTTGGCTAGGGTTTTGCCGAAGGGGTCAACAATGTCTTCGGCAGCAGGCTTACCTTCATACCAGTAGTCCCACTCAGGCTCGGACATAAATTTTCGGGCGGTTTCGGGGGAAGCGCTGTAGTAGCCCTGACGACCCAGGAAGGCCCCTACCCAGCCGTCTAGCATCCAGTTGATGTATTCGTAGGCGGCATCCAGTGCTACACCGTCTAGGTTCTTAGAGAGGCCAATGCCGCCGCCCCAGCCGCGGTAGCCTTCTTCCAAAGGAGCATAGATACACTCAATGCCCTGGGACTGCACAGCCGTTACAGCAGGCGACCACATAGATTGCAGCACCACTTCACCGGAACTCATCAGGTTCACAGATTCATCAAAGGTCTTCCAAAAAGCGCGAAACTGGCCGTTGGCTTTTTGCTCTTTCAAAATTTCAATGATTTGGTCAATTTCCTCCTTGGTCATGTTGCCTTTGTCGCTGAAACTCATCAATCCCAGAGCCTCAGCCACCATCGCAGCATCCATAATGCCAATTTGAGGAATGTCAAGGATAGAGGTTTTACCCTTGAATTCTTCGTTGAATAATTCACCCCAACTCTTGATTTCACGGCCTACCAGGTCAGGTCGATAACCCAACGTGTCAGCATTGTATTGGAAAGGAATTAAGGTGGCGAAATCGGTAGGCGTGGGCGAAAACTCCTTCGAGTCAGGCCCAGTTAAATACTGAACTTTAAAGGGCGCGGTACCCTGGGATTGTTCAACCGGCATACCCTTGAACTCACCGGTTCTAAAGAAAGACACAATCTTGTCGTAGCTAGTAATGCGCTTGATATCAATAGGTTGGAGATTACCGGAAGGTACTACCAGCGGTAGGCTAAAGTATTCACCATCAAAAATGTCATACTGGCCAGGCTGGGTAATGGCAATCTGATTATTTTCCTCGGTACTCAAAGCCCGCATATCAAACTTAATGCCTAAGTCTTCTTGAGCTTTGTCGCGAATCTCATTGATTTGCGAGACGCCAGTGCCAATTAATCGGAGGGTAACGTCTTTGGAGCTATTGGCATTAACCTGGGGGCCAGAAGCCGGGTTGTTAGGTGTGCCCTCTGGGGCTGACGCACAGCGGGTAGCAGTTAAAAATGCCCCAGCCGCAAGACCAGTACGGATGACTTGGCGACGAGAAAACTTAGCCATAGCTTACTTACTCAAATGACGACAGAAGAATGAAAAACTTGCAAAACAATTGTGTTCTATCTAACAGGATGCTAAAGACTCCAGCTCAACCCCTTGGAGATATAAAAAATCAGCTTCTAGGCTGGCACCCTTAGTTAATTAAGTTGAGTGTTAATGCGCCAGGAAAATGCAGTCCTTAGCCGCCCAGTCAAGCACAACTACCTGCCCTTCCTGGAAGGAAGTTTTGACCCAATCGGGTGTACGAACTTTGTAGAGTATCTCCATACCATTACGCTCTAGCAGCAGAGAAACCCGAGTCACGTAGCCAGTAAATTCAACCGCCGTAATGCGGGCAGTAACTCGATTGGTCGCTGGCATTGGAGCAGTGGAGTTAGCATCATCTAGAGATTTGATCTGCATTAAGTCAGCTCGAACACAGCAAGCCGCCTCGCTGCCGACTTGGGCATAGTCACCCCGGCACAGCAACCTGCCCAGACTAGGTAAATCTAACTGGATCAGTTGGCTGTTGGTGTCTGGCACAGCGCTGGCAACAGTGCCAGTAAAAATATTATTGTCGCCCGTGAACTTGGCCACAAATTTGGACATTGGATGAGAAAAAATCTCGGCTGGAGTCCCTACCTGATCAATTCGGCCATGATCCATCACCACAATTTGGTCTGAGAGAGAGTAGGCTTCATCTTGATTGTGTGTCACCTGGATAAACGTCATGCCAAACTGACGCTGAAGTTTACGGAGTTCACCTCGGGTTTTAACACGTAGATTTTCATCCAAGGCGCTGAGGGGTTCATCTAGCATGAGTACCTGAGGACGAGTCACCAGCGCACGAGCCAGGGCCACCCGCTGCTGCTGACCACCGCTGAGCATGGCGGGCTTGCGATCGCTAAACTGGCTTAGGCCCACAATCTCCAAAATTTCACCTACCCGTGCCTTGCGTTCTTCTATAGGCAAACTCCGCATTTTGAGGCCAAAGTCTACGTTGTCCCATACTGTTTTATGGGGAAACAACGCATAGTTTTGAAACATCATAGCCGTGTTGCGCTCGGTGGCAGGCAAACCATTGATGCACAAATCACCAATGTAAATATCGCCTTCAGAAATGTCTTCATGCCCAGCAATCATCCGCATAGTTGTGGTTTTACCACAGCCACTTGGCCCCAACAAGCATGTGTAAGAGCCTGCAGGAATATCCAGCGTGACATTCTGAACTGCTGTAAATGAGCCATATTTCTTAGTAACATCTCGTAAAGAAACGCCTTTGGCTTCAGCTTGCAGTTCTTCGGGTATTGCTTCATCTGCAGGAATAGAAACGATTTGAACGTCTTGCATATAAATACCCCGCATAGAATTGACGAAACCAACTCAGGTCAACCTTACAGTAACTGCGCTTCCTAACAAGCCATTACTCCAATGCTGATAAAGCGCTTACTTGCTTCTTTATAGAATCCTGTTATGGGGTGTACTGTATACAGCGCTACAGTTGGAGTTATTTTTCTGGACAATTTTAGGCCAAGCTGCTAGGAAAGCAACCTATGAAACGAGTGGCTAACTAATCTCCAGCATCAGTCGCAGTTTGTTAAATTCGGCCACTCACTGACCGGAATGCAAATCGAGTTAGCGTTAGAAACCTGTATCAAAATTGGTCTTACTGTAGCTAAGAATACTTGTGCTATTCTTCTAGCCGATAGCCAAAATCCTCTAGCCGACTGCGAGACTGTCGCCATTTTGGCACTACTTTGACAAACAGTTCTAAGTACACAGGCCCCATCACCAGTTTTTGAATTTGCTGACGAGCATCAGAACCAATGGCTTTTAGCATACTTCCTTTTTTGCCGATTAGAATGCCTTTTTGAGAGTCACGCTCGACATGAATAGTGGCTAAAATCCGGGTGATATTGGTGTCTTCTTCGACTTGGTCAATAGCAATGGCAACCGAATGGGGCACTTCTTCGCGAGTATGGAGCAGAATTTGTTCGCGAATCAGTTCTCCCATGATGAATCGCTCGGGTTGGTCGGTGACTAAATCGGGGGGATAGTAGTAAGGCCCAGTTTCCAGTTGATTAATCAGCGTTTGGAGTAAGGTATCGAGATGTGTTTCGTGCAATGCTGAAAACTTGACCAGCGGCCAACCGTGGGCGTCGGCCATGCTCTGGTAGCTGTCATCGATCGTCGTAAACTCTTCTGGCTGCTGATCCATTTTATTAATGCCCAGAATCACCGGTATCTGGCTCTGGGTTAGCAAGTCGGCCACAAATTCATCGCCTCGCCCTGCCGCCGCACTGCCGTCTACTACAAACAGTGTGGCATCAACGGAATCAATGGCCATGCGAGCATTTTTGACTAAGATTTTGCCCAACTCGTGGTGTGGCTTGTGAATGCCGGGGGTGTCTACAAAAATGATTTGTGCCTGCTCTGTAGATAAAATGCCGCGCAGTCGGTTGCGGGTAGTTTGGGCGGTGGGAGAGGTAATCGCCACTTTTTGACCGACCAAGGCATTCATCAAGGTAGACTTGCCTACATTAGGCCGCCCCACAATGCCCACAAAACCTGACTTAAATTCATCCGGCGGGGTAGGAATGTGACTAAAACCCGACGGGTCGAAGCCATCGATGGTACTGTCAGCCATTATCAATAGCCCGTTATATGAACCACCACTTCACGGGCTGAGCCTCGCGCTCGATGCTCCCACAGGTAAATTCCCTGCCAAGTGCCCAGAGCTAAGTGCCCATCCACAACCGGAATAGTTTCAGAAGTATGAGTGAGCACGGTGCGAATGTGAGCAGGCATATCGTCTGGGCCTTCGGTGCTGTGGACATAGTGATAGCCTTCAGGCACTAACTTAGCCAGAAAATTTTCTAAATCTACCAGCACATCGGGGTCAGCATTTTCTTGAATGATCAAACTGGCGGAGGTGTGGCGCAAAAATATCGTACACAGCCCGGTACGAATTCCCGATGCTTGCACAACATCCTGCACTTGGCGGGTAAAGCGCTGGAGAGACTTGCCCTGCGATCGCAAGGTCAATACCTGCTGGTAGTGGCGAGTTATTGCTGTTTCTGCCGTCATTGGCAAGCCTCCGTTGGCATGGTTGTCTATATATGTCAGACTCTATTCTGTCAGATTTGCGATCAAGATCTGTGAATTAACGGTGCACCACCCCAGCACTGTTTCCATGCTGCGAGAGTAAAGGCAGCATGGAGCGGTTTTCTGCCCCAATTCCCAATTCTGCTCGAAGGAATACAGTATTGAAGGCTACCGTCTTCTACACTGCTGGGAATGTTTCTCTAGGGCTACCTTGGGCAGGTCACTGCGGCTATGAGATCGCTAAATCAACTGAGCATTAAATCTAAGCTCATTATTATGCTGCTAGTGGTGAGCGGTTTCTCAACCTTAATCACAGCTTATTTAGGCTACCGCAGCGGCCAAAAGAACTTGACCGAGCGGGTGTTCAACCAACTCACCAGCGTGCGGGCCTCTAAGGCTTACCAGATCGAAACTTACTTCCAGACCATTCGCCATCATGCTCAGACCATGAGCGAAAACCCGGCCATCATCAGTGCTATGGCAGAGTTTGATGCGGCCATGAAAGATTTACAAACTGTGTCGGTACCGCCCCCAGCCAACTCTGCCCTGGCCACTTACTACCAAGAGGAATTACTCACCCGTTTAGCTGAGGTCGAAGAAGGAACCCCAATCCTACAGTCCTACATGCCACAGACGGCGGCTAGTCGTTACCTCCAGTACTACTATCTGGCCGACAACCCCAACCCTGTTGGTAAGAAGCACCTGCTTAACCAGGCTCCAGACGGCAGCCAGTACAGTGCTCTCCATGCACGCTATCACCCTATTTTTCGGAATGTTATAGAGAAATTTGGCTATTACGACATGTTTCTCATTGATCCTGAAGGCAATGTTGTCTATACCGTGTTCAAGGAAACTGACTTTTTAAGCAATCTGCAAACTGGCCCCTACAAAGACAGTAACCTGGCGCGCTTGGTGGCCAAGGTGCAGACGGCAAAAGAGCGTGATTATGCCTGGATCGAAGACTTTGAACCCTACACCCCCTCCTACGGCGCGCCAGCCGCCTTTATTGCTGCGCCTATTTTTAACGGCTCAACGCTGATTGGGGTTTTGGCGTTCCAACTCCCAGTTGATGATATCAATGCCGTAATGACCGGTAACCAATCCTGGGAAAGCAACGGCTTGGGCGAAACGGGCGAAACCTACCTGGTCGGCAGCGATTTTTTGATGCGGTCGGTGTCGCGGTTCTTAGTGCAAAATCCAGAGGGCTATGCCGCTAGCCTTCGGGCTATTGGCGTTAAAGATGCCGATATCACTCGCATCGAACAGTATGGCACCTCTATTTTGTTGCAGCAGGTTCAGACCCAAGCTGTCGAAGACGCATTACGCGGGCGGAAAGGCACCCAAATTATTGATGATTATCGGGGAATGCCCGTGCTAAGTTCCTACGAACCCTTAGAAATTGAGGGGCTTAATTGGGTGATTCTTTCAGAAATGGATTTGGCCGAAGCCTACGGCCCAATTTATTCCTTTAAGCGGCAAATCCTTGTATCAGCGACGCTGCTGCTGCTGCTGGTGACTCTCCTGGCAATGGGGCTGGCCCACCTGTTTGTCAGACCCATCCAAAATTTGATTAACAGTGCCCGCAAGGTGGCCGCAGGAGAACTCGACACCATTTCGGTGCTCGAAACTGAAGATGAGTTTGGCGAGTTAGGATGCTCCTTTAACGCAATGGTGCGTAGCCTGCGTACCCAAACCGATTTAGTAGAGCAAAAAAACCAGGAAAACGAACAACTGCTGCTGAGCGTATTTCCTGCGGCCATTGCTAAACGCCTGCAGCGCGGCGAAAAAAATATTGCCGAAGATCTCTCTAATGTGGCTGTGTTGTTTGCAGACCTGACAGGGTTTGCCAAATTGTCATCGACGCTGAGTGCCTACGAATCAGTCTCGATTTTGAATGATTTAATCAGCACCTTTGACGAAGCCGCTGAGCGCCACGGGATGGAAAAAATTAAAACCATTGGCGACAGCTATCTGGCGGTGTGTGGCCTGTCCGTACCTTACTTAGACCACGACAAGCGCGCCATCGACTTTGCCCTTGACATGCTCGGGATTATTCGCCGCTTTAACCTGGAGCGAGGCTTTCATTTAAATGTGCAAATTGGCATTAACTCAGGTGATTTGGTAGCCGGTATTGTTGGCCGCAATAAGGTCATCTACGACGTCTGGGGCGACACCATTAACCTGGCCAGTGCCCTCAAAGAGCATTGCCCCCCAGGGGGTATTTTGGTCTCTGAAGCGGTTCATCAACGGCTCTACGACCTGTACCAGTTTGAGGCCGTAGGTGACTTAGACGCCAATGGCAGCGGCAAACTAACTGCCTGGCGGTTAAAAAGTGTTCGTTTACCCGTTGATGCTGAAGAGCTTACCCGCCCATGACTTCCCCCGCCAACCTAGCAGAGATGTGGATTTGGGCCATTGTTCTGGTAATCGGCTTCGCTGCAATGTCGATTTTTTTGGGGGAGGTTATCCACCGTTTGAAGCGGCAGGGTCGATCCTTAGCTACCACGCTGCGCCTGGTGCGCAACCTCATTTTGCCGGTGCTGGTGCTTCTGCTGTTTATGCAACACTTGCTCAGCCTGGATGCCGACACGCGGCTGCTTAAAACCGTAGAGACGCTGCTGTGGATCGTGGTCATTCACGGCGCGCTGTCGCTGCTAAACGTGCTGTTGTTTGAGCAGGCTGAGGTGGATACTTGGCGATCGCGAGTGCCCAAGTTGCTGATTGACCTGGCCCGGCTGTTTTTGATTTTGCTAGGTACCGCTATTGTTCTAGCGACCGTTTGGAACGCAGATCTAGCTGGGCTGGTAACAGCCCTGGGGGTGAGCTCAATTGTCCTAGGTTTGGCCCTGCAAGATACACTAGGCAGCGTCATGTCGGGCATTGCGCTGTTGTTTGAGCGACCTTTTTCAGTGGGCGACTGGCTCCATGTCGGCGGGGTCGTTGGCCAGGTTATTGACATTAACTGGCGGGCCATTCGGCTGCAAACCCTGGAGCGCGAAATGGTGGTAATTCCCCATAAGGTCATCAGTGGCGAAACTATTCGCAACTTTAACCAGCCGTTTCAACTGCACGCCGAGCGCATTCGCATTGGGTTTTCCTACAATGACCCGCCTAACCTGGCCCGGCACGTACTTAAAAGTACGGCGCTAGAAACCCAGGGCATTTTAGCCGACCCAGAACCGAAAATTTTTACCCTCTCCTACGATGACTTTGCCGTTACCTATGAGGTTAAATTCTTTATTCGCGACTACGGCGAACTAGAGGAAATTCGCGATCGCTTTATGACTCGTGTATGGTACGCCGCCCAGCGGAACCACTTGACTATCCCCTTCCCAGTTCGCACGGTTTACCACTTTCATGGCCCCACTACCCAGGCTCAGAAGCTGTCTAAAAAGTTTACCGATGGCCTCAATTCTCTACCGGCCTTTGTGCCTCTTGATAAAGAGCAAGAGAACCTCCAGACATCCTCAGCCGGAATTGTGCTTCAGCATTTTGCGGCTGGTGAAACCGTTGTACGCCAGGGCTTCGCTGGCAGCGCACTCTACATCATTGTGTCTGGACAGGCTGTACTTACAACCTGCAATGAGCTAGGGCAGGAGTTGGAGATATTACCCCTCAAGGCCGGGGAATTTTTTGGTGAAATGGCTCTATTTTCTGGCGAACCCAGCATTGTCTCGGTTACCGCTGTCGAAGATCTTGAAGTCATGATGATTGATGCCACGGTGGTCAACCAAATGATTGATCGACAGCCCAGCTTTGCGCGGGAAATCGGCCAAATTTTAGAAATTCGACGCAGAACCATCCAGGAAGTCAGTCAAACATCTTTCAAAGGTCTGGACTTATCAACAGATTGGAATTAGCCCTGGTCGCTATGGCCAGGGCCTTCAGTGGCAAACCCTACAACAGCCCTGGCTAAAGGCATAGCGGCTATTCCCCAGGCGCTAGATCAAGCAGCTTAGATCACCGGTTTTTTGGCTAAACAGCAGATTTTCCCGATAATCTACCGGGCAGTCAATCACGGCTGGAACAGTATCTTCTAGGGCCGTTTTGAGAGTTGGCACAAACTCTTCAGTAGACTCGACCCGATAGCCCTTTAACCCCATGCTTTCGGCCAGCTTAACAAAATCTGGATTAGTAAAGTGAATGAAGGCAGATTCGCCGTAGTAGTTTATCTGCTTCCACTCAATTAACCCGTAGCCGCCATCATTAAAAACGACGGTAACAAAGGGGGTACCGATACGGAGGGCAGTTTCCAATTCCTGACAATTCATCATAAAGCCGCCGTCCCCAGTGGCCGCCACCACTTTGCGGTTGGGGTGCACTAACTTGGCAGCCAGAGCACCCGGAATCGCGATGCCCATTGCCGCAAACCCATTAGAAATTAAACAAGTGTTGGGACGCAGACAATGATAGTTGCGCGCAATCCACATTTTGTGGGCACCCACGTCAGAGATCACAATGTCTTCAGGGCCAAGTACCTGCCGCAGATCGTAGATTAGCTTTTGAGGTTTGACTGGGAAACCATAGTCACCAGCATATTGCTCATAGTCCTCACGGATTTCGTCTCGCACCTTCAGCGCAGCAGATTCTGGGCGGCCCTGGCGCTTCACCCGACTGAGGATTTCATGCAGGGAGTCAGAAATGTCTCCAATGACTTCGACTTTGGGAATGTAGCTGCTGTCGATTTCGGCATGGGTGAGGTTGATGTGGAGAATCGGCAGCTTACCGTCGGGGTTCCAGCGCTTAGGCGAATACTCCACCAGGTCATAGCCCACAGCGATGATCAAATCTGCGGTTTCCATCGCGCAGGTAATGAAATCGCGCTGCTGTAGGCCAAAGGTCCATAGCGCCAGAGGATGGGTGTAGGGAATCACGCCCTTACCCATAAAGGTGTTGGCTACTGGAATGTTGAGCTGGGTCGCAAATTCGGTAAGGGCTTCACTGGCCCGGGCACGAATTGCCCCATTGCCGACCAAAATCATCGGGTTGGTGGCCTGGGAAATCGCCACGGCGGCCTGCTGAATGCTCTGCATTGAGGCGTAGGTTTTCTCCTGGCTATCTCGACGCAATACTGACCCTTGCACCTCCATTTCCGCAATATTTTCGGGTAGGTCGATGTGAACAGCCCCTGGCTTTTCAGACTGAGCAATTTTGAAGGCTTTACGGACGATTTCAGGAGTGTTACTAGGCCGCACAATCTGGGCGTTCCACTTAGTAACTGGGGCAAACATAGCCACTAAGTCGAGGTACTGGTGCGACTCAATGTGCATGCGATCTGTACCAACCTGGCCCGTAATGGCAACTAGTGGTGCCCGATCTAGGGTTGCGTCGGCTACGCCAGTCATCAGGTTGGTGGCCCCAGGCCCCAGGGTAGAGAGGCAGACCCCGGCCTTGCCGGTCAGCCGACCGTAAACATCTGCCATAAAGGCCGCCCCCTGCTCGTGGCGGGTGGTAATAAACTGGATGGACGAGCGCCGTAGCGCCTGCAAAAGCTGCAAGTTTTCTTCTCCAGGCAAGCCAAAAATATACTCAACGCCCTCATTTTCAAGGCACTGGACTAGCAATTCAGCGGTATTCATGATTCCTCATTGGTATGCAGTTAGTGGGCAAAGGCGGGTAATCAGTACAAATTTTTTGCAAAGGTGGTAGGGGCAACGTAGTCAACAGCCGATTGCATCCACGTTAATAAACGCAACCAGCCAATTCAGACATGAGGATTTATTTCACCCAAATCGTTTTGATGTTGACGAATTCATGAATTCCCTCCCGGCCCAGTTCTCGACCATAGCCAGAGCGTTTAATGCCACCAAAGGGTAGGCGGGGGTCAGATTTGACTAACCCGTTGATAAATACCGCTCCAGCCTCTAGCTCGTTGATCAGGCGCTCTTGCTCAGCCGGTACCTGGCTCCAACCACTGGCCCCTAATCCCAGCAGGGTTGAGTTGGCAATTTGTATAGCCTGATCCAGATTCGCTACCCGAAACACCAGAGCCACTGGGCCGAAAAATTCCTCTTGATCTGCTGGGGTACCAGGAGGAATGTGGGTCAAAATCGTCGGTGGAAACCAGTTGCCACCCTGAAGTTCAGCCGGAAGCTGAGCTTTAAGGGCAGAGACATCGCCGCCAATCAGGGCCGTGGCTCCCTGGCGCAAACAGACGTTGACCTGCTGCTCCAGTTCCTCACAAATTGAAGGTGTGGCCAGTGGCCCCACGGTCACCTCCGACCGCATGGGATCGCCAACGGTCAGGGCCACAAATTTATCCCGCAGTCCAGCTTCAAACGCCTCTGCAATAGCCTCATGCACAATAAACCGCTTAGCGGCAATGCAGGATTGGCCATTGTTGAGCATGCGAGCAGTGGCCGCTGTGGCGATCGCCGCCTCTAAATCCGCACTGGGCATGACGATAAAGGGGTCAGTGCCGCCCAGTTCCAGCACCGTTTTTTTGATTTGCCGTCCGCAGGCCGCCGCCAGACTGGCTCCTGCCGGTTCGCTGCCAGTCAGCGTTGCCGCTTTGATGCGGTCGTCGGCCACTAAATCAGCAATCCGGGCTGCTTCAAGCAACAGGGTTTGAAAGACCCCGATTGGTAGACCCGCCTTCTTAAATACCGCTTCAATCGCCAGCGCACACTGGGGCACATTCGAGGCGTGCTTGAGCAGACCCACATTGCCAGCCATCAGCGCCGGGGCTGCAAACCGAAACACCTGCCAAAACGGGAAGTTCCAGGGCATCACCGCTAGAACACAGCCCAACGGTTGGTAGCGCACAAAGCTGCGGCTGGCGTCGGTACTGGCAGGTACGTCGGCCAAAAACTCAGCCCCGTGTTCAGCATAGAAGCGGCACACCCAGGCGCTTTTTTCTACCTCGGCGATCGCGGCAGCTAGAGGCTTCCCCATTTCTAAAGTCATCAATTGGCCGTAAGCCTGCTGGTTATCCTCTAAGACCGCCGCCACAGCGTGCAGCCACTCGGCTCGCTGGGCCAGGCTAATGTGCCGGTATTGCTCAAAGCCTGCGGAGGCCCTGGTTAGTTTCTCCTCTAGCTCAGCCACGGTTAGCGCCTCAAAAACCTGAAGAGTGGCTCCAGTGGCTGGATTAATGCTGGCAATTCCCATAACTCGACCTCCAAGATAAGCAATGAGGTCGGCAACGTCTAGCTGAACCCTTAAAGTCCATTCGTAGCCTAATTGCAGCGAATCAAGACAAAAAAGATAGGTCTTGGGACAATTCCAAAGCTTATGCCCCAGAAGCGCCGAAATTGGCGGTTCCTGTCTAGAAAGTTCAGTATTCAGCTGTCAACCCCTAATCTGTACCTGATGAAACTGTGTCTGAAGACACAGAACCCCATTAACTAATCGTATACCGCTAACCCGCCAGCTAGTGTTAAGTAACGATGACTGAAATCAATCAATATCAACCTTTTTAGGAACTCTAACATTTTTCATCAACGGCTAAAAAGCCGTTGCAGCAAGATTATTGACCACTTCACTGCAAATCTAAATGGCTAGCGGCCTGAAAATATTTATCGTTATGCAGGGTGCTGACCTACCTGCCGTCCCTGAGCGGCAGCCGGCAGTCGAGCTGTGATTAACGCCGTCGCGTCTTGCGGGTTGAGGGGCTGAGAAAACCAATATCCCTGACCTCGCCAGCAACCCATCTCCATGAGCAAATTAACCTGAGACTGGGTTTCAATGCCTTCGGCAACCAAATTCATGCCCAGTTTGCGCCCCAGGGCAACAATGGTATGCACAATCTCGCGATCGTCGTAGCTTTCATCCATCTGGCCCACGAAAGACTGGTCGATTTTGAGGGTATCGGTCGGGAAGCGATGCAGGTAGCTTAAAGACGAGTAGCCCGTACCAAAATCATCAATAGCCAACTGTAGACCCAGCGCCTTGAGCTGCACCATCAGATGGCGAGCGGCCTCCACATTGTGCATGATCATACTTTCGGTAATTTCTAGCTGAATCTGGCCACCGTCAATGCCTAAATCCTCCAGGCATTGGGCAAATTGATCGACCAAATTAACCTGATGAAACTGACGGCGCGAAAGGTTAATGCTCATTTTGAGTGGATGATTGGGAAACTGCTGCTGCCAGAGCTTGAGTTGGCGGCTGGCTTCTCGAAAAATCCACTGGCCCAGGTTAATGATTAACCCAGTTTCCTCTGTAACCTGAATAAACTGTCCTGGTGACACAAACCCCTCATCCGGACGATACCACCGCAGTAGAGCCTCAAACCCAGTCACACAGCCAGTTTGCAGACACACAATGGGCTGGTAATGAAGCAGGAATTCCTGGTTTTCAAAGGCGTGGAGCAAATGGCTCTCTAGCTCTAAGCGGCGCACGGCCTCGTCGCGCATGGTGGTAGCAAAGATTTCGTAGCGGTCTTCGTTGAGGGCTTTCGCACGATACATGGCGGTGTGGGCATCGCGCAGTAATTCTTCGGGTTGAGGTGGGTAATCGTTGCGGGCAATGGCCAAACCCATGCTGCTGGTTATAGATAGCCGCTGCTTAGCGATAGTAACCGGTTCTGACAATTCGATCTGAAGCTGATTAAGCAACTGGTCGGCCGTGGCCTGGTCATTAATCGGCAGCAGAAAGGCAAACTCATCTCCGCCTACCCGCGCCAGTTGAGCTGAGTCGGGTAACACCTGACGTAAGCGCTTAGCGATGGTTTGCAAGACTCGATCGCCCACCGAATGCCCAAAGGATTGATTAATCAACTTAAACCGATCAATATCTAAAAACACCACGGTCAACGGTGGATGTAGATCGGCCCGCCGCTGTTGGTTTAGCTCTCGTTGCACGTGCAGTAGAAAAACATCCCGCCCTGGCAGCAGAGTGAGTTGGTCATAGCTAGTGCGGTAGAGGGCTTTTTGAGCAATCACTAACCCCAAAGCCAGCAGAAAACCCACCATTGGCTCAATGGTCGGCAACCACCAAAGCTGAGTTAAGGCGGCACCACCCAAGCCCCAGATAGTTAAAATCACCAGGCCAACCGTTAGAACTAAAGTGCTTGGGCGACGAGTGCGCCAACCCAGGGCACCGGCCAGTACTACCCAGCCCAGCAGCCAGAGAAATTCGCCCCACTGAGGTAAAAACCGATAAAGCACCGGCTTACCGTCGATGGCATCCAGCAGTTGACTAATACCCTGAGCGTGGACTTCAACCCCCGACATCATGAACCGGCTGGATTGTTCGCGACTGTAGGGGGTTAAGAATTCATCCTTCAAGCTCGAAGCAGTGGAGCCAATCAGCACCACCTTGCCCTCAACCCACTCGGCTGGAAACGCTTCTGAAAGCACCTGAGCAATAGTGAGTTTAGGGGCTGGGGCATAGGGAGTACGATATTTCATCAAAATTTGATAGCCCCGGTTATCAATAGTGGCGTAGCCACCATCGCCTGCCCTCAGTGCGGGTAGGGCTACTTCGCCAAGGTGCAACTGATCGTGCTGACTCTCTACCTCAAAGGTTAAGTCGGAACGATAGGCCAGCACCACTCGCAGCGGAAAGGAGTAGTAGGACTGAACTTCGTTACCCACGAACAAGAGACTACGCCGTAGTATGCCGTCAGGGTCAATAGCAAAATCGTTAAAGCCCACCTGAGATTGGGGCCATTCGCTGGGGGCAGGCACTTCACCACCATTGGGCTGACGACCCACGTTCATAATGCCAACCACATTAGCGGCATGGAACTGCTGAGCCAGGGCCTCTCGACCGGGCGACTGGGGAGTGCTGCGGTAGAGATCTAGTCCCACTACTGCCGGGTCGTGCTGCTGCAAAATAGCAATAATGTCCGCCACCATCTGGTCAGAGAGGGGCCAGCCATAGGCTTCTAGATCGCTCTCCGTCACCTCAACAATTAGCAAGCGCTCGTCTGGGGGCTGGTGGGGTTGCAGCCGAGTTAACCAATCAAAGCTGGTGGACTCTAGAGGTTGAAAGAGTCCCAAGCGCTTGCTGGCAGTTATGCAGGTCAGGGCCAGCAGGGTAGAGACTAAAATCGCCCGACTGCCAAAGTTCAGATGTTGCACAAAACGAGTCGCAAATTGCTGAACTCGCGGCTGCCATGACCGACCCCGGAAATGCACCATAGACTAAGTCAAAGCACGGTAGATGTTGAGCGGAAGAGCAGCGGCTGAATATCCCAAAGCCGACTCCCAGGTACTGACTTATACGGGAGATTTTCACAATCTCCGGAAATAATGAATTGTTTTCGCTAAGTTTGCCCAAGGGTGGTTGATGCAGACCATCAACCTATGCTAAGTGTTCACTAAATTAACCTGCTCCGTTTATATGGTCTTTTGATTAAGCCACACGACCAACGGGTACGATCCAGTGGGTGCCACCCCCCCGGCGCTGGCCAGGGAACTGGTCGCGCTCCCCCTGCAATGGCAAGGCAAAGGGCGGCAACGACGAGTAAAGTAGTATCAAACTTAACAAGCTGAGGCTGACCAAGCGAGAAACCCCAGTCGGCAAAATGAAGAGACGAACTAATGCCGTTTTCATGGCTGATACCAGCGTCTAAACCAAGTGAAGGAACTCCTGCCGTTTGTGGGCAGTCATCTACAGGGAATACCCAGCCCTATCGCTGCGGGCCTATTGCTATCCTTCACTAGACAAGTAGTATTCGATACATGGATATGACGGTTTCACGCAAGCTTTATGGGTCGGTAAAGCCTAATCGCAGAGTAGCTAAACCAATCAAATCCCCAACTATCGGCGGCTTTCTGCTGCTGACCTTAAAAACTTATTAAGGCTAGGCCCCAGGCTCGAAGAGCCGGATATGCTTAGAGCCAAGATACCTCCTAACTGCGTCTCCAGCCCCGTCCGACCCCCTCTGTTGGTGTCAAACTGGCGGGGCTGCTCCTTTGGTTAGGCTAAGGGTTTGCACACTTCGTCTTTAACTTTTTCCAAAAAGAAAGCGCATCGGAGATGCGCCTTCTTTTTCACAGATTTCAATCCGTTTTACGGGTGCCAACGTTACCCAGAACAAGCTTAGGAATGGAGAATCCAGGAGCTAGGGAGCTACACTCTTCCAGTCTCCTGGCTCTTAGCTGCTGACGGCTTTCCAGGAAACTTGTCCCGCTTTAGGCTGATATTCCGTTTTGCTGGTTGGCTGGTTTATTTATTGGGCTGAGGCGTCATCCGCAGGTAGGGCTTGATTTCGGTAACGCCCTTTGTAAAGCGCTGGCGAGCCTCATCGGTAGGAATCGTAGGAGCCACAACCACGTCATCGCCATCCTTCCAGTCTACAGGGGTAGCCACACTGTAGTTGTCGGTAAGTTGCAGAGAGTCAATCACCCGCAGAATTTCGGTAAAGTTACGGCCCGTGCTGGGGGGATAGGTAATCGTCAAGCGCAGCTTTTTGTTGGGGTCAATCACAAACACGCTACGCACGGTAACTTTGGCGTTGGCGTTGGGATGAATCATGCCATAGAGGTCAGATACCTTCTTATCATCGTCGGCGATGATCGGGTAGTTGACTGTGGTGCTCTGGGTTTCGTTGATGTCGTTAATCCACCCCTGGTGAGATTCGGCACTGTCAACGCTGAGAGCAATCACCTTGACGCCGCGCTTGTCAAACTCGGGCTTGAGTTTAGCGACGCTGCCCAACTCAGTGGTGCAAACGGGGGTATAGTCAGCCGGGTGAGAAAAGAGCACAACCCAGCTATCACCCGCCCAGTCATAGAAGTTAATCTCACCCTCACTAGTCTGCTGGGTAAAGTTAGGAACCTGGTCTCCAAGTTGAAGCGTCATACCAAACCTCCAAGAAATCTCAATAAAATCACTCTCAACAGGACGAGAGTGCGGTGCTGACTCAGTCCGCAACTCCTCCCCATTTTTGCATAAACCCCGGTATTCCGGTCGGAGTTTAGAGGATTGTTTTAAGGATCACTTTTATTAACTGTCAGCGTTTCGGCTTTCCTGGCAGGATGAGATGAATGTGTTAAGGGATTGGGGTGGTTTCTAATAGCTGAACGACCAAATTTTGGGGGCGGGCGTTGCCGGCTGGGATTAATCGGTGGGCTAACACATGGGGCGCTAGTGCTTTAGCATCGTCGGGTATAGCGTAATCTCGACCTTCTAAATAAGCCAGAGCCTGAATAGCTCGATAGAAGGCCACCGATCCTCGCGGGCTAACTCCCAGGGTAATATCCTGATGGTGGCGAGTAGCCCGGACTAAATTGAGAATATACTGCTGCAGAGACGCCTCCACAGCGACCTTGGCACAGTGATGCCGGAGCGACAGAACTTCCTCCAGGCTGATGCAGGGCTGAATGTCTTGACGGGATAAGTCATCTCCCAAGCGCTGAAGCATACTCATTTCTTCGGCTTCAGTGGGGTAGCCCAGGCTAAAGGAGAGCGCAAAGCGATCCATCTGGGCTTCAGGCAGGGGAAAGGTGCCCTGGTATTCCACCGGGTTTTGAGTAGCAATGACAAAAAATGGGTCGGGCACCAGGCGCGACAGGCCATCGGTAGTTACCTGGTGTTCCTCCATGACCTCTAGCAGAGCCGATTGAGTGCGGGGGGTAGCGCGGTTGATTTCATCGGCCAGTAGAATGTTGGCAAACACTGGCCCTGGTATAAACTGAAACTCACCCCGGCTAGGATTCCAAATGTTGGTGCCCGTGACATCCGTAGGTAGTAAATCAGGGGTACATTGAATGCGCTGAAAGCTGCCATCAATACAGCGGGCCAGGGATTTAGCCAGCAACGTTTTACCTACGCCTGGGACATCCTCCAATAGGGCATGGCCGCCAGAAAACAAGGCCACCAGCACCAACCGAATAGCCTCAGACTTGCCGACTATCGTTTTGTTGAGGTTTTGAACGAGGGTTTCAATCCGTTCGCGCATGCCCTTAGCTCTTATAAATGTAGGCTTATGATGCCCTGGTTAACTCAAATTGCCTACCGGGGCCTTGGTGAGAAGCGCCAGCGCTGTTTGGCAATCTTGCTGAATTTGGGCTTTCAGGTTATCCAGACCATCAAACTTTTGCTCTGGGCGCAAGTAGCTGTGGAGAAACACCTGGAGAGTTTTGCCATAGAGATCACCAGACCAGTGTAGTAGGTGGACTTCCACCGTAGGTTTTAGACCCTCTACCGTTGGCCTAAGGCCAATGTTCATTACCCCTGGCAAGGCGTGACCAGGAATGGCCGTAGTTCCCTGTACCCAAACACTGTAAACCCCATAACAGGGTAAAAACTTATCTGGTGGCACACCCAGGTTGGCCGTTGGGAACCCCAGCAATCGGCCCAACTGCTGCCCCTGGACTACCCGCCCTGAGAGGCTGTAGGGTCGTCCCAAGAGGTACTCAGCCGTGGTTAGGTCGGCCTGGGCCAAAGCAGAGCGAACCCGAGAGCTGCTGATTCGCTCTGTGCCTGAATTCACAAAGGGAGCGATGTGTACCTGAACTCCGTAGCGCTGGGCCAGGCTTTTCAAGTCTTCCACAGTGCCCTGGCGATTTTTACCAAAGCAAAAGTCTTTACCTACACTAATTTGCTGCGCCCTGAGTTGTTTGATTAGCAAGGCTTCTACAAACGCCTCTGGAGATAAATCAGCCAGGGCTCGATTAAAAGG
>Ga0224723_1000561_pt1 | contig 25274 bp, 17 predicted proteins | sample Balambano_FR2_Me_FD_161647 | JGI IMG/M metagenome (GOLD analysis project Ga0224723, IMG submission 161647) | Freshwater sediment microbial communities from Lake Towuti, South Sulawesi, Indonesia - Balambano_FR2_MetaG | ecosystem: Environmental > Aquatic > Freshwater > Lake > Sediment | place... | reverse complement strand
ATATGCTGCAACAATAACTGTTGCCGAGTTAATAGTAATACGAAAATTAATTTTTCATTGCTGAAATAATAGCCAGATACCACTCAGCGCAATGAACACACCTAACACTGCCCGCAAGCTCACCGATTCTCCTAAAAATAAAGCGATCGGAATCACAAACAAAGGACTGGTGGCACTAAGAGCTTGGGCAATCCCAGCGGCAGCGTATTTCAGGGCAGTCTGTTGCAGCCAGATGGCCAGGAATGTGCTAGCAAATGAGGCTCCCACCAAAGTAAGGAGAAAACGGGGCGATCGCAGTGCTCTAAAGTCAAGTTGCGATCGCTGCCTGACAAGCATCCATAATCCCAGTGCGAATACTCCTGCGGTGAGGCGAATGAAAGTACTCCACAGGGGATTGACTGCTGTGTTGGCTAACGCTGCTCTTGAGGTGACGGCACCGCAGGCTTGCCCCAACGCTGCTAATAAGCCGAAACCAGTGCCAGCCCACGAGTGGGGATACGGCTGAATCATATCTGTTGTCCGCTCCACCACCACCCACGCCACACCTGTAATGGTTAAGGCAATTCCCAAATATGCCAGGGGTGACAATTGTTCTTGTAGCCACACTAAAGCCGACAGAGCCGTCAACGGGGGAGACAGCGATTCCAGTAACAGTGCTCGTCTGGAGCCTAAACGACTGAGGGAGGCAAAGAAGGCAGTATCTCCCATACCAATGCCCAAGACTCCGCTCAAACTCAGTAATGCCATTGTCTCCCAACTAACAGTAGGAAACAGTTCTCCCAGGCTAAGCAACGTAACCAGGGTCAGCAAAATGGCAATTCCACTCTTAGCAAAATTGAGTGTAGAGGCAGAAATCTGCTTGCCCAAGAAGATGTAGATGTAGGAAGCGATCGCCCAAATCATAGCCGCCGCCAAAGCCGCGAATTCACCCCGAAAAGTAATCAACATGAAACATTCAAACTAACAATTTTGCTCGTCTCTGTGCCCTCTATGTCGCTGTCGTTCACTGCCTCCTCAACCTGCCATAACCTCTAAGTTCACCCAATCTCGGATTAACTGGTTTACCTGTTCTGGCACTTCATCATGGGGACAGTGCCCCGCCTGTAAAAAATACTCTGTTAACTGCGGGTAGTATTGCCGAAATCTAGCGCTGCGTTCCCTGGCATTCATCCAGGGATCTCCCTCTCCCCAGATTAATAACAGAGGACAGGTAACCTGAGCCAATAGAACATCGATCGCCTCTCCTCTAGGCGACTTAAATACAGCAGCAAAGACAGTTGCGGCTCCTGGATCACAAGAAGGACGATAAATCTCTTCCACCAGCTGATCGGTGATAGCGGTTTTGTCGAGATAAACCCGTTCTAGTGTTTTGCGGATGACCGATCGCTGCCTCACATACTGAAACAACAACCAACTGGGCAGGGGTTGCAATAAGAGGGTGCGGATCAATTTGCTGACAGCATCCTGTACTGGATTGGAATTACGAGCGACGGCATCTGTGAAGGGGCCAGCACTGTTTAATAGGATCAAGCCACTTGCCGATTCAGGGCACTGCGCTGCTACGCACAGAGAGGCGTAACCCCCTAAGGAATTTCCCGCCAACACCGCAGGACGACCAATGACTATTTGAATAAACTCGTGCAACTGATCGCGCCACATATCGCCACTGTACTGCCAGTCAGGTTTGGCAGAGCGCCCAAACCCTAACAAATCGATCGCCCACACCTGAAACTCCGTGCTCAACCCAGCGATCGACTTGCGCCAGTGATCGGTGGAGGCTCCAAATCCATGCACCAACAAAAGAGGAGGGCGATCGCTCTGTCCCCCCGCTTGCACATAGTGGATTGCTTGGCCCCGCCACTGCCAGAATGCTCCCGCTGCTGGTGCTACTGCTGTTTGCATATGTTGTATTTGTAAGTTGATTTGTAAACTTATATAAAAATTCTACCGTGACTTGCTTTTGGACGGGTGCGGACTCTGGGCTGAGTTCTTGCTAACGGTTGTTAATCTCAATGCTTGACTCAAATATTAGAAGTCGGGAGTTGTTCTCAGCTTAGGAACGTGAATTAAATAAAACCGAACTTTTTTGTGGGAAGCGCGGCGCAGCCGCGCTTCCCACAAAAAAGTTTTAGGTTTTATTTAATCCTTAATCCTTATGATGCTAGAGTGCCTTTTGGTGCCGCTCAATCTCAGTACTGCCCATGACACTTCAAACACAGGCTGCTCCCACTCAGCCGCTCACCCGTAAGCGCAAGAAACCACAGAGAAAGCTTTGGTTTGAACGCTTTATGGCCATTCTGGCTTTGATCAATTTCTGTCTTGTACTTTTGGATTCGAGCTACATACCCTGGCGAGACTTTTATTTACAGAGGTTGCCAACGCTGCACTGGAGGGAAGCCTCGACGCAAAATTACGGGGCACAAGTCACAGAATGGTATGGAACCCAGTTCAAGGGCATTGAACCTTACCGAGGTACAGAACTTTATCTGGCTACAGTTGACCAACTGAGTCAGCAAATTCAACAAACGGGTGAGCAATCTCCAGAAGTGGTAGCCCTGCTGCGAGATTTGCAGAACCAAAGTATTGAAATGATTGATGAGAATCCGTTTCAAGCGGCTGGGCGATCCGGCACGCTGGAGAAAATTAAGCATTTGATGCGGACGAGGATGCACGATCGCATCAAATACGATTCGGCGAAACAAGCGTTTCAGGTGTTTTGGAGTCCGGCTTATCTTGCAGAAGTGGGTTGGGTCAACGTGATTGGCTTTTTCGATCAGCGTATTCGCCCACTGATGGAAACCAATTTTTATCGGGCGATCGGTGAAAATGGCAATCTAATTGATCTGTTTTGGAAAATAGACATTTGGTTTATGGGTCTGTTTGCGCTGGAATTCTTTGCCCGCACTTATTATCTCAGCCGCGTTTACCGCAATACCTCTTGGCTGGAAACGATGGTCTGGCGCTGGTACGACGTGTTTCTATTTCTGCCCTTCTGGCGCTGGCTACGGGCCATACCCGTCACTCTACGACTCAGTCAAGCCAAATTGATTGATCTGGAACCCCTAAGTCATCGTCTGTTTCGTGTCTCGCTGGCTAACTATGCTGTTGAATTAACAGAAATCGTCGTCATTCGGGTGATTGATGAAATTCAAGACCTGATTAAAGAAGAAGTGATCACTCGTTGGTTGCTGCAACCCAACCGCACTTGGCGTTATGTTGACCTGAATGGGATTAATGAAGTTGAAGCGATCTCCCAGCGCCTGACCCATCTTCTTATGCGGCAAGTTTTACCACAGGTTAAACCCCAAGTCGATTCCATTCTCCATTACAGTGTCACCTCTGTCATGAATCAAACTCTACTGTATCGAGGACTACAAGCAATCCCAGGTGTGAATGGTTGGTCGAACCAATTGACTCAGCGTCTCGTCTCAGAAATTTCTAGTAACATCTATAACGGTTTAGCGGCTGCTCTAGAAGATCCAATGCTGGCAGAGTTATTCCAGCAGTTGACACAAAACTTTACCGAGGCATTGAAATCGGAGTTGCAACAAGAGGCAACTTTGCGAGAGATTCAATCGCTTGTGGTCGCCTTACTAGAGGAAATCAAAATTAACTATGCTGAACGAATTTCTGAAGCTGATGATGAACAATTGCGAGAGCAAACGAAGCGGTTGGTTGAAATCACTCAAGGAATTGAACTTTGATCCAGCTTTGACCAGCTAGACTGGGGCAGCGATGGTAAATGTAGCGCTACGCGAAATTTCCATACGCTATACTATGCAGTAGCAGTAGGTTGGAACTTATTGCTACTATCGAGACATCATTTCACTTGAAGTGGGTCGGTGCCCACTTTTTTTGTTGGATTCTCTCGACCGTAGCTTTTTGAATCTGATTTAAGATGTCTCATCCCCTCATTCCGCAAATTCTCGAACTGGCAACTCCGGTAGCGGCAACTTTAGGTTTGCAAGTAGTTGGCGCGGTATTTCATACCAACCAAAGTCCTCCCGTGCTCCGGATAGACATCCGCAATCCCGCTGCGGATATTGGTTTGGACGATTGTGAGCGAATGAGTATAGCGCTGGAAGCAGCACTTGATACTACTGATTTAATTCCAGATGCCTACATTTTGGAGGTTTCTAGCCCAGGAATTCCTCGATCGCTCACCACGGATCGAGAATTCACCTCGTTTAAGGGCTTTCCAGTCACTGTCACTGCCCTTGACCCAACGGGTGGACAAAAGCACTGGACAGGGCAACTCATTCGCCGAGATGAGGCGGCTGTGTATTTAAGCCAGCGAGGACGGGCGATCGCAATTCCTCGTGAGGTCATCAGTGAGGTCAAACTCGAAAATTGCAAACAGTAATGTCCAACATAAATCACTAGATTTGTTACTGAACTAACACCTGATCAGCGTTTAGCAAAAATTGAAGTAAACGGAGGTTCCCTTATGTCCATGGTTGCTCTGCCAGGGCTACAAGAGAGGATAGACGATATTAGCCGTGAACGTAATTTACCGAAACATGCTGTCCAAGCAGCGTTGCGAGAAGCCCTGTTGAAAGGATATGAACGCTATCGGCGCACCCACCGGGCCGACAATATCGTTTTCGATGATGATTATTTCAACAATTTTGAGGTGGAGCTAGACATCGAAGACGAGGGGTTTCGAGTCCTAGCGACAAAGACAATCGTTGAAAGTGTCTCCAATCCTGATCATCAAATTTCTCTACAAGAGGTTCAAGAAGTAGCGGCTGAGGCCCAATTGGGAGACACCGTAGTTCTAGATGTCACGCCTGAACAAAGCGAATTTGGACGGATGGCAGCCATCCAAACAAAGCAAGTGCTTGCTCAAAAGTTGCGAGATCAGCAGCGTAAACTGATTCAAGAAGAATTTCAGGAATTGGAAGAAACAGTTTTACAAGCTAAAGTTTTACGCTTTGAACGCCAATCCGTCATCATGGCTGTCAGTAGTGGTTTTGGCCAACCCGACGTGGAAGCCGAGTTGTTAAAGCGGGATCAATTACCAAATGACAACTACCGCGCCAATGCTACCTTCAAAGTCTTTCTGAAAAAAGTGTCTGAAGGATCTCATCGAGGCCCCCAACTGTTGGTATCCAGAGCAGATGCAGGCTTGGTTGTGGATTTATTTGCCAATGAAGTGCCTGAAATTGAAGATGAGATTGTGCGGATTGTAGCAGTTGCCCGCGAAGCCAATCCTCCTTCTAGAGCCGTTGGCCCCCGCACCAAAATTGCAGTTGATACTTTAGAGCGGGATGTTGATCCTGTGGGTGCTTGTATTGGGGCTAGAGGATCTCGTATTCAAGTCGTAGTGAACGAATTGCGGGGAGAAAAAATTGATGTGATTCGCTGGTCTCCTGATCCAGCAACCTACATTGCAAATGCTTTGAGTCCAGCACGGGTGGAAGAGGTGCGGCTAGTTAATCCCGAAGAACGGCAGGCTCATGTGCTGGTGCCCGAAGATCAACTGAGCTTGGCGATCGGTAAAGAGGGGCAAAATGTTCGTTTGGCAGCTCGTTTGACTGGTTGGAAGATTGACATTAAGGATTCTGCTAAATATGACTATGAGGCAGAAAATCGCAAGATAGCTGAGATGGCTGAGGAACGAGAACGCCTGCGGGCCAGAGTTGCAGCTTGGCAAGAGGAGGAAGAGGAAGAAGAGGAGGAAATGGAAGGAGACTTGCCTGAATTTGAGGAGGAAGAGGAGGAATATGTAGAGGGTGACTTCTCTGAGGGTGAAGATGGATTCGGTCGAGAAATCAGCGCTGCCATTGAGCGTCCTGAGTAAGATTGATCAATGTTGATCAATATTGATTAATCAAAAACAAAATTAATGAAACCCAACTTGCGGAGGTGTGTTAGCTGTCGCAAAATCGCTCCTAAGACTGAATTTTGGCGAGTTGTCCGACTATCTCCATCACACACAGTACAATTGGATCAAGGTATGGGGCGTTCTGTCTACATCTGTCCGCAGGCCAACTGCCTACAAGCAGCTCAAAAGAAAAATCGGCTGGGGCGATCGCTAAAAGTGACTGTTCCAGAAGGAATTTATCAAATCTTGTGGCAACGTCTTGAAGCAACCGCTAGGATGGATGGAGGCAATGTTGTCTGAGCCAGTGTACAATCTAGTTCCACCTTGTTTTCTCCAGATTATCTTCACGAACTCAGGGTCAGTCTTGAGGAGAGATCAGGAGAGAGTGAGTAGGTTGTTGTTGCGTGGGATGCTTTCAGGCTGCAGGAATTGTGGATAACAGAGGAAGTTGAAGATAATTCACAGGGGATCAAAGGTTGAGGATGTACGTCGATAAAGCACAACGGATTGGATACAGCGGTGAAACTTCATCATCCTTACGGTTCCTGGATAAGGTTTGCAAGATTTGAGCAAATTCAGTGAGAGAATGAATACAGATATCACTGTCGTGCTAGGAGGCATCGCCCTGTAACAATTTTCTGTCCTTGATTAGTTGATGTGAGCCTTCCCTCATCCCTATGCTTGCAATTAAGCCTGAATGCTAGATCTTAAGTCTGTCTAACGAAGTTTACTTGTATCAATTTCGTCCCACTGCCATCTGGGTCAGAGCATTTGGTTCTACTGTTTATCAATGGATTATTAATGAATTTACTGACTAAAGAGGAGGATAAAGTTTTCAATAGGTAAACAGACAAACGGTTACATGAGCCTAGTGTAGTCCTACTCAGAAATGGCAGGTTCAGCATGTAAGAGCAAATTGGCGAAGTTGGTACGAAGAGGGATGTGTGGATGAATAACGGCAAAGTTAGGATATACGAGTTATCAAAAGAGTTAAATTTGGATAATAGAGACATATTGGCAGTTTGTGATCAACTTAAAATTTCGGTAAAAAGTCATAGCAGCACAATTTCAGATGCCGAAGCGGATCGTATTCGCTCAGCCGCTGAAAAGTACACCTCTAGCCACTCTTCTTCCGCCAAGTCAAACGTGTCAACACACTCCACAAATTCGCAGTCCCGCCAGCCCGGCCCACAGGCCCCTGTCAAGAAGCAGCAGATTCTTGAGATTCGCAAGCATCGACCGCTTGCTGAGCCTCCCAAGCGACCTGATGTGCAACAGCCACTTGAGGCTGCTTCAACTCAGTCCAATGCTGGACAATTGCCTCGCCCTACAGTTACTCGCCCTACCTTACCCAATCGCCCTAGTAAGGCAGGTGCTGCTGTAGACAACAATTCTCTGGAAAGCTCTGTAGACGACAGAGATTCTGTCTCTCTGGAAGACCAGGGTAAGTCCTTGAGCGTAGAGGCTGCACTGAAACCAGTGCTTGAGCAGCCTGCTCCACCCCAGAGTGATGAGCATTATCAAGACATGCCAGAGGAGCAGATATTAGCGCAGGCATCTTTTGAGCCTGAATCGCAACTTGTGGCAGAGCAATTTGCTGAACAATCTGCACAGGCATCGTCGAATCAATTTAATCAATCTGTAGTCCAGCAAATTGAAGACCAGCAAATTGAAGACCAGCAAATTGAAGACCAGCAAATTGAAGACCAGCAAGTTGAATATGAAAATCAACAGATCGAGCCATCTGTTGCTGAGTTAGTATCTCCTCCAACTCGACCTGTTGCCAAAGTGGTTGAGAAGCCTCAATCCTCAATGGCAAACCGACCAATCCTAAAGCGCGCGAAATCTGGAGAAGGTGAGCAACGATCGCCTGAAACTGCATCCCCTAAGCCTCAGCCAGCCCGACCAACGGTAGTCGATCGCTCTAACGATAAAAGCGATAAGGGCGATAGAGGTGAGAGAAGCGACAGAAGTGATAGAGGCGAAAAATCAGAAGTTTCGGTGTCTGTTGGTTCCGGTGAACCTCGAAGGGTAACCCCGAAACCCGTTGTTGCTGCTTCAGGTGAGTCTACTGTTTCCCTCAAACCCAAGCCTGTCATTGAACTACGACGGAAGCCTGTCCGCCCAGGCTCGGCTACTGGTGAAGAGGCGGCGGTAGCTGAACCAGCCGCAGCTGGACGGGGGCCGGCAATCCTTGAACCGGAGCAGCGTGAATTAAATCGTCCAACTCCACCCAAAACCGTTAAGCGGGGTAAAGGTTGGGAGGAGGAGGAAGAGGAGCAAGAGCAATCGCAAAAGCTCGGTAAAGCAGGCACTAAGGCCAAGCGCCGTACTACTCCTGTGTTTGACGATGAAGACGAACTTGAGCTGGAATTGATTGATGATTTGGATGACGAGGATTCTGAATCGACTCCTGTTCAAGTTACCCTGTCTCTCGTTCGTCCTCCCAAAGCTAAAAGTAAATCAACTCAGACTAAGCCTGCTGCTATTGCTGCTCCCGCCAAGAAAAAGCCTGGAGCGAGCGATGCTTCCAAGACCATGAAACGCGATCGCCGCGAGACTGAAACGAAGGAGCGTCCAGCGCAAGTGATTCTCAAGGGTAGCTTGTCGGTAGCAGAGTTAGCAGATGAACTTTGTGTTCCGGAAACTGAGATTATCAAGACCCTATTCTTCAAGGGAATTGCAGCCAACATCAACCAAATCCTGGATATCCCGACGGCTACGATGGTTGCCCAGGAATTTGAGATTGAAGTTGAAACTGCTCAGGAAGAAGCCGAAGCTAAGAAAGTAACTGAAATGCTGGATGCTAATGACTTAGAGCATCTCCAGCGTCGTCCTCCTGTCGTGACGATCATGGGCCACGTTGACCACGGTAAGACTACGCTGCTGGATTATATCCGGAAAGCAAAAGTGGCTCAGGGAGAAGCAGGGGGAATTACTCAGCATATTGGTGCCTATCATGTAGATGTGGAATCCAACGGCACGGCTCAACAAGTCGTTTTCCTGGATACTCCAGGTCACGAGGCCTTCACTGCTATGAGGGCACGAGGAGCACGGGTAACTGACATTGCAGTTCTAGTGGTGGCTGCTGATGATGGAGTGCAGCCCCAAACTATTGAGGCTGTCAGTCACGCCAAGGCAGCGCAGGTTCCAATTGTTGTTGCCATCAACAAGATTGATAAAGAAGAGGCTCAGCCCGATCGCGTTAAGCAAGAACTGACTGAATATGGACTGTTAGCAGAGGAGTGGGGCGGCGACACGATCATGGTTCCCGTCAGCGCTATGACGGGCAGCAACGTGGATACTTTGCTGGAAATGCTGTTGTTGGTTGCAGAGGTCGAAGACCTTTACGCTAATCCCGATCGACCTGCCAAAGGCACCGTGATTGAGGCTCACCTCGACAAATCCAGAGGCCCAGTTGCTACGTTGATTGTGCAAAACGGTACTTTGAGGGTTGGGGATATTCTAGTTGTTGGTTCTGCCTTTGGTAAGGTCAGGGCGATGATTGACGATCGCGGTCGCCGAGTGGAAGAAGCCTCACCTTCGTTTGCAGTGGAAGTGCTTGGTTTGAGTGATGTCCCAGCAGCAGGGGATGAGTTTGAGGTGTTGGCAGATGAGCGGGAAGCCAGAACGATCGCCTCTGACCGAGCCGATCAGCAGCGCCAAACTCGCTTGCAGCAAGCGATGGGTTCTCGTCGGGTCAGCTTGAACACGATCTCTGCTCAGGCTCAGGAAGGTGAATTGAAGGAACTGAACCTGATTCTCAAGGCAGATGTTCAAGGTTCAGTCGAGGCTATTCTGAATGCTCTGCAACAGTTACCTCAGAAGGAGGTGCAACTGCGGGTATTACTGTCGGCACCGGGTGAGATTACAGAAACCGATGTAGATCTGGCCGCAGCCAGCCAGGCTGTCATTCTGGGCTTCAATACCACGTTTGCTAGTGGTGCTCGTCAAGCTGCTGATGCTGCTGGGGTCGATGTGCGAGACTACAACATCATCTATAAGCTGCTTGAGGATGTCCAGGGCGCGATGGAGGGTCTGTTAGATCCTGAACTGGTGGAAGAACCCCTTGGACAGGTTGAAGTTCGGGCTGTCTTCCCTGTGGGCAAAGGTTCAGTTGCGGGCTGTTACATCCAGTCGGGTAAGGTGATTCGTAATTGTAAGCTGCGAGTTCTTCGAGCTGGTAGTGTCGTCTATGAGGGCAGTTTGGATTCGTTGAAGCGGATGCGGGATGACGTGAAGGAAGTGAATGCTGGCTACGAATGTGGTATCGGTGTAGATAACTTCAAGGATTGGGCGATCGGGGATATTATTGAAACCTATCGTCTTGTCACCAAGCGTCGAACGCTTTCAGCATGAATCCTGTAATTGCTGGAGACTATCGAACTCTTGAGAAAACGTAGTTTCCTTGTCTGCTTCCTGGAGTGTGGTGGGTGCGTTGCACCACCACACTCCGTTGGAGACTTGTGTGTTCCTGCTACCTGAGATTGTCCTAACCTATTCATCCATTGCTATACATGTGTGATGATAGGAATCGCTACTCTGTGAATGATGCGTTCAACACTCAAGCGGTACACTATTCAGAGAGTAGATCCATTATCTTTCCCTAAGTTTTGTGTCTCAAACTCTATGATCGCTTTTTGTTCTGGATGGCAGCATCGTTATGTTGAAACAAATCAAATTCGCCTGCACTGTGTGACTCAAGGAGAAGGAGATCTCGTTGTTCTGCTTCATGGATTTCCTGAATTCTGGTATTCCTGGCGATTTCAAATCCCGTTCCTGAGTCGCTACTTCAAAGTCGTGGTGCCTGATTTGAGGGGATATAATGACTCCGATAAGCCAGAGCGGGGATACGACCTGGATACCCTGTCAACCGATATCCAGGGGCTAATTGCAGGGCTTGGATATCGCCAAGCACACCTTGTTGGGCATGATTGGGGAGGAGCGATCGCCTGGCACTTTGCCCACAAATTCCCAGAATATCTGAACCGCTTAGCTATCCTGAATGCTCCCCACCCTCACCGCTTTATCCAAGATCTGTCCAGCAATTTGGATCAATTGCGGCGGAGTTGGTACTTATTGGCGTTTCAAATTCCAGCCCTGCCCGAATGGCTGATTCAGCAAAATCTAACAGCTTTTGTGAAGGGTTTGTTTCAAGCTCAAGCCATTCGTAAAGGTGCTTTCACCCGTCGAGACACAGAAATTTATCAGGCGGCGTTAGCAAAACCTGGAGTGTTGAGTTCTGCCTTAAATTATTATCGGCAATTTCTGTTACCTCGTGGTTGGATGCAACAGTGGGTTCGCCTTGATCCGGTAACTGCTCCCACCTTAGTGCTGTGGGGCGAAGAAGATACACTGCTGAGTCGGCAACTGATTCAAGGCATTGAGCGCTACGTCAGTGCTCCCTTCCAATTGAAGCTAATTCCCCACTGTGGTCATTGGGCCCAAATGGAAACTCCCCAGACTGTCAACCGAGAGTTATTAAGGTTTCTCAAAGCTTAAGATAATCCAATTAGCTTCTTGTGGAAGCTGATTCTGCCGTCTGCAACAGTCACTCCAAATTAAACGAAATACAATCGATTAGAGTTTATGACCAGTAACTCTTTAGTTTTTCTGGCAGGAGCCAGTCGGGGGGTAGGGCGAGAAATTGCTCATTGTTTGATTGAGCGATCGCTCCGAGTAAAAGCCTTACTGCGCTCTAATCTGGCACAGTCTGAGTTAGAAGCGATGGGAATCAGGGTGGCGATCGGCGATGCCTTAAACCTGGATGACGTTGAACAAGCAATGCAGGGGGAACCCATCACAGCCGTCATTAGCACAATTGGTGGATTGCCCAAAGATGGACAAAGAGCGGATTATTTAGGCAATAAAAATTTAATTGATGCGTCGATCAGGGCGGGAGTGCGTCGATTTATCCTCGTCACCTCAATTGGTAGTGGTGATAGTGCCGTTGCATTACCGTCTCAGGTGTTGCAGACCTTAGAATCTGTTTTAGTGGAAAAATATCAAGCAGAGCAATACTTGATCAATAGTGGTCTGACCTATACGATTATCCGACCAGGAGGTCTAAAGTCAGAACCAAGTACCGGTCAGGCAGTTTTGACTGCTGATCCAACGATCGCTGGTAGCATTCATCGCGCAGATGTGGCCCAGTTGGTTTGTCGTTGCTTGCTGTCTGACCGTGCAGATTGTCAAGTGTTATCTGCGATCGATCGACAAATGACTTACACCCAGAAACCGTATGAAGTTTTTGATTTTGATTAACCAGGATTGACTCTGCACTGAACGGTTTCGTTTCATCCGATTGGATGAGGTGATCTGCCATTCACCTCCCTATTCTCATAAAGTTAGGGCTATGCCATTGCTGCGAAAAATCAAGGAGTTGAGAATTCTTGGGCACGTCAAATGTTAGAAATGTTCCATCGTGAAAGTTCTGGACGCATTCATCCTTAAATTTCTATGACAAAACGTGAGTTCGATCATCGCCGTTTGAGGGCTGTGGCGCGTTGCCCCACAGCCCTCAAACAAGGTTTTTCGTTGAACTCCTGAGAAAACGCAGTTTTCTTTCTTGCTTCCTGAGGAAATGGGGGGTGCAACACCCCCACCTCCTTATTGGAAACTCACATGTGACAGACCGATTTGCCATTGGCACCAATGAGCGAGTATCCTGCAAAAGGTTATTTCCCTTTTTGCAAGTTTTGTAAGTTATTTAATTATCTTGAACAGCCAATTCTCATGCAATTCCCCAAACCTCTGATTGTGCTTAGCATTGGTGCCGCCATTGCTCTCAGTTCTGCTGAAGTCGCCCAATCTGGAACTGATCGCCTTCCTGCGACCCCCTCTGATCGAGATTGGAGTGGGCTAGACGCTGTTGAATCTGAAGACGCTGAGGATCGTTTTGAGGCGATTCAGACCTCATTAACCCAGCCACTTCAACCCACTGGAGAAGAAGCGACAGTGGTTCAAACCGCAGCCCCGAATGATGGAGTTGAATCCTCTGAAGTTGATGCGATCGAGTCTGAAGCAGAGCCTTTAGACTCAACCGAGGATGAGGCACCAGAAGCAACAGAGGTAACTACCTCAGAGGAAACCCAGCCTGAGACGGCAGTACGAGATGCTTTAGAGCAAGAGGCGATCGATTCTGAAAGTCCGGCTCCTACTGACCCCCCATCTCCCATTGAGGAGGCTCCCACACCTACTGTCCCAACGCCTAGCCCAACCAGTGCTGATGACGAACCCGTTCCCGATTATTTATATCCGCCTGCTAATCCACTGACCTTTCCCACTCGTCCTGAGGAAGTTGAATTAGTTGGCACCCAGCCGATTACCCTGGAACAGGCTCTAGAACTGTCCAGAAGCACCGATGGTCGGATCATTCCGTTTCGTGGCAGCAACTTTAGTGAAATTTTGAGAGTCGAGCAGTTACGACTAGAGCAGGTTCGCGCTGCGTTGAGAGAGCAACGCGCTGCTCGGTTGCCAACGATTGATGCATCAACGGATTTTCAGGTAACCGAAAATGATCTATCTGAGAATTCAGAGGGGGAGTTTGAGGGGGATGATGCCACTTCAACATTATCTGGAACGCTCCGAATCGACTACGATATTTACACATCAGGGTTGAGACAGGCCCGCATTCGGGAAGCAGAAGCCAGAGTTCGGCTCCAGGAATTAGAAGTGGAAAGAGTGGTAGAGGAACTTCGTTTAGAAGTTACAAGAAATTACTACGATTTGCAAGAAACCGATGAGCGGGTGCGGATTGCCAGAGCAACAGTGGAGCAGGGAGAGCAAAGTTTACGAGATGCTGAAGCCCTAGAGCGGGCTGGAGTCGGCACGCGATTTGACGTGTTGTCGGCGCAAACCGATTTGGCTGGCTTTCGACAAGATTTAGCCCAAGCAATTAATGATCAGCAAACAGCGCGTCGCCGATTGGCGACTCAATTGGGAATTTCTCAAACGGTCAATCTTGTTGCTGCTGATCCCGTTGAGATAGCTGACCAGTGGCCATTGACGTTAGAGGAAACGATTGTTCAGTCCTTTCAAAATCGGGCTGATTTGCAGCAAGAATTGCTGCAACGAGAAATTGCCGATCAACAGAGGAGGCAAGCCCGTGCTGTGAATCGCCCTCAGGTTTCTGCGTTTGCTGCTTACGGTGTGCAGAACAATTTGACAGGAACCGCTGCTGATGGGGTGACTCCTGTTCTCACAGATGAGCAGACCGACTGGCGAGATAGCTATAGTTTGGGGCTTCAGGTCACGATGCGGCTGTTCGATGGTGGAGCCGCAAGAGCACGAGCAGATCAGGAAGAGGCTGAAATTGCGATCGCTGAGACCAATTTTGCGGCTAGACGAGATGAAATCCGGTTTGAAGTGGAGCAAGCGTATTTCGATTTACAGTCCAATTTTGAAAATATTCAAACCGCCACTTTGGGGGTACAAACCGCTAGAGAAGCTTTGCGTTTAGCCCGTCTCCGCTTTCAGGCAGGAGTAGGGACACAGATTGAGGTATTGCGACAACAGACAGAATTAGCGCAGGCAGAGTTAGATCAAGTCACAGCAATTTTGGATTACAACCGAGCGCTGATTTCCCTGGAACGAGCCGTCAGCAATTACCCCAATGGCGTGTTATTTGATGTGCCTTAACCTCTCGTTACCAAGCTCTCTCGTTACCAAGCTCCAGCTTGGTAATGCAGCCCCGGAAGCTCCAGCTTCCCCCCAAGCGGTTCTCACGCTCCCGCTTGGGAACCACGAGAATATTATTACTCCCACTGTGCTAATTCTGTGGCCCAGTGTTGTACGAGGGTATTGACCTGACTCCGCCGTGCTTCAAAGGTAGCGGCAATCCAAATAAAACATAAGCCCAAGAGAATACCGATCGCCCAGATGAGTAAAGAGTTGGTGCTCACCAATAACCACACTTGCCGCAAGACTTGAAAGATAAAAGTAGCCGTGCCCACAAACAAAAATGCTCGAATCCGTAGAGTCAGACCCAACAGAATCAGCATCAGGCTGAAGCCAAAAGTCAGCAAAATCGCAACCCAACTCGTTTCAGATTGAAAGATCGCTGTCAGGCTGATCAATCCAGTAGAGAGGCAGCGGAGCAGATGACGCTTTTCCTGGTCAGAGGGCGATCGCATGGCTGGATCAACCTGAGCCACGTAGAGCAGGGAAACACCCACGACAGTACTATACCAGAGAGGTTCAGTTGCTTCTCTGGACAACAGCCAGCGAATTAAAGCATAGTCTGCCAGGAGCAGGCTGAGGTAACTCAAGCGAATTTGCGATCGCGATTGTGCCAATCTGGCATAGAAGGCCGCTACGATTAATAAGGCTGGTAGGTTGGCTGAATCGATTGTCAGAAGCAGAACCAGTCCGGGCAGGATCAGAGCACAGTTTTGCCAAGGAGCCAAAGCCCAGCCCCACTGTTGCCAGGGCAATTCGTGCAATGCCAGAGCCAGACCAGCGGCGATCGCACCTGCCCAGGGGAGCAATACGTGTTCTGGAACGACCAGGTAGCTTGAATAGGCGATGGCGACAACGGCTATGACAATTCCAGGATAAATCCACGTTGGCTGTCTACGTCCGGCCCAAAGGGCGTACCCTGACAACACAATCGCTACCCCAATCCAGAGCCAGCCTCCTGTCTGACTGCGCTCGTTGAGGAGAGCAGCGATTAGCTGTCCAGCCCCCAACAACCAGTGAAAATGAGCGATCGCATTGATTTGCTGAGGTGGCAATCGCAGAGAAGACACCAGCCACCGCTGTCCCATGCAGTAGCAGAGGGCTATTCCTGCGGCTAGGGCAGCCAGCAGCGTTACTCCGTCTCCGGGTTGTCCTCCTTGAGTTTGCAGCAGTTGGAAGACCAGTAATTCGTAAGCTGCACAGGTAAGCAAAAGCAGCGCGGCATAGAGTATTAGACGGAATCGCGGCGCGCGTCGCCCTACCCCTATGCCAATCAATGCCGCCGCTGCTGTGTAAAGCCCGGTGGTAGCTGTGAAAGGACTGTGAGCCAGTAACACTCCCAGGCTAGCGTACACTAACGGAATCACATGCCAACTTGAGCAATCGGGACGGGGAATCTGTCTGACCCTAAGGTCAGATCCCATCTGGATCAATGCTCCCAGAACAAGATTGGCGATCGCCAATCCAGTCACCCAATCCTCTGGTTGGATAATCTGAGTCAGGGCGATCGCCACCCCAATCTCCACGCACCAGGTTGTCAGATAAAAGCTGAGAGCATCGGGCCTGCGCCCCACTCGAAAACTGCTGGCCCCAACCGCCAGGGTGCTGGCCAGCAACCAGGGAGATGGAGCAGGGGTCGAAGTGGCATAAAGAAACAAACTGTAACTTGTCAGTATCAGTCCAACAAGGACAGTAATCAACACACCCCAGGCGTGAGCCGCACGAGCATAGAGGCGGAATTGCAGCGCGTTGCGATGGCGCAGAAGACTCCATAGCAACCACAGACTTAAGGTAACAACAATCCAGCCGTTGAGCCAGTCGGTGGAGCTGAGGCGATCGCCCAGGGTTTGCCGCGCTATCTCTGTCATCAGGAGCAGAGCAAACCCAATTGTGAGTAAGGCAGTAGGCAGATGTGGCAACTGGTGCAGGTTGAGAGGAAGCCATCCTGTGGCGACTGCCAGGCCGACTAATCGAGGTATCGGGAAGCCCAGGGTCAGCAGTTGAGCGACGAGTAAACCGACTGTGCTAAAACCAATCGCGGCATTCGGTCGGGGGAAAGCGCGATGGTAGGACAAGCCAGTTAACATCAAGGGAATCAACAGCCAAATCCAACTGCGATCGCCGCCGCTTAGCCAGCTTTCACCCAGCAACAGGATATAACTCAGACCTGCCAGAATCAGTCCACCTATCCAACTGCTGTGCTGCCAGAGGGGAGCGCGATCGAGGATGCTAAACCTTAGGCAGATGCCCCATTCCGCTGCACAGAGTCCGATCAGGATAGCAGCCCAGACGAAGGGAGTGAGATCGGGAAAACTCCAGTTGATCCAGGAGACGATCGCTCCTAATCCCACTGCTTGGGTCAGATAAATTAATGCTGGTAGCTGAGTTGTCCGCCGCTGTAAGACAAAGGCTAACGTGAAGGTAGAGAGTGTTAAGTTAAGCGATCGCGTTGAGGGTGCAGAAAAACTTAGGAGGGTGAGCAAAATACCTAAAATTAGGGCCAACCCTTCAGCCTGATCAGCCAGTGCATTTAGCTGGCGCTGTCGCCAGCGATGACCGACCCACACCATCAGCATGACATAGGGGAACATCGTGACACCCATCGTGGGATGCCACGTCGCCAATCCAATTCTCAAGCAAAACTCTACAAATCGCTCCTGGATGGGTTGAGGGATAAGTTGACTGAGCAACCACAGTGTTTGCAAACCAATCAAAAATAACCCCGTCTGGTCACGCAGTTGGTGCGATCGCTGCAAGCGCTCAAACAGCAACCATCCTGCCAGGATACTAACGATCATCGCTTGCCAGGGTGGTTCACTCCCTATAGCCACCAACCAGCCCAGCAACAATAGAATCACTCCTGTTCGTACCCATAGGGAGCGGGTGCGGTGGCGAGATAACCGACAGAGCAACCAACCGCTAATACCCAGCGTTAAGCCCAATTGACTGAGCGGAACATTGGCAACCCATACGGCTCTGATGCTTAATAGCAAGGCAGACACAATCACGGTCAATGTACCCAGGGGAAAGTCTAAAGCCACAGTGGCATCCAAAGTCGCAGGGGTGTCCTCTTGTATGGAAATGGGCCGGCTCTGTCGCTGCTGCCATAGCAGCAATGCAGTCACTCCCAAGGTGCCGGAGTAAGTTGCGAGTAAAGGCATCACCGACCAACTCCAGCCCCAGTGCAAGGCACTTAAGCCAATGCTGGTGAGCATGAACCAGCGGGATGAGGCCGGAATCGGTTCCTGGCGAAATACCTGTATGACTACAGCGATCAGGCTGAGAGCAGCGATGCAGGCGATCGCAACTCCCCAGGGCTGCTGCCAAATTCGTACAGCGTCCATCATCCAGAAATTAATCGGGATGATCAACAGGGTGGCTGCTTGGAGCATTTGGCTGGTCAGACGGAGATGAGACGATCGCCCTGTCCAGATACTTGCTAGCCAAAACAGGAGAGTATAGCCAAACAAAACGGCGTATTGCCCAATGGGTGAAAAATTCTGCCACTGGCTAGCTGCCAGCACACCGGAAGAAACGACCACCAAAAACACGCCCAAAAACAGTAGCCAGATGACGCTAATTTCTGCCATCAGGCGTTGGAGGCGTTGGGCGATCGCCTGAGTGGGCAGTGCTGATTGAACAGGGGGCGAATCTATCCCAACCGTGACTATCTGAGGCTCTAATTCCTCTCTTGTTGAGAGTTCAAGGGCTGAAGATGGGGCGATCACTTTAGGGGCGATCGCCTGAATGTCAGGTAAAGCGCAAGTTAGATAGGTTTGGCTGATCTGGCGAATCTGGTCATCGGTTAGCAAGCCCAACTCTCGCCAAACTTGCAAACCTTGTAACAGCGTTGCTTCGTCTGGTTGGATAGTCAGGTGAAACGGGATTGAACGGTTTGGTTTAGCTTCCATTTCACCATTCAATCATTTAATTCAGCCGCGATTGGGGGGCGATGAGCGACGGCGCTTGAGTTTAATGTGACTTGACAGATTTTTGGGAATGTCAGATTTTTGGTTGCGTTGCTGCACAGTCTGCTGATCGTATCGGTCATACGCATCCACAATCCGTTGCACCAGAGGATGGCGCACCACATCGTTTGTGGTCAGTTTGCAGAAGGCAATCCCTTCCACATGGCAGAGGATCTTGTGGGCGATCGCCAACCCTGAAGTTTGATAATCTGGTAAGTCGGTTTGGGTTAAATCGCCCGTCACCACCATGCGAGAGTGAAACCCCAAGCGCGTCAACACCATTTTCATTTGAGCGGGGGTTGTGTTTTGTGCTTCATCCAAAATCACGAAAGCATTGTTGAGCGTCCTCCCGCGCATATAGGCTAAGGGAGCCACTTCGATAAGGCCTTGTTCCATCAAGTTCGGCACCTTATCGGGTTCCATTAGCTCGTATAAGGCATCGTAAAGGGGGCGCAAGTAGGGATTCACTTTCTGCTGCAAATCTCCTGGCAAAAAGCCCAACTTCTCTCCAGCTTCGACGGCGGGGCGAGTTAAGATGATCCGTTCGTATCGCTTCTCTCTCAAAGCCTGCACGGCAATCACAGCAGCCAGGAAGGTTTTGCCTGTTCCTGCCGGACCAATGCAAAAGGTTAAATCGCGTTCCTGGATCGCCTGCACATAATCCCACTGTCCCAAAGTGCGGGCCAGGATATCTTCTTTTCGCTGCGTTTGGGCCAGGGGTTCATTTTGTAGTCGCTGTAAGTCTTCCATCCGACTGTCTTGAACTGCTTCGCAGACCGTGCGAATATCCACTTTGGTAATGCTTCTACCTTTACTCCACAGCGGCTCTAACAGCTTAATCAAACGGCTTGCACGGTCAACCTCCTGCTCGTTACCAGAGAGCCAAAATTCTTTGCCGCGCAACACTACCTTGTCTACTCCAGACAGGTGTGCCAAATGCTTGAGATTCTCCTCTCGATAACCAGCAAGGGCGATCGCACTACTGGTGTTGGGTAATTCTATGGTGTGATGTTTGGCCATTCCATTCGGAAAGTTAAAAAAACCATCGCCACTGATTAGGGCAAGCTGGCACGAGAGCGATCGGGGGCATTGGGGGCAAACATTTCCTACTCAAGTTCCGAACGCTTCACTCATACCAATGGCCTGCCAATAATGATTGGCGGGACATGCTGCAAATCGTAATTAAAACTTTCAGAAAGCTTTGAGAGTCGTAGACCCTTAAAGCTTCCATGACAGGAGGCTAGTAGTCTGTCATAGAAGTTTTGAGGGGTCTGTGACCCCTCAAAACTTTCTTTAATTTAACTTTGATTTGCGGAGTATCCCGCAAATCAAAATTGACAGACCCCTAGTGTCGCTTCCGCGCTGCTTCAGCTTTGCGTTTACGACGCAAACTCGGTTTTTCGTAGCGCTTACGGCGCTTCACCTCAGACAAAATGCCTGCTCTTTGAATTTTCTTTTTAAATCGCCTTAATGCCGATTCAATCGATTCATTCTCCCCTAAGCGAACCTCTGCCACTGGTCATCTTCACCTCCTTGTAGAAATTACAGTAGACGAATTTGTCAGAAGGATAATTGGTTAGCAATCATTGAGAATTAATGAGATTGAGGTTTGGACAAGCGCCGAGTTGGAGCTTTGGAAGGAGGATGATCCTCCAGACCTTCGCTTCGACTAGCCGTTTGGCTACCAAAGACCTCTAGATGAGCAGAGTCCCCAAAAGCCTGAGCCACTGCTTGCAGTACCAGACGAACTGCCTGAATGTTTCGCCCACCCCGACCAAACACTCTCCCCTTATCTTCACCTTCAAAAGCCATACGAACAAGCACCCGCCTCTTTCGAGAAGATACTTCACAATCTACTCGTAAAGATTCGGGTGAATCTAAAAACGGTATCATCAAAAACTTAACCAGACCAACATAGTCTGGAGCATTGGGGGAAACCACAGGAGTCATACTTTGGTCGGGCACAATTCAGTCAGGCTTCAGCTTGTTGATGAGCTTGTCGATTAGCTGGTTGAAGAATATTAGCCTTTTCTAGAATACGGCGGACAGTATCAGTTGGCTGAGCACCTTGCTCAAGGCGCTTGACGATCGCCTCAGTTGCCAATTTAACTTCATCAGTTCTTGGATTGTAGTAACCCAGTTCTTCGAGAGGACGACCATCACGACGGCTGGTGCTTTTGACCGCTACGATACGATAGCTGGCCTCAAATTTTTTACCAAACCGCTTCAAACGCAGTTTCATCATGCTAAGACACTAAAACTCCAAAACGTAAAAGAAATAAAACTCAAAACTTGCCTGTACGAAGCAATCCCTTGAGTGAGAAAATAAGATTATAACCTGGTTATAATCTCTAAATTAAAAATTATATCACCTTTTAGCAAAGGTGTCACATTAAAATGAGCTGCTGTAGCCTTTTCCAAGAAATACGTAGGATCTCTACACCAGCTTTCAAATTAGCAGTCGTTAAAGTAAAGCTTTCAGTTTTGGTTAGTGCAACCGTCGGGATAGAAGTTGCTCTTCTAAAGCTGCCATGCGATTGTAGGCAGCGGTGAGTTGAGCGGTTAAGCGCTGAATTTGAACCTCAGAAGACAAAGCCCTTTCTCCACCTTGACTGTCGGTGTCGATGATATTTGTATCCATCAGCACATCCTTATGTTCCATCACAGTTTCCAGTTCGCTGCGATGAGATGGTGTGCTGTATCGATGTCCAGCATGAGATTGGAGGCGATGGCTTCCACTCCCTGGTGGAGTTCTGATTTCAGTTAAAACATCTGAAATCCGGTCGCCTAGTCGCTCAATCATCTGCTGTAGAGCATCAATTCTTGCGTGCAGACTGGCTATTTGATCCTGGAATGAATCCATGAAAAACCCCAATTTATTGATTCATTAATCACTATCTTAGAGATTGAACCAATAGTTACCATCAAATATGCTGAATCATTTAACGATTGAGTTTACTTATTAGAACTTGTACTAAGTGAATACGAATCTGTGAGACAAGCAGCAATTTAATGTGTTGTAGCTTAACTTGTAACTTAATAATGCCAAGACAAGAGTTTTACGCCATGATATCGACAGATATCATCACACAATAATTAACTCCAGAAACTACGCACCTCGGGCGATATCTTGAGTAATTAGTCGGATTTTGCAGCGCTCAGTGCTCAAAATCGATCAACTACGCATGTCCTAAACACTTTGCTCAGCCTATTTGTTACTTAATTATTGATTGGAGAATAAACCGATGAATCTGCATCTGTTACTCAAACGAGTAGTTTACTCCCTGATTGCCTCACTGCTTTTGATTACTGAGGGTAGTGCGATCGCCCATAATTCGATCGCTTTTGGTTCTAAGGGAAACGTTCTAGACAATTCGTCCAGAATATTAAATGAGCATTCAAGAACATCAACTGTATCGAACATATCGACTCAAATTGAATTTGTCCCGCCTCCATCTGATGGTAGTCCTGACCAGACGCGGGGTGCAGGGGCACGCGATGAGCGACGTTGCCCTCAGGATGTTGCTATTCGCTCCATCCCGTCTTCCACATCAGCAGGCTTGTCTGCGCTCGTCCCGCCAGATAATTATGGATTGACTTATATGGAACATCCAATCTTTTGGGTATATCTACCACAAACCTCTGCTCAACGAGGCATCATCAGCCTGCGCGAGGAGGGTGGACGACCTCATGCCCAACTTGCATTTGACCTACCTGCAATGGATAGCATTATTGGGGTTCAACTGCCTGAGACTTTGCCACCGTTAGAATCGGGCAAAAACTACCAATGGGCGATTGTGCTGGTTTGTGGTTCCGCTCCTCGACCGAGTGACCCAGTTGTAACTGCGTGGATTCGACGAGAACCAGGAACACTACCTAACGCTAATTCGTTGAACCCAGTCGAACAAGCCAATTGGTATAGTCAGCATGGCATTTGGTACGACGCGCTAACGGCTTTAGCCCAATCGCGGCAATCTTCTCCTGAAGATGTCAGGCTGACACGCTTGTGGATCAATTTTCTTTCTCAACCCCAGGTAAACATGGAGGCGATCGCTAATGCCCCCCTGTTTCCCCTGATTCTGCCTTGAAACCGGGTGAATTCCATACGCGCTCTTGCAGCGGGATGCTCCGCACCGCTCACGGGCAATTCATTACAGCCAGTTCCCAATTAGAACAAAGGCAGACCAGAAGTAGGGATGGTGATAGTCTTGCGATCGCAATAGGTGTAATTGAGCTTGGCGTAAGGCTTCTGCCTTGGAAACGGTGGGTTGATTTAACTCTTGATAGAGCAATGACATCAGTTCTGCGGTCGAGTCATCTTGAACAGACCAGAGGGTGGCGATCGTGCTGCGTGCTCCCGATCGCAACGCTACCCCAGCCAACCCTAGAGCCGCCCGATTATCCCCTACTGCTGTTTGGCACGCACTGAGGATGAGTAATTGCATCGGTTCTTGCGCTTGTTCCTGCCCTGGTTCGAGTTGGGCTTGCAGCAATTCGTCAAATTCTTTCACATTGATCCGTCCCTCCCACGTTAACAAAAACGTTTCTGCTGCTATTGAAGAAAACTGACCGTGTGTTGCTAAATGGACAATAGGATAAGCGGCTGCATCAATCTTGGCTTGCAGTTGCGATTGCGTAAAAGTTTGATTGAGCAGGACTTCTGCTGGCAACGTTGCAGCAATTTGTTCTACTTCCTCAATCACTCCTGGTAGAGCAGGAAAGCCTTGCCGTTCCTCGGATAGTCCACCTGCTAGCACTCTCAATTCTTCCGGAGCGATCGCCCTGGGAGGCAACAATTGCAGTCCAGGAGTCACAGCGATGGTATAGTGTTCAACCAGGAATTTTTGCCCATCATGCAATGCGGCCATGGGCACCCCTCGCAAGATGCCATCGGAAACAAAGACCAGAGTTTTGATTTGGTGTTGTTCCAGGTCAGCTACAATGGGCTGGATCAACCAGTCATACAGTTGTTGATGTGGTTGTAGAGGATTGGGGTGATAGAGATAGGGATTGAGGGTTACAAATAAATCCAGGACGGTTTGTTCAATGACCACGTTGGTTGCGTTTGATGGCGACAGAGGAGGCGCAAAGTATTTTAGAGGTTGTCCTGGTAAGGAGAGAATAACAGCTAAGCGATCGGGCAGAATAATAGAGTGGATGACTGCCGCAGTGGGATCGATTTGGTCAATTTGTTGGGGATGAACATCCAAACAGGCTTCTCGAAAGAAATTGTTCAATTCAGCCAGTTGCAGCGCTTCAATGACTTCTATCGCTTTTTGCAAATTGGTCTGACTCAACTCCCCATCCAACAATAATTGCACCAATTGTCGATAGATGGGTTCCACTTCGTCGCGAAAGGAAAATTGGGCTTGTGGATCGATCGCCAGGATGTCATGCCTCAACAGATAAAGTAAATCAATCGCCTCTGTGTAAGCTGCGATCGCCTCAGTACGTTTGCCCAACTGTTTTTGAATCCGTCCTAACTGCCACTGCCAGGGAACTAGAATATCGCTGGCTTGCAGCCCTTGAGCAAGCTGAATAGCCTGTTTTGTCAAGACTTCGGCTTCAGACCATTGTTGTGTTATCTCATAAAGATGCCCCAACTGACCTACTGCATAAGCTTCTGCGCGTTGATCATTTAACTGCTGAGCCTGTTGAATCGCTTTTGCTAGCGATTGAGCTAGTACCAGCGTTTGAGCCTCCTCGCCTGCCCACCCTGCCTGTTGCCAACGAATTAAACTCTCTGCCACGTTCACCTGGGCAAACACCGTCATGCGACTGGGGGGTAATGTCCTCAGCGAGGCTTGAATTGTTTGCAGGAGAGCGATCGCTTCTATATCTGAACGAGTGCGGATGAGAAGATCTAACTGATTGATCTGGGCTTGCAATCGGACTAAGGGAGATGGAGAGCGCGCAGCTTGCCGATAATAACCGATCGCCTCCTGCATACCAGGAGTTTCCTGACTCAATCTGAAATTGGTAGATTCTTGCATCTCTCCTGACTGCAAGCGCTCAGTTCGATTTAGTCGCAAAGGGTTAGAGCGACTGAGGGCGATGGTATCAGCCCGCACGACGGCTTCCTGTTCTACTATCGCTCTGGCTATGTTACCCAGTCCTATCAACACTGAACCTGTATCGAGATCCAACCCCTCGGAGAGGGTCAAACTCGATTGCAACGCCTTTTTTGCCTCCTGAAAATCTCCAACTCGCAAATGAGCCATGCCCAAACTATGAAATCCTCCAGCCTTTAGAGCGGAATCTGGCAGGCTAGATAGACGAGTGTTGACCTGTTGTAGTAGACCAGCAGCCCGACGAAACAGCCCCAAGTCATGCAGGGCTTGCGCTTGATTGAGTTGGCTGCCCAGTGCGCCGATCTCATCGCCTGCTGACTGATATAGATCCTCTGCCTGCTGCCACGTTGCTAGAGCCGCTTCCACCTGTCCTTTAGCCAACTGAATCGCACCTTGCGTCGTGAGAGTCTGCGCCTTCAATAGGGATGAATCAGGGGCATCTGCCAGTAACGATTGAGCTTGAGCGATCGCCTCATCAGCCTTCGATACCTGTCCTAAATTGTGATAAGCCAGTGCCAACTGATTCCACGCCAGGATTTGATAGCGCTGATCTCCTACCCCACTGATTTGCAAGAGGTGTCGCCACAGGGCGATCGCCTCAGTGAATTGGCCCGCCTGGTAAAGACTTTGTCCCTGGCGCAATAGATCTAGCAACGGCTGGCTTGCTGCCAATGGGATTGCTTGAGTTACTTGCCCTATGGTGGTTTGCTGGATTGGAGGAGCGATCGC